>Ga0105158_1000078_pt1 | contig 44718 bp, 49 predicted proteins | sample LHCtaG_FD_81567 | JGI IMG/M metagenome (GOLD analysis project Ga0105158, IMG submission 81567) | Hot spring microbial communities from Little Hot Creek, USA to study Microbial Dark Matter (Phase II) - LHC4sed_matched | ecosystem: Environmental > Aquatic > Thermal springs > Hot (42-90C) >...
AGCATCCTGGCGGTGATGGCCAGAATGGCTGGGCCGAAGAAGAGGGAGAGCGAGCGCATGGAGGAGAGCGTCGCGCCGAGCAAACGCCTCCCTTCCCCCTCAACCCTCCTCAGCTGGCGGAGGTGGTCGGAGAGTTTGATCAGGGCGCGCCCCGCCTCAGCCGTGCTTCTCCTGGCCACGGAGATAGCAAGGGCCAGGGTTTCCCTTATCCTTCCCGAGGGCAGCTCTCTGAGCACGCCTCTTCGCGGGTCGAAGAGCGACCAGTATAGGTCTAGGTTGCCCAATCTGATGTTGGCCTCCCCCCTCCGCAGGAGTTCGGAGAGTTCTCCCCCCCGCAGTTTTCCCAGCATTTCCTCTGCCGGCACCCCTCTCACCATTCCCCCGCCCAGCTGCTTCAGCACCTCTGGGAGCTCCCCTTCCATTCTAAGGGCCTGCACCCTTCCCTCCGCGGCGTTTTTGCTGGAGCACCAAAGTAAGACGCAGAGGAGGGAGGTAGGGACCCAGAGCAGAAACCAGATTCTTGCCTCACCGGTTAACCAGAGGGAAGGCACTCCCCCTGCGAGCAGGATGGGAAGCACATATTTGGGGAGGGGCGAGGCGGGTGGGGGTTCGCTGAGGAGGGGGCTCTTGGCCAGCAGGAACAGGCTTGAGAGGTAGGTGAGGGCGAGAGAGGCCCCTAGGAAGGCCAGGAGAGCTGCGGTACCGATTCCCAGCCCGAAGGCAGAGAGGGCAGGAAGGGCGGGAAGGAGGGCCATGGGAAGCAGGATGCCGGTAGAGTAAAGGGTGAGGAGGGGGAGGTGCAACCAAGAGGAGAAGGAGAGGAATTCTTCACGCTCCCACTCTAGGAGATCGTCCACCACCCCGTCAAGGGCCTGCTCCCGCTCGGAGGGCTGCATTTCCACCGAGCTTATCAGGAGCGTCAAGGGCTTCGAGAGTTCCTCCAGCCCCCACTTTCTTGCAAACTCGGAGAGGGCCTGCTGGTGACTCATCCTGCCCAGCGCGGCCTTGCTGAGATGGGGGTTCATCTCCCTCCTGAGGATTTCGTCTGAGTTCTCCAGTGCAAAGTGAAGGGCCTTCTCAAAGTTGGGGGAGAGCCTGAGGGAGAGGGCAAGGTAGAGGAGGAACCTTCTAGTCCTGAAGCGCAGCGCGTTTTTGCGCCTCGTTCTCTCCAGAACCCGCCTGAAGGCGCGGAGGGCGGGAAGGAAAAGACAAAGGAGGGGCAGCAGGCAGAACCTGGTGTCTAGGAGGGAGAGGGGAAGGGAGAGGAACCCCACCGCCAGTAGCAGATCTTCATCTCTCATGGACGGCTCCCAGAAGCCAATGGTGCCATTCCTCGAAAACCTCCTCCGACTCCTTCTCCAGCAAGGACCGGAGCCTCAGGTTGGACTTGAGCACGAACTCGGCCTCCAGTAGTTTGGGATCCCCTCGCTCCCTCGAGGTCTCCACGAGGGTCTCAAAAATTCTGGTCTTCACCTCCAGCAATTCCTTCAACTCCTCAGGTTTCACGCCCCACCTTCTGGAGATCCCCCAGAGGAACTCGGATCTCTCCAGACAGGTGACGAAACTGTCCCGGCAGGGATTGTAGGTGAGGAGGTCTCTGAGCTCGAGCTCGGGAAACTTCCGAACCTCGGTGAGCTGGAGCAGTTTCCTCCTCTTTGCGGTGGTCCCCTTTTTCCTGACCGGTCCCGCGCAGACGATGAGGTCCGTGCACTTGAAGGAACTCGGGGAGATCCCGAGGTCGTGGACGATTCTCTCCAGAACGTCCCTGCTGCTGGATCCGTGGATGGTTCCCAGAACGGAATTCCCCACCGCACCGATCCTCATGGCCTCAAACAGCACCCTCGCCTCCGGGCCCCTCACTTCTCCCAGCACCAGGACTGACTCTCCCATCCTCAGCACGGTCCGGAGGGCGTCCTCGGCCGAGACGCCGCCTTGGAAGGTGGAGAGGGGAGATTTGGTCTGCAGGGTCTGGATTTTAAAGCCCAACTCTCTCAGCCTTTCCACGGGGAGCTCTGGCGTGTCCTCCACCACGAGGATTCTGGACTTTGGGTGGATCTCGAGGAGGAGGGAGCCGAGGAGGGAGGTTTTCCCTGCCCCCCTGCTCCCGGTGATCAGGATGGAGGACTGGGCATCTACCGCGAGCGAGAGAAGGGCGGCAGCGGCGGGAGGGAGAAAACCGGTGGCGACGAACTGGGGGAGAGTCCAGGGCGTGGATTTGTGCTGCCTGAAGGAGAAAGAGACTCCGTGGGGGCTGAGGGGTCTTCCCACCACCGTGATCCTAGCCTGCCCCCATTCCAGCTCAAGAACGGGGTCAGTCTCCGAAAAGGGCCTGCCGCTCAGGGCCCGGAACTTCGAGACCAGTGGCTCGGCATCCATGGGAGTCAGGTAGAGGTTGGTGAGGCATTCCTCGTAGTTCCGGTGGTAGAGATGAACGGGGCTGGAACCTAACGGTGCGTCGGCGTAAACATCTTGCACCCAAGGGTCGTTCAGTAGCACTTCCAGTAGCCCTAAGCCGGCGGTATGCCTCAGGAGGATGGAGCCCAAGCCCTCTACCTCTCCAGGCTCGAGCGTAGTGCCGTCCCCCGCCGAGAACTCCAGTATGAGCCGCTCTATGCTCCTCCGTAGCTGCTCCTTGGAGGGCAGGGGGTCGCTCACCCCCTTGGACAGGAGGGCCTCCTGGACCCTCCTCAGCAACTCGGCCTTCTCCGGGGGCAGGGCGAGTTCCGGAGGGAGCAGGAAGTAGAAATGCTGCTGGTCCGGCAGTTGGTAGATTCTCACTTCCGCCCCGCAGACCTGGTAGCTCTCCACGAGCCTTCCCTTGGGCGGGTTTGGAGAGAGCCTGGAGCCCGAGAAGCAGGGTCTTAGTAGAGGGGGCTTGAGGCCGATTCCCTTGGGGGGGAGGCACTCCTCCAGAACTCTAGACATGGTTTCCAGCGTTTTTGAAAAGTCTCCTCTGCATTTCTGGCAGGCGGGTCCTCCTCCAGATTTCCCCGTTCCCGCTCTCTCTCCCCTGAGTTCTGTGAGGGCCAGCCGGGGATTAACGGGGACGAGCTTTACTATCCTCCCCAGCCTCTCTTTCCTTTCCTTCCAGCACCTCCCGCATCCCGAAGGCTTGGCGGCGGCGAGCAAGCCGCATTTCTCGAAGGCCAGCGCCAGCTGCTTGAGCCCTAAGAGGCTGTCGCCTGAGTATACGCTGTCCAGCGGCCCCGGAAGAATGAGCTCGCTTGCTTCTGGATGCTCCAGCAAAGCCCCGATGATCCCCCGTAGGCAGGCCTCCGAGCTTTCCGGGGAGGAGCAGTGGGTGCAGTTCTCGCACTTGAACCTGAGGATCTTCTCTTGGCCGACCTTGAAAACCTGAAAGCCGCAGCTCATGAGGGAAGCCCCGAAAGCTCGGCTAAGTAAAGCTCGAAAGCGCTTACCCTTTTCTCAAGGAGCTGAATTCTCAATTCCAAGTTCCTTAGCTCCCGTGCTATCTTTCTGAGTTGTCTGGCGTGTTCCGCGGCTACTTCATCCATTCCTGATCCTCCTCAACTCTTGGAGCAGGGAGGAGAGCCTTAGAAGGGTTTTTCTGGCTTCCCCCGATTGGCATTTGGACAGGGAGGGATGGTTGGTTACCATCAGCCAGGTGGCCTCGCTCATGCCCCCCTCTTGGTAGATTTCCCTGAGGAGTCTCTCCGGCTCGGGCTCCCTCGTTTTTACCTTTCCTTCCCTGAGGAGTTCCTGGAGGTGGAGTAGCTCCCTCCTCACCTCTTCGAGGTCATATGCAGCGAGTCTGAGCCAATCTTCCCTCAGCTTGGATGATCGGGAGTGACGGAGGTCCTCGAGGAGGTTCCTTGCTCTTCTTTTCAGGGAGAGGAGGAGTTCCTGAAAATATTGGTCCCCCTCCAGCTCCTCCAGCTTCAGGAGTAAAGGTTCCAAATATTTTTTGGCAGTTTTTGGATCACAAGCCAAGAGTCTCTCGATCAGCACCGCGATCTTGTCGGTCATTCACCCGACCCCTCTTCCGGGTACTTGCGTTTCTGCGCCTCCTCTCTGAGGCTCTTGAGCAAATCCCTCTCAACCATGGCGAGGAGGGCAAGTATTGAAAGCCTTCTAGATCTAGCTAAGATGAGCGTTGCGATTTGCCAGCCGATGGCCGCTATCAGGACCGTTTCCCACACGGGATTCTTGGGGGGAGCACCTTTTTAAAGGAGAAAAAAATTCGGAGACCTTTATGGTGCATTTTAAGCGCAAGGGACAAATATGAGTGAAACGGCTGGTCTTCTCCCTGCTCTTCCTCTTCTTCCTTCCCACGGCGCTGGGGGCAACCGCTTCAAACGTTTTCAGGATCGAGTGGCAGGTCACACTGCAAAATTCCAGTTTCAACGATGCTGAGGATGTCTACGCACACGTGCTGATCTTGGACAATCGCTCCGGTTGGGTAAACCAGCAAGTGGTGTGGGAGAATATTTTGGGGGCTGAAATTTTGCGCACGGAAGAGAACAGGGTGGCGGTGTTTCACTTCTCCCGTATTGGTCGGGGGGAAACGAAGACGGTGAGTTTTCAGCAGCTCGTCAAAGTGGACAGGACGGAGTTTGATCTCAGTCGGTCCACCGGCGTTGCGATTCCTCCCCAGCTCCTTCCTCTTACTCGGCCAGTGGATTATCTTTGGGAGAATCATCCCTCTTTGGTTGCCAAGGCCTCAGAGCTCTGCGAGAATGCGGCAACCCCCCGCGAAAAGCTCCAGAGGATCTTCGAGTTCGTGAAGAGCTATCTGATCTACCGGGAGCAGACGGAGGAGCATGGGGCTCTCTGGGCGTATCAGAACCGGGTGGGGGACTGTACGGAGTTTACCAACCTCCTAATCGCTCTTTGCAGGCTCTCGGGGATTCCCGCCCAGTTCGTTTCCGCCATAGGGTACAGCAAGGAGAAGGGAGAGGATTTCTACACCATGGGCCATGCCTTTGCTCTTGTCTATCTCCCCGATCTGGGGTGGGTCCCGGTCGATGCTACTTGGTCCTCTCCAGTGGGAGAGCTTGGAAAGTCTAGCGAGGAGAAACTCGTCGTGCTAATCAGCGACGGCTCGAATTTAGTCAAGGACTTTCACGTTACCGTGCCCAAGGATCGCATAAGCTACTCCTATGTGGGCACGGATCCCCGTCTGAGGTTACTTTCCCAGGCAGCGATTAGCAAGGAGGTGGGTTTGGACGTGAAAATGGATGCTAATCGGAATCTTGGGGAAGGGAATGTCTGGGAGTGGTATGTAACCCTGACCAACGAGGGAAGGGAGGAGCTTCGAAACCTGAGGGTGAGGATCCTAGCAGATAACGAATACTTGGAACTCCCAGACGAGATCCGTGTGGATAGCCTGCCCGCTCGGTGGAACAAAACGCTTTCCTTTGGGCTGAAGGTGAAGCGGAGCACCGAGAACCTGCCGGTTAGAGCGGTTGTCGAGTACGACTCCCCCTACGGTACCTTTTCCAGCAGCGTCGAGAGCCAGGCAACCGTCACCCTGCCGGAGCTCCCGCCGGCGTTAGAGTTTCTGACCGAGTACTATTTGGTGCTGATTCTAGCGATGGTAGCGGTGATCGTAATCCTTCTTGCACGTCGCTTTTAATCGTAGGGCGTAGCTTTTGATGTATGCTTTTACTGGCACGGTGGTGGGGCTGAGATTTAAGGATGGAATAGTGCTGGCCTCCGATACAAGGGCGACGGCGTATTATCTAGTTTTGAGCAAAAGGCTCAAGAAGATCTTCGAGCTTGAGGAGAAGATAGGGGCAGGCTTTACCGGAAGTCCCGGAGATGTCCAGTCCTTGGTGAACATTTTGCGTGCAGAGGCCCGCCTTTACAGGGTCACTCAGGGCAGGCCCATTCAGACCAAATCGCTTACTCAGGTGGCATCGAACTACCTCTCCTCTCGGAGGATCTTCCCCATGCTGGTGGACGGTGTCATCGGGGGCCTCGATGCGGACGGGCCTCACCTCTTCTTCCTAGATGCCATCGGGGGAAAAATTGAGGAGACAAAGTTTGCCAGCTCTGGAACGGGGGCAACCGTTGCTTACGGTGTCCTGGAGCAGAGCTATAAGGAAGGGATGAGGAAGGAGGAGGGCATCAAGCTGGCGGGGCTTGCGATAAAAACGGCGATAGAAAGGGATGCGGCCACAGGGGATGGGGTGGCCATAGCCGTTATAGACGAAGAGGGTTACAGGGAGCTCGAAGAGACCGCCGGTTCCAGCGGATAATCATCCTCTCCGCGCATTTCGTGGGACGTTGCGTTAACCACGGAGGTTCAATTCTTGAGCCACAGCCAGACAGGTTTAGCTTCTGAGCGCGAGCTCTCTCCTGTGACCTTTGCGAACGTTGTATCTACCAATGGTCCCGGATGTGCGGGAGCACGTCTGTTCCCTCGATAAGTGCAAACGTTTGTCACTCCCAATAGCCAATCGAGTCTACAGATGCCCAACGCTTGCCACCATTCAATGCCAGTCTGACACCTCGAATGAGGTTCACCTTGCCCTCCGCCAGTGGCAAAAACGAGCAACTTCCAATGCAGAGGTCGCTTATTAAAAACAGCAAAGGGGATCCACATTTTTCTCCTTTTTAAGGGGGCTCCACACAATCTTCCGCGATGGAGCTGTGCAAGCTCGGAGTGGAGCCAGGGCTGTTGGAACGCTTACAGGAGGGCGGCTTTGATTCGGTGGAGAAGCTTGCGCTGGCCTCCTCGGAGGATTTGGCCAAGCAGCTTTCGCTCAAGCTCACCGCGGCGAGGCAGCTGATCCAGTCTGCCAAGAATGCGGTCAGTCTGAACTTCCGCACCGCTCTAGAAATGCTGGAGGAGCGCCGGAGGGTGGAGAGGATCTCCACGGGGTCGAAGGCTCTCGACGAGATTCTCGGGGGAGGGGTGGAGGCTGGGGTGGTCACGGAGTTTTTCGGTGAGTACGGCTCAGGGAAGTCCCAGATAGCGCACCAGCTTTGCGTGAACGTCCAGCTGGGGGGAAGCGGCAAGAAAGCCTTTTTCTTGGATACGGAGGGAACCTTCAGACCGGAGCGCATCGCTCAGATGGCTGAGAAGCTGGGCGAGGATCCGCAGCGCCTGCTTGCGGGGGTCTTGGTGGTTAGGGCCTACGACACCGATCAGCAGATGCTCGTGGTTAGGAAGTTGGAGGAGGCGAGCAGGCTGGAGGTGGGCCTAGTGGTGGTGGACTCCATCAGCAACCTCTTCAGGAGTGAGTACAGTGGGAGGGGGTTCCTCGCCGAAAGGCAACAGAAGCTCTGCAGGCACCTAGCAGATTTGAAAAGGCTGGCAGATTTGAATCACTTGGCAGTGGTGGTGACCAACCAAGTCTTGGCCCGACCAGAAATTTTCTGTGGGGATCCCACCCTCCCCGTTGGGGGGAATATTTTGGGGCATGCTGTGACCCACAGGGTGTACCTCAGAAGGGGAAAAGCAGAGATGCGTACCGCCACCGTAGTGGATAGCCCTAACCTACCCTGCAGAAGCGCGAGCTTCAAGATCACGGACGGGGGGATCTCGGACTAGCTGAATCTAACGACGAGCACGAGTATGGAGTTGTAGAGGCAGTGGGTCAGGACGGAGCAGGAGAACCCCCTGAAGAGATAGGCTATCCCCAGAACCACTCCGGCGAGGATGAGGGGAAGGGCGAGGGCCGGATAAGTGCCCGGGTTGGAAAGGTGGAAGAGACCGAACAGCAGGGAAGAGGAAATCAACCCCCCTACTCTGGATCTTAGGGCAAGGGAGAATTCCTCCAGCAGGATCCCCCTGAACAGCCATTCCTCCAAGAAACCGAAGAGGTTGACCATAAGGAAGAGGAGGGGGTAGGGGATTTTCTCCGGGGTGAGGGGGTACTCCTCGGGCTCTATTGTCGGGATCTGTTTCTCCGACAAGTAGAAGATTACTTGGTCGGTGAGGAAGAGGAGGGCGGCGGTGAAGGCGGCCGAGAAGATGATGAGTTCTAAGATTCTCCACTTCCTAGTTTTCTTGGCGAGGGGTAGCCAGAAACTTGGAAACAGCCGCTGGAGGTAATACGGCCTCTTGGAAACCATCCTCCCCAAGGCCGCACCTAGCAGCACGGCTGGCACGAGAATTCTGACAGAAAGGAGCCAGTCCAACTATCTCCCCTTCAGGAGCTCTTGTATAGCCTTTATCTCCTCCAGCAGCCTGAGCATCTTCTCGTGGTCGGTTTCCCTCTCCAGCTGGGAGAGCAGACTGCGAAGCTTCTCTCTCAGTACTTTTTCGGTTTCAGATGTCTGTTTCTCCCCGCACAGGGGGCAGAAAATCCTGCCCTGCTGCTCAAACAGAGGACTGAAACAGGAGGCGCAGTGAATGGAAAGCATTCTTCCCCCAGCTATGAGGGCTTCGGCAATTTTTTTTACTTTTTCCTCTTCCATCCTTTAATCTGGAGTAGTGATTATTGGTTGAGGTGGTTGGTTGGAGGAAAGGATAAGGCAGGTGCTGGAGGTTCTGTCCAAGGTGAAGGCGGATACCATGACTCCGAGAAGCGTCAGGAGTTTGGTGGAGCAGGCCATGAGCGAGCTTTCCATGCGGGGCGACCCCAAGATGAGGGCTGCTAGCGCAGCGAGTTACTTGGATAGGGCGGGCAACGACCCCAACCTCCCCCCTCACATCAGGACCGCGATTTGGGGGGCGCTCAGCACCTTAGAGGGCCTTCGGGAGGGGGGATAGCTCACTCGACGTTGGCGTGCCTTTCCTTCAGATCCTTTTCCTGCTTGTTTAGTTTACTCATCAAGGCGCTGATGACCCCGTCTAGGAAAACCATACAGGAGATCTCAAAGAGAGTACCCAGTGGCGCGAGAGAGGCATGTTCCCCGGCGAGCTCCCTTTCCACATACTCGGAAATGGTTTCGGTCTTGGCTCTTCCGGGCAGGACGATCACCACGTCGCCCATCCTCCCCAGTCTGGAGTCGGGAAAGGAGGTCACAACCGCGATTTTCGCCCCCGCTTTCTTGGCGATACTTGCAGCCCCCACCACGAGATCCGTCTCCCCCGATCCGGAGATGGCCACCACCGCATCCTCGCTGCGGATGGCTGGGGTGATAGTTTCCCCCACCACGTAGACGTTTATCCCCAGGTGCATGAGCCGCATGGCAAAGGCCTTACCGACCAACCCCGACCTCCCAGCGCCCAGAACGAAAACCCTCTTCGCCTGTATCAAGGATTGAAGAAAGGCCTCCACCTGGTCCCGCTCCAGTTCTTCTTGGGTTTTTTGAAGGTGGGAAAAAATCTCCGCCATGGCCTTGCGGACTTCCTCCATCTAGACTTTTTTGACGTCCTTTAAGTAGAGTTCACTATTCCCCAGCCCGTCTCATGGGCCTTGCGAATAGGAAGTAAACGTCCTTGCCCTGAATTTCAAGAAGGATGCGCTTGATTAGGGAACCTTTTGCATCCAGACCTTTGACCCTCTCTCCGATGTCTGCCAGGCTCTTGAAGGGGCCCTTTTCCCGCTCTTGAAGGATGACCCACATGAGTTTCTTTCCCACTCCAGGAAGTAGCTCCAACTGGTGGAGCCTCGTGGTGAGGGGGCCGGCCTTGTTGAAGAACTCCACGAACCTGTTCTCGTTTTCCTCGATGGCCTTCCCGATGGCGTGCGGGAGTTCGTTCTTGGCCGTGGCTGTTAGATCCTCATAGCCTATCCGCTGCCTTATCCTCTCCACCTTGTCTCTTGTTTCTTTTCCCAGCGAGATTTTCTCCTGTGAATGGAGTGTGACATCCTTGGCCGGAACCACCTCAAGCAGGGTGAAGAAGTTCTCTCCCAGAACCTGCGCGACCGGCTCGCGGAGGTGAATGGGTCTGGGGTCGGAGGGGCTACCGTGCGGCAGAAAATCTAAGACTATCCCAAAGTCCTCGTACTTCTTCTGCATCCTTATTATTTCCTGTACTCCTCGAGGAGATCCAAAATTTGTTTGGAGAGATTCTCATCAAGTTTCGTCTTTTCCTTAGCGAAGAGGAGGTCAAGCTCCTCCTTGCGTTCCGGCATCAGGTCTACTATCACAACCGCCTGGTAGGGGGTCAGGCCCAAGGAGATGAGTTTTTCGGCGAGTTCAAGTGCCTTTTCCGGTTTGAGTTGGCAGAACTTTTGCCCGTAATCATAGTCCTGTTTCTGCTCGTAGCCGAGTTCCCCCTCCTTTGCCCTCTTGCTCAAAATACTGAGGGCCTTCGCCAGCGGGATTGGCTTCTCCTGCAGGCATTCTCTCCCGATCATCCCATCATTCTCAGGTGCTCAGGTCGAGAAATAACCTTTTTTACCTTCCCTCCCTCTTTCACCTCCACCACATACGCTCTTCCCCTCTTTTCCGTCACTATACCTACCCTTCCATGGAAGCGGGGATGAGGCATTCCCTTCACTTGGGAGGGTTCGAGCAGAATCACCACCTTGTCGCCCGGCGAAAAGTTCTGAAGGCTCTTGGTGACCGGACTAAGTCCCCGAGCTCTGGGATGTTTGGTGAGCTTTTTCCTACTCTTCTTCCTCAGCCCTTTGTGTTTTACCATACAGGTTTATTCCAGCTGCATGAAAAGCTTTCGGAGAGGTCCCTTTATCCCGCCCCTGCTTATGGCCTTGGCGAGATGTTTCATCACTTCGTACTGCTTGAGAAGTTCCCTGACCTCCGCCTCGGTGGTTCCGGATCCTCTAGCGATCCTTCTTATCCTTGAGGCGTTCAGTATCGCCGGCTCCTCTCTCTCCTCGGGGGTCATGGAGTTTATAATTACCCTAAACTTCTTCAGCTTGTCTTGGCCTATCTTCAGCTGCTCCTTAGATATTGACACTCCCAGACCAGGCACCATCGGTAGCAACTTGTCAAGCGGTCCCATCTTCTGTACCGCTTCCAGCATCTGTTGGAAGTCCCCTAGGCTCATCTTCCCCAGTGCCATCTTGGTCTCTAGGCTCCTCCTCTCCCCTTTCGGCATCTGTTCCATTTTCTTAAGTAGAGTGTCCAGGTCACCCATCCCCAGGAGCCTGCCCACGAACTTCTTGGGATCGAAGGGCTCGATCTCATCCACGTGTTCTCCAGTACCCACAAACTCTATGGATGCGCCCGTGGCCGCCACCGCCGAGATAGCCCCCCCTCCCTTCGCGCTCCCGTCCAGCTTGGAGAGAAAAATGTACCCAAGGGGGGTAGTCGAGTGGAAAGCCTCCGCCTGTTCCTTCGCCTGCTGTCCTATGGTGGCATCGATGACCAGCATTATCCCGTCGGGTTTTATCGCCTCTGCCATGGTTTTCATCTCCTGCATGAGTTCCTCCTCTCTCTTGTGCCTCCCTGCGGTGTCCACGAGGATGAGCTCACATCCCTCGGATTTTAGTCTTTCCACGCACTCCTTGCACAGTTTGACGGGATCCTTGGCGTGGGGATCTCCCAGAACCTTAACACCGATCTGTTCTCCCAGCTGGTATAGCTGGAGGTAGGCGCCGGGCCTGTAGGTGTCGGCACAGACCATGCCCACTCTGAAGCCCCTTTTTCTGAAGTAGTAAGCGAGCTTGGCGGCAGAGGTGGTTTTCCCGCTCCCCTGCAGACCCACCAGCAAGAGAAGGTTTGGCCTTCCCGCTTGGATCTGCAACCTTCCTGACTTACCCATGAGATTTGAGAGTTCGGAGTAAACGATCCCGATTACGTGTTCCCTTCTCCCAACACCTGGAGGGGGCTTTTCGGTTAGTGCGCGCTCCTCTATGACGCGGCAGAGTTTCAGGGTGAGTTCCACATTCACGTCTGCTTGGAGGAGGGCGCTCTGAATGTCCCTCACCATCTCCTTTACGGTTTTTTCATCCACGTAAGCCGCTTTTGTAACTTTCCTGACCGCTGCATGCAGGGCTCTCCCGAGCTTATCTAGAACCATCCTCTCTTAATACCAGTAAGGTGATGCTCTTTTCTCCGCACGCCTTCTGAGCTGTACAGAGAGGTAGATGCTTAGGGCGAGCAAAAGGATACTCGAAACCATAAGCCACCAGTTCACCTCTCGGGATATTTCGAATCCAACCTCCACGATATCCAGACTCTCGGCATGGATGTCTGGGTCCCCTCCGTGCTCCGGACAGGCTCTGTGGAATACTCCGGTCACCTGGACGATATCCCCCCTGTGGTGATAGTCGGCGGTCACTTTTATGTTTTCCACCATGTGATTCTCGCACCATACACCGATGGCCCCCCCGTTCTCGATATTAACCCAGGCCCTCTCGCCTCTTCTGAGAACTCCTAGGACCTCACCTCTCACGGTCACCACTTGGTTGTCGAAGTTCTCCGGGTGGAGAAGGAGGTCAGTGATGGGTTGGGCGCAGGCCGCGGGAAGAAGCAGAAGCACAAGCAGGGGGAGAAACCGCTTCATCGCAAGGCCTTCCTCAGCTGAAGTAGGATGAAACCAAAGAGGACGAAGATGGCGATTATCTCGAGTCTACCTGCCCACATGAGGAAGATGTAGGTGAGCTTGAGGGCCGCTGGCATGGAGGGTGAAGTGATCCCGCAGCTCAGTCCAGCGTTTGCCAGGGCCGAGGCGCTCTCAAACAGTGAGGGTCCTAGTGGGTAGCCGAAGGAGGCAGTGATGAGAGTCCCTGTACCCAGCAGGAGAAGATATGAGAGCGCGACAACGGCCGCTCCTCTTATCACCACCTCCGTTATGGGATTCCTCCCTAGGTGATAGTAGGTTTCCCCCGCCACGGCGGAGCTGGGGAGGAAGGTCTTCCTAATCTCTAGCAGGAGTGATTTGAATAAAATCCCCACCCGCAGGTTCTTTATCCCTCCGCTGGTGGAGTTAGCCGACCCGCCGATGATCATTAGTGCCGAGAGCACCAGCAGAACCGGAACCGGCCAGAGGTACATGATGTAGGAGCCGGGAGCAGTTTGGAAACCTGTGGTGGTTTGGGCTGAAACTAAGTGGAAAAATCCCTTCCTGAAGGCGGTGAGGGTGGAGGGGTAGAACGAGTGCGACAAGTAGGACCCCACCAGGAGGCATCCAATCAGCATCGAGAGGATGAAGAACCTCACCTCGATGTCTCTTAGCATTTCCCCCCTTCTCCCCGTGAGTACTGCGTAGTGAAGATTGAAGTTGAGAGATCCCAGAATCATGAGGATGAGGGCCACCACTTCAATGAGGAAGCTGTGGTAGTAGAGCAGGTTCTGAGAGTGTGTGCTGAAACCTCCCGTGGCGTAGGCCGTCATGCTGTGGTTCAGGCCGTCGAAGAACGCATCGCTTGGTTTCTGCCCCTCCCACGTCCCAGCGAGGGTGAAGAGCAGGGTCCCGAGGATGAGAAAGGTGAAGGCTATGCCCGCGATCCTTCTGGAGGTTCTTACTATGCTGGGCCTTATTCCCATCTCTCTCGCCTCCCCCTTGAAAAGGAGGAAGGAACCTATCTGAGTCCTCCCTAGGATACAGAGAGAGATAACCACGATCCCAATGCCGTCTCCTACGAACTGGAGGAGATGCCTGAAGAAATTGATGCTTCTGGGCAAAAGGTCGGCACGCTGGGTGAGGGTGAGACCAGTACCAGTGAATCCGCTGGTGGACTCAAAGAAGGAGTTAAGGAAAGATCCATAGTGCCCGCTAAACCACAGTGGGAGGGAGCCGAAAAAAGGGGCCATCAGCCAGAGGAGTGCTGCTACCACGATGGCGTGCTTCAGTTCCATATCGCGCTCGGTGGTACATCCATGCTCAAGTAGGGCACAGATGATCAGGGAGAGGGAAAAGCCCAGCAGGAAGGAGGGAAGCAGGTTAAATTCGGAGTAGAGGCAGGCCACCAACGCGGGCGGAAGGAGGAGAAAGCTGAGGACCCTAGAGAACCTCCCCAAGTGATGTCCTACAATTTTGAGGTCCTCCGCGGTGGGGGAAATCAACTCAGACACCCAGAGAGACCAGGTAACACACCATCAAGCCTAGGGCTAGGAGGAGGAAGCATAGTCCCAGCTCCTCTAACATTCCTGCTAGGAGGCTGAAGTTCCTCTTGAAGGTTTCCTTCAGGCTGAATTCACGGAGACCCATTACAGAAGGAGCTTCAGGGTTTTTCTTATAGCAACCTCTTCCCCTATAAGGGCCAGCACATCCCCCCTCCGCAGGACGGTGCCTCCGTGCGGGATGATGAGGCTCCCTCCTCTGTAGATGGCCCCTATCACGCAGCCTTTGGGTATCTGGAGGCTCTCGATGGTCTTGCCCTCTGCTGGGGAGCCCTCCGAAAGGGTGATCTCCACCGCACGGGTGAGAGTTCCGGAAAGGAGGACGGAAACCGTGCCGGGGAGCGAGATGGCGTTCTCTAGGACGAAGGCGGAAACGTGGGAGGGGCTGAAAACGAAATCTATGCCGGTTTCCTGCGCGGTTTTGATCATCTCGGGGTTTTCCACCCTAGCCAAGGTGAGGGGGATCTGGAACGTGTGTTTGGCCATGTGGCAGGCCACAATGTTGTGGCTGTCGTCCCCCGTGACCCCCACAAAGGCATCCGCCTGCCTAGCCCCCGCGTCCTCCAGTGCTTTTCTGGAGGTAGCGTCTCCATTGATTATCAGCGCGTTCATCTTCGAAGCCAGCGCCTCGCACACCTCCTTCTCTTTTTCTATGATGACCACGTCCAGCCCCTTTTTCAGAAGGAGCTCGGCCAGCCTGGAACCTATCCTTCCTCCCCCCGCAATGATGACGTACTCCGGTACTTTCACGCTTTAATTGGCGAGGGTGCTTTTTTAAAATGCCGTTGGAGTTCGAGAAGGTGGTGGGGGTTGCCGAGTTCCTCAGTCCCTTGCAGGGCTTTTCCAAAACCGTTCATCTCGTGGAGTACAGAAAGGACCCGCTCACGGGGTTTTGGTCAAGGATTAACGTGGAGAGGTCGAAAAGAACCAAGTATTCCGTTGAAAAAGTTGAAATAAACCAATTTATCGAGAAATCTGGAAAAATGTGCTTTTTCTGCCCTCAAAATTTGGAAACCTCAACCCCCAAATTCAGTTTCGGCACGGGGAGGATACAAGTGGGGGAGGCCAGGGTCTTCCCAAACCTCTTCCCCTTCGGGGAGCACCACGCGGTGGTGGCCTTATGTGAGAGCCATTTTGTTTTTCCCTCTCAGTTTCAACCTAGGCTTATAGCTGATGGGCTGAGGGCGAGCCTGAGGTACTTTCAGGAGGTCCTGAAGGTCGATCAGGAGGCCAAATTTTGTACCATAAATTGGAACTACATGCCACCCGCAGCTGCCAGCGTGGTTCACCCGCATCTCCAGATTCTGGCAGACAAGAAACCCACCTCCTACCTGGGCCTCCTCCTCCAGAAGAGCAAGGAATACGCGGAGGAGAACCGCTCCAGTTACTGGATAGATCTCATCACGGAGGAGAGGAGGCGGGGGGAGAGGCTAATCATGGAAAACGAGTCTCTTTCCTGCATAGCCAGCTTCTCGCCCCAGGCAAACAATGAGCTCCTTTTGGTGTTCAAGAAGATTTCCTCCCTTCTGGACATGGACGAGCGGGATATCGAGGATTTTGCCCAAGTGGCCTGCAAGGTTCTGAGGGTGTATGGGGAAATGGGAATAGACAGCTTCAACATGGCGTTCTTCTCCGCCCCTCCCGGAACGGATCACTACAGGCTCAACGTTAAATTCGTCTCTCGCCCTAATCTCAGGCACATTTACATCTCCGATACGGGGTTCATGGAGAGACTTCACTATGAGCCAGTAATCGAAACCTTGCCCGAGGAGACGGCAGCGAGGTTCAGGGCGATGCTCTCAGGAGAGGGGTCACAAGTTTCCTGATTTTCTCCGCAAGAACGCTGGGCTCTAGGCTGCCGTCTAGGATGGGAAGCTTCTCCTTTCTGAAGAGAAGCAAGTAATTTTTTCTCACCTCCTCTTGGAAGCTCCTGTTTTTCTCGAATTCATCCAGCATTTTTCCCTTCATTCTTTTCGTTGCCACCTCCACTGGGACATCGAGTAACACCACAAGGTCCGGGGGTAAAAAATGCTTGTTAAGGTCTCTGATGACCTGCTCCGGGACCCCTCTCGCCTGCTGATAGGCCAGGGAGGAATGGATGTACCTTTCACATACCACAATTCTGCCTCTCCTGAGTGCGGGTTTGATGGTTTTCTCGAGATGGTAGCACCTGTCCGCCGCGAAGAGCATGGTCTCTGCAAGCGGGGGAAAGTTCGCCCTTCCTCTCATCATCTGGTGGAGCAACCTCCCGATTGGTCCATCCGTCGGCTCGGCTGTGAGAGTTACTCTCCTGCCCAGTGAGTTCACCCACCGTGCCAAGAGCCTCGCTTGGGTGCTCTTCCCACACCCGTCGAGCCCCTCTAGGCAGATGAAGATCCCTCTCACAGTTTGGTTGGGATGGGCAGGCATAAAAGAAGAATCAGTAGAGAGACCGCAGCCATCTTTCGGTATTTTCTGGAAACCTCAGAGAGGTCATCTAGCGCCCCCGGATGTGGTTGATTGAAGAGAAGGAGGATGAGCAGGCCCCATGCCCAGCAATAGGGAAAAATGAAACCCGTGAAAAGGAGGGAGAATCCAAGGAGGCGGGTTAGTTTGTAGTGTTGGTTAGCGCTGGTGATCCCCCTGAAAATGTGTCCACCGTCCAGTTGCCCAGCTGGCAGAAGATTCAGGGCAGTAACCATTAGCATGGCGGAGCCGGAGAAAAGGAGGGGGTTGAGCCGGATGGAGGGGGTTCTGGTTAGAAGTAGCAGAAGCACGGGAAGCATGGGAAGGGAAACACCCTCCACACCGGCCGGCTGAAGCAGACCGAAAAGCAGAGTTAAGAGGGCGAGGAGGAATCCCATCATGGGCCCTAGGAAACCCATTTCCATCATGGCTTCTTTGGTTCTCACCGGTTTTTTTGCCACGATAACAGCACCAAAGGTTCCCAGAAGCGGTGGGGCCGGGATGAAGAAGGGGGCGGAAATTTCGGTTCTGTTCCTTTTTGCTGCGAGTCGGTGCCCGGCTTCATGAGCCCCTAGGATGACCATAAGGGAGGAGGAGAAGACAAAGGCGCTTGCCAGATCTTTAAATGAATACAATCCGGCCAGGAGCGTGGTACCTGCAGTGGCCACCAGCAGGAGAAGGTTCACCCAGATTTTTTCCGTGCGCGAGGGGGGGAGTTTGGCGAGGAAAATTCTTATCCCTCCCTCCTTCCTCATCACCACGAAGTAGCCTCTGGACTCCAGCTCGTCTGAGAGGGAGAGGAAGGAGCGTTTGGGGTCAGAACTTTCGACCTCAGCCTCCATTCCCATCTCCGTCTTCCTGAAGTCTAGAATCTCAAAGTGTTTGCAAACTAGCTCAAGGAGCCCCCCCAATTCCGGTGGAGTCTCCCTGCCGGTGATTGCCATGTCTCCCCCGCACCGACACTCTCCCTTGAGCAGTTCTCCAAATCCGAGGGAGGACATTCGGTATTCGGTGCGCCCGCAGGCCAAGCAGGTAAACTTGGCGACGGGAAGATTCACCCCCTCCACCCCCGGTAAAGCTGATGTGGCAGTCCCAAAGCTTCGAGTATTTTCCCCACTATGAAATCGACGAGATCCTGAATGTCCTTTGGCTGGTGGTAGAAGCCTGGGCAGGCGGGAAGAATGATAGCCCCCGCCATCTTCAAACGGAGCAGGTTCTCTAAGTGGATCTGGTCCAGCGGCGTTTCCCTTGGAACTACCACGAGCTTTCTCCCCTGCTTGAGGGTGACCTCTGCAGCCCTTGTGATAAGGTTATCCGAGATCCCGTGGGCGATGCATGCGAGCGTTTTCATGCTGCACGGCACAATCACCATCCCATCGGTGTGATAGGAGCCGCTGGAGAGAGGGGAGAGCATATCCTCTTCAGAATAGAAGCGCGTGGATAGTGCTTTCAAGTCCTCAACCTTCTTCCCGGTTTCCAGCTCGAGGATTTTTTGCGCCGTTTTGGAGATGATCAGCTCTATTTCTACCCCATGCTCGTGAAGTGCTTCCAGCGTTCTTACTCCGTAGGCGGCCCCACTTGCTCCAGTTACTGCAACCACTATCCGCACATCTAACTAGTTTCAAAACTTTAAGGAGGGGCTAGCCTAGGTTTATTTTAGTGGGGACCTTATAAGAAATGCGGCTCCTGCTCATCCACGCCGACTATCTGGAGTTTGAGGTAAAGCAACCCACTCCCGCCGCCGAGAAGGTAGAACAAAAGAGCGGAAGGTTTGAGGAGTGCTTGGTGGTGTTTGCGACAGTGGAGGAGAGGGACGAGGCCAATCCGGAGGCGGTGGCGGGGAAGGCCTCCCAGGAGATAGAGGATGTGCTGGAGAAGGTTAGGGCACCGAGGATTGTTCTTTACCCGTATGCTCACCTGAGTTCTTCGTTGGCTACTCCTTCCGGCGCTGTGCGAATTCTGGAACTCGTGAGGGAGAAGCTGGCTGCGGGGGGTCATGAGGTTGCCCGACTTCCGTTTGGATGGTACAAGGCCTTTAAACTGAGTTGTAAGGGACATCCGCTGAGCGAGCTCTCCAAGGAGATAGTTGCGGAGGGAGAAGAAAAACCGACGGCAGCAGTTGCGGCGGTGCCGAGCGAGTTCCTCCTGCTCGAGCCGGATGGAAGTGAGCACAAAATAGATTTGGAGAAATTGGATGCCGAGCCGCTCGGGAGGTACCCGGATCTCAGACAGTTCCTGCTCAGCGAGGAGCTGGGGCAGAGGAGCGGAAAGGAACCGGCCCATCTGAAACTGATGAGGCGTTTGGAGATGGCGGACTACGAACCGGCAAGTGATGTTGGGCACTTCAGGTTTTATCCAAATGGACTCTTAGTGAAGGATCTCCTTCAGGAGCTTGCCATACGGCTGGCATCGGAGCTTGGAGCCATGAGGGTGGAAACCCCTCTCATGTACAGGGAGAGTGAGCCAGACATAGCCGAGCAGGCTTCTAGGTTCTATCAAAAGGACTACAGGATAAAGTTGCCGAACTACTCCCTCCTCCTCAGGTTTGCTGGCGATTTTGGTCTCTTCAAGATGATGAAGGATACGGTGGTCAGCTACAAGCAGCTACCGGTGAGGATATTCGAACTTTCTCCCTCCTATCGGCTGGAACAGAGCGGCGAGTGCGTGGGCCTCAAGAGGTTGAGGGCTTTTACCATGCCGGATCTCCACTGCTTCTGCAGCGGGCTGGATCAGGCTCTCGAGGAGTATGAGCTTCTTTTCAAAAAGTATTTTGAACTCACCAAATCCATGGAAATCGATTTCGTGATAGTTTTCAGGGCGACTAGAGAGTTCTACGAAAAGGAAAGAGACTTTATTGTCAGGCTCCTCCGCTCTGTGCAGAAGCCAGCTTTGGTTGAAGTCTTGGCTGAGCCCAAGCACTACTGGGTGTTGAAGCACGAGTTCCAGTTCATCGATTCTGCCGGAGGTAACGCGCAGTTGGCAACGGTTCAGCTAGACATAGAAGACTCAGCGAGGTACGGAATCGGTTATGTGGATCAGGATGGGAAGAAGAAGGGATGCGTGATTTTACACTCCTCCATGGGTTCCATCGAGCGATGGCTTTACGCCCTGTTGGAGCAGGCGGCTAAGAATTCGCAAGCCGGGAGACCACCTTCTCTCCCAGTCTGGCTGGCCCCCACCCAGGTTCGGTTCCTGCCTCTTTCAGAGAGATACCTCGACACATGCTTGAAAAGTGCCAGGTTCCTCATCCAGCAAGGGGTAAGGGCTGATGTGGATGATCGAGAGATGACCATCTCTAAGAAGGTGAGGGAGGCTGAGATGGATTGGGTGCCATTCATCGTGGTGGTGGGCGAGAAGGAAGAGAGGTCCGGGAAGCTGAGCGTGAGGATAAGGGGGGAAAAGGAAACGAAGCTGCTAACTCTTGAGCATCTCGCGTCCGAGGTAAGGAAGCAGGTGGATGGAATGCCTTTCCGCCCCTCCAATCTTCCAGAACTTCTCTCAAAAAGACCAATTTTCGTGTCGGCGCACTGAGTGTGTGCTGTCCGCAAGTTTTTTAATCCCCCTCCTAGTTTTGGATGGAGAAGCAGCTGTGGCCTCCTCTACCTTTAGAGGAAGAGGAGGAGGAAGAGGAGGGTGAGTGGATAGAGGAGGTGAGATTGGAGGTGATCGAGTTTCTCCTAAAGAGGTATGGCACTCTTACTCCCGCGGACATCGCTAGGGCACTAGGTTGGAAAACAAAGGAGGTCAAAGAGTTCTTGGCTCGACTTGAACACTGGGGGAGGGTGGAGAGGATTAAGCTGGGGAGAAAGCAGGTATGGGCCTACCGGGAGGGCCCTGCTACTCTAATGTATTACTAAGTTCCTGTTTTGATGGTTCCAGTAAAAATGGTTGACGTATCGGGGAAGAGGGGGGCCTATCGCGAGGCCACAGCGGAAGGGAAAATTCACCTCAGACCAGAAACGATAAAGGCCATCCGGGAGCGGAAGGTGGAGAAGGGGGAGGTATTGACGGTAGCAGGTCTGGCGGCCCTAAACGCGGTCAAGAAAACCTCAGAAGTTCTCTTCCACTGTCATCCCTTGGAAATAACCTCCGTGGAGCCGGAGTTCAGGCTGGGGAAAGACACGGTGACGGTTTCTGTAAGGGTGAAAGGCACGGGGAAGACGGGGGTGGAGATGGAGGCACTAACGGGTGTCAGCGTGGCCCTTCTTACCGTCTGGGACATGGTGAAGGCCTGGGAGAAGGATGAAAAAGGGCAATATCCCTCCACTTGCATTTCAGACATAAGGGTGCTCAAGAAGGTGAAGGATGAGTTTTAGGGAGCACAGAGCGGCGGCCCCGGCGAGGGTGAAGGTGGCGGTGGTAACCATCAGCGATAAGAGGGTGGAGGGACAGGAGGAGGACGTTTCGGGAAAGATGCTGGAGGAGGGACTGATGAGGGAGGGGCATACCGTGGTGAGGCACCTGCTCCCCAATGACGGCAAAAAAATAGAGACCTTGATACGGGAGCTGATGCGGGGGGATGTGGATGTAATTGTCACCGTTGGTGGGACGGGGATCTCCTCTAGGGACGTTACCATCGAGAGCATAAGACCCCTTATTCAGAAGGAGCTACCGGGGTTCGGGGAGATGCTCAGGCACTTGGGATATCAGAAGATCGGCACGCCGGCGCTTCTCTCCAGGGCCTTGGCAGGGTTCGCGGAGGGCAAGCTCATCTTCTGCCTTCCGGGTGCTCCGGGCGCGGTGGCGGTGGGATTGGAGCTCATTCTCCCCGACTTGGCACATCTCGTGAGGCATGCGAGAGAATGAGGTTGAGGGAGGGTTCCCTTCTTACGTTAGGCTGGCCGACGCCCTTAAACTCATTTTCAGTGAGCTGAGGAGGCTCCCAAGCGAGAGAGTGGGATTGGTGGAAAGTTTAGGCCGCGTTTCAGCCAGTGAGGTCGTGGCATCGGCTGATGTTCCACCCTTTGATCGGGCAGCGGTGGACGGTTACGCCGTCAGGGCCCGAGATACAGTTGGAGCCTCTGAACTTCACCCCATCCGTCTGAGAGTGGTTGGTAGTTGCGTAGCGGGCAGAAAGAGCAGAACGCGCGTGCGCGGGGGCCAAGCAGTGGAGATCTCCACCGGTGCAGCGCTTCCAGCAGGGGCGGATGCGGTGGTTCCAGTGGAGAGGTGCAGAAGGGAGGGGGACCAAGTGATGGTTTTGGAGCCCGTCCCCTCTTGGAGGAATGTGTCCAAGAGGGGGGAGGATGTGGAGAGGGGGGAAAGGATATTGAGAGCCGGTGAGAGAATTACCCCTGCAGACATAGGACTGCTCGCTGCTTGCGGATATTCTGAGGTGGAGGTTTCCAAGCGCCCCGCCGTTTCCGTGATCCCCACGGGAAGCGAGCTGGAGAAGCCGGGGAAACCCCTCCGAGGTGTGAAGGTCTACGACTCAAATAGCTATTCCATTTCAGCTGCCATCTTGGACAGTGGTGGGGTCCCCTTCCTTTTCGAGCGGGTGGGGGAGGAGGCTCTTGCCATTCAGAGGGCGATAAGACAGGGAATAGTGCACGATATGGTGGTGCTGATTGGGGGAAGCTCGGTGGGTAAGGGGGATCTGGTCCCCTCGGTCGTGGCGGAGGAGGGAAAGCTTCTTTTCCATGGGGTGGCCATCAGACCCGGTTCTCCCACTTCCTTTGGGGTGGTGCAGGGCAAGCCGGTCTTCTCCCTCCCAGGATTTCCAGCGGGCTGTTTGATAGCCTTCGATTTGCTGGTTAGACCGGCCATCCACTATATGCTGGGTTGTGAAGAGGTGCGAGTGCGGATGAAGGCGAGGCTGGGAAGGAGGGTGCCCTCCGCTTTGGGCAGGGTGGATGTGGTGAGGGTGAGAATGGAGAAAAGAGAGGATGGTTGGGTAGCTTATCCGCTCCGAGTAGCGGGCTCCAGCATCCTGAGTTCAATTTCCAGAGCCGACGGGTTTATTCTTATTCCCGAAGAGGTAGAAAAAATAGAGGAGGGGACTGAGGTTGAAGTTGTCCTTTACCGCTAAGGTTTCGGTTAGACCAGCCCGTCGGGAGGATCTGCAGGAGGTACTGAAGGTGGAATACAGTTGCTTCAAGGATCCCTATCCACTGGATCTCCTTGTCCATCTCCAGGAGACCAATCCGCTGAGTTTTCTAGTGGCGGAGGTGGGGGGGAGGATCATAGGGTATATCATTGGAACAGTGAGGTGGATGAACGTGGGACACGTGCTCGCCATAGGTGTGGATCCGCAACATAGACGGAAGGGGGTGGGGACCGCGCTCATGGAGAGTCTGATGAATTACTTTCGAAAAAGAGGAGTCAGCAAGGTCAGGCTGGAAGCTAGGGAGAGCAACTGGGAGGCGAGGAGATTCTACTCTTCCTTGGGGTTTTCAGAAGTGGGCAAGGTTCCCTATTACTACTCCGACGGTGAAACGGCGATCCTCTTCGAGCGGGAAATCTAGTGCTTGAAAATTTCCTCGGGCAGAAGAACTTTGATGCCCGCCGGCGTTTTTGAGAGATCCTTTTTGACGCAGATCAGATATTCCACCCCTCTCTGGGCGGCGAGATCAGTTAGCTCGTCCGTAGCCACCCCGTCTAGGACCACAGCCCATACTCCCTCTGTCTTTAGGAGCTCTTCCTTTACCTCCCTAACCTGCACCTCTTTGATTACCTCAAGCGATGGTTTCAGCAGACGGGCTTTCAGTGAGCCCCTCAGCTCGGCCGCCATCTCGGAGAGCTTTCTTAGAGTCTCCTCGGCTTCCTCGCGCCCAAGCACGCTCGCGGGAACCCTGTTTCTGAGGGCCTTGTAAATTTCCTTAGCAGTGAGTTCCTCCACACTCTTCCCCGGTGGCGGTCGCGCCACGTAGTCAACTTCGGCCACCTGTAGGAGTTCCTTCAGAATCAGGTCTCCCCCTCTGTCGCTGTCCACGAAGACGGTTGTAACTTTACGTTTAGTGAGGTCCACCACCGCGGGAGGGATGCTCGCCCCTCCGGTGGCTATCACGTTTTCTATACCCGCCCTCAGAAGGTTGAGCACGTCAGCTCTACCCTCCACCACAATTAGGGAATCGGAGGTGGCAACTTTCGGTCCGGCTGGCAATCCAGCGTACTCAATGATTTCTGCCTGGTGCATGGACTCCCGGAGGCTCCTGAAAAGTTCTTGGGTTGCTGGGGTTTCCACTTCCTTTAGGAGATCCCTCGCCCGCTTGAGCATGGCCTCCCTCTTGGAGGCCCGAACATCTTCGATTCTTTCTACGGTTATCCTAGCTTCGCAGGGACCTATCCTATCGATGGTTTCCAAGGCTGCCGCGAGCAGGCAGGTTTCCATCCTGTCGAGTCCGGAGGGTAGCAGAACCGTTCCACTCGTCTTCCCCTGAGAGGAGGAGATGTGAACCTTAATCCTGCCGATCTTCCCCGTCCTGAGGAGTTCCCTCAGTTCAAGCTCTTCTCCCAATAGCCCTTCGGTCTGTCCGAAGATGGCCCCCACCACATCCGACGGTTCCACTACCCCGTTAACCTCTAGCTTGGCGTGGACGAGGTACTTTACTGCACCCCTTTCCAACTCGTCGTTTTTTGGCCTCTCCACTCTATCCTCTCCAAAAGAGTTCTCAACTTTACTAAACTTTCCACCTCTTTAAACTTTTTCCTCAGTTTCCTCAGCTTCTGGTATGGCTCCAAAATGGGTTCCACCCCAAGTTTGACCAAGTGTTTACAGCAAAAGGATGCCAGCTCCCTCCCCTTGGTATCAAAGTCCGTCAAAATCAGTACCCTCTTGTACTTTAGGCTCTCTAGGAGGTTGAGCATCCGGCCACCTCTGGAAAGTTCTAGGATGGTCCCCCTTATGCTGAGGCGCTCTAGGGCCTCTCTGTCTTTTTTCCCTTCCACCAGAATCGGCACTCCCTCCGCGGCGTATTCCTCCACCTCAGTGAGGGCCTCGCGGGCCTCCTCAATCAGTTCAGCGTCTAGCCCTTCTATGGTTCTTCTACCCAGAGCCCCTTCCTCACGCACTTTCGGCATATACCGACATCCTGAAGGAAGCAAGCTGAGCAGACCATGGCACTGCACAGCTTACATTTTTGGAGCGGCGAAGCGGTTTTCCCGCATAGCTCGCATGTGCTCAGAAGCTTTCCCATCCTTTTTTGAGTGTGGTTATAAAAAGCGAGCACATTTCATCACAATGAATGACTAATTTCTGCTTCACTTCCCAAGATGCTCTGCGGTTTCCTTTTTCTCCCAAGGGTAGACGATCCAGCTTCTCACTTTTTTAACGTGGAAGTCCGGAACCGTTGTACTCCAAGGTTTGTAATGGAGGGTGGCTATTTTGACCTCCTCCGCACCTTTTTGTTTCACGTGTTTCCGAGCTAGCTTGAGGGACTCCCCTTTATCCGCCACGTCGTCCACAATAAGTACCCTCTTCCCCCGGACGTCCGCGTTGAGGGGGTAAAGAAGCCTAGGCGCTTTTCTCGTCTGCCCCGGAGCTAAGTAGTACTCGATTTGGAGGCTGGCGAGCCTCCGGAGTCCCAGCGCATCGCAGAGAATCCTGGCAACCGGAAATCCCCCCCTGCTCACTGCCACGACAATGTCCGGTTTGAAGTTACTCCGTTCTATTTTACGTGCGAGGAGATCACACAGGTGCTCCACCTCTTCCCAGCTGAGCCACAGAAGCTTCATCAGTACGGTCTCTCCTTCATTCCGAGCTTGTAGGCCAAAATGTTGGTTCCCAAGTGGAGGGCAGGGGTGAGAAGAAGGAGGAAGAGCACCATTGCCCGGGTGGGCTGGAAGAAGGGATAGGCAAAGAGGAGAGCAAAAACAAGGAATCCGAGCTGGTCGAGGAGAAAGGCGGGATCCCCCCTCGCCATGCCCAACCTGCGCTTTAGGAAGCTCCCCAAGAGATCTCCTGTAAGGGCTCCTAGCGAGAGAAGAGAAGACAGGAGGAGATAGGAAGAGAAGGAGTGCAGTCCCGGGACGGGTTCTCTGTTGCCCAGCAGGAAGGGATGGAGCAGGCAGAGCACCATCCCCACCGCAATTCCTACAGCCACGCCGGCAACGAATCCACGGACGGTTTTCCCTGCCCCGAAGATGGGGCGCCCGTCTAGAAATTTCCTTCCTCCATCAATGGGCCTCCCGCCACCTAAGGCCACCGGTGAGGCGTTGGCGGCGTAGGCTGGGAGAATGAACCAAAGGGCAAAGACAACCGTGCTTAGCGCATCCATTCCACCTTCCCACCGAAAGATTTTTAAGAGGGAGGGGAATTAACAAGTTAAGATGGCCGCTCCTCAGGGCACTCCTATTCTCATTTTGCCAGAAAAGACGGCGAGGTACATAGGCAGGGACGCCCAGCATATGAACATCCTGGCAGCGAAGGTGATAGCGGAAGCTATCAGAACCACTCTCGGTCCTAGAGGAATGGACAAGATGCTGGTCGACAGCATGGGCGATGTGACCATCACCAACGACGGAGCGACCATCCTGAAGGAGATTGACGTCGAGCACCCAGCCGCCAAGATGATGGTGGAGATTTCAAAGACCCAGGATAATGAAGTTGGGGATGGCACTACTACCACCGTGGTTCTAGCCGGAAAACTCCTCGAAAAGGCAGAGGATCTGCTGGATCAGGACATCCACACCACTACCATTACCGCAGGCTTCAGGCAGGCGGCTCAGAAGGCGGTGGAGGTTCTTAACCAAATTGCCGTTCCCATTTCAAAAGAGGACCGGGAAAAGCTTAAGCAAATAGCAATTACTTCTCTTAGCGGGAAGGGGATAGAAGAACAGGAGAAAATTGCAGACATGTGCGTGGATGCCATCCTTCAGGTAGCGGAGGAGAAGGAGGGAAAGATCAAGGCTTTAGTGGATAATGTGAAGGTGGAGAAGAGGATTGGGGGGAGCGCTTTTGATACTCAGGTGGTGAGGGGAATCGTCCTCGATAAGGAGGTTGTCCATCCAGGTATGCCTAAGAAGGTTAGGGGGGCAAAAATCGCTCTTCTAAACTGCGCGTTGGAGATTGAGCAGACGGAAACCAAGGCCAAGATAAACATCGAAAGCCCGGAGCAGATACGGGCCTTCCTTGAGGAGGAACAGAGGCTTTTGCAGGAAATGGTGGAGGACATCAAGAAGGTGGGGGCCAACGTGGTGGTGTGTCAGAAAGGTATTGATGATGTCGCCCAGCACTTCCTAGCCAAGGCCGGGATTCTGGCTGTCAGAAGGGTGAAGGAATCCGACATGGAGAAACTCTCGAGGGCCACGGGTGGGAAAATTGTGACGAGCATAAAGGAGCTGACGCCGGCAGATCTGGGGGAAGCAGAGCTAGTGGAGGAGAGGAAGATTTCTGGGGAGAAAATGACGTTTATCGAGGGTTGTAAAAACCCCAAGTCCGTCACCATCTTGGTGAGGGGAGGAGCAGAGCATGTGGTGGATGAAGCCGAGAGAGCAATTCACGACGCTCTTTGCGTTCTCTCAGTGGCCCTAGAGGAAGGCAAGATTGTGGGTGGAGGAGGTGCTCCAGAGTTGGAGGTGGCCAAGGCGGTGAGAAACCTTGCGGAGAGTGTGGGGGGGAAGGAGGCTTTGGCCATCAATGCCTTCGCCGAGGCAATGGAAGTTATTCCCCAAACCCTAGCCGAGAACGCTGGGCTTGACCCCATCGACATTCTGACCCAGCTGAGGGCGGAGCATGAAAAACCGGGTTCACAGTTTGTGGGTATCGATGCAGTGAGCGGCAAAGTGACGGATACTTTCAAGGCAGGGATTATAGAGCCTCTCAAGGTTAAAGTTCAAGCCATAACCTCCGCCAGCGAGGCGGCAGAAATGATTCTGAGGATAGACGACGTCATCGCAGCAGGAAAGCTGGAGAAGGAGGAAAAAGAAAAGGAGAAAGAAAAAGAAAAATCCCCACCATCTGAATTCTAAGGGATTACCCTGCTTTTTAAACCGGACTTTTACAAAGTTAGGCAGTATACGCGATTTGAGAAAGCCAGAATAATCGGGGCTCGCGCCCTCCAAATATCTCTAGGTGCTCCGGTTCTTGTGGAGGTTCCCAAAGGGATGACAGACCCGATAGATATCGCGCTCTATGAATTCGAGCAGGGTGTTTGCCCCATAACGGTGGTCAGACACAAGGCAGAAGAGAGGGAGTGATACTCTAGGGTCAGGCGGGAGCAGTTCACCGGTGTCGAGATAGTGTATAATGATATAGGTTCAATTTTTTGGATGGGAGTCCAGATAGGAGAGATCGTTCCCGCTGAGGAGATTTCTCTAGAAGAACTTTCCGGAAAGATAGTGGCAGTGGACGCCATGAACATGCTTCACCAGTTCCTCTCTATCATTAGACAGAGGGACGGGGAGCCCCTCATGGACTCCAAGGGGAGAATTACCTCCCATCTTTCTGGTCTCTTCTACAGAACCGCAAACCTGATCGAGATGGGGATAAAGCCGGTCTACGTTTTCGACGGCAAGCCACCGCCCTTGAAGCATCTCACCCTCGATAGAAGGGTGGCCAGCAGGGAGGAAGCGGAGAGAGAGTGGAAGAGAGCGTTAGAGGCGGGGGACTTGGCTGAGGCAAGAAAATTTGCCCAGAGGGCAGGAAGGCTCACGGAGGAGATGGTCGGGCAGGCAAAAAGGCTTTTGGAGCTCATGGGACTTCCCTGGGTTCAGGCCCCCTGTGAGGGTGAGGCACAGGCAGCCCATTTGGTGAAGAGGGGCGGTGCTTGGGCTTCGGCCAGCCAGGATTTCGACAGCCTGCTCTTCGGCACTCCGGTGCTTGTCCGGAATCTGGCTCTCACGGGGCGGAGGAAGCTCCCGGGAAAGGATGCATATGTAGAGGTGAAGCCGGAGAGGATTGAACTCAAAAGAGTTCTCGAAACTCTGGGCATTTCCCTTCAACAGTTGGTAGACATAGGAATTCTTGTGGGGACGGATTTTAACGCGGGGGTGAAGGGCATCGGCCCAAAGCGCGCTCTAGAGCTGGTGAGGAAGTACGGTTCTTTGGAGAATATAGTAAAAGAGAAGCTTTTTGAGTTCGAGGTGGATCCGCTGGAGGTCAAGGAGATTTTTCTGAAGCACGAAGTGACTGACGATTATGAGCTTCGGTGGGGCCAGCCAGACCCGCAGAAGATCAAGGAGTTCCTCTGCGAAGAGTTTGACTTTTCGGAAGAGAGGGTTCAATCTGGAATAGAGAAGCTCACCAGGGGAAAGGCAAAGGCAGGACAGGTTTCTCTGGAGCACTGGTTCAGTTAGAGCTTCCAACCGTATTTTCCCAGCAGGGGAACGAAGGAGCACCCTCCCATCTCCTCCGTTTTCAGCGTCCCGTCCTCACACTTCTCCACCACGGTCCAAGTTTGGAAGAGATAGTTGGTTCCAACGGGTGCACCAATTCTCCCGCCCACGGCCAACTGCTCTATTAGGGGCTTGGGAATCTGAGGAGCGCAGGCCGTGAGGAGGATCCTGTCCCAAGATACGCCAGGATAGCCGAGCGAGCCGTTTCCCACCTTAACCTCCACCCATCCGTAGCCGGTTCTCCGCAGGTTCTCCCTTCCGAACTTGGCGAGTTCGGGGATCCGTTCAATGCTTACCACTCTGCCCTCTCTCCCTGCGAGTTCCGCAAGAAGGGCAGCGTTGTAGCCTGACCCTGTTCCAATCTCCAGAACCTTATGTCCACGCTTCACCTGCAATGACTCAAGCATGATGGCGATCATGCTGGGAGCGGAGATGGTTTGCCCGTACCCGATGGGAAGCGGCGTGTCTTCATAGGCGCTCGCCCTTAACTTCTCGGGAACGAACTCCTCTCTTGGAACCTTCCTGAAAGCCTCGATAATTTCCCGGCTACGCAAATAACCCCAAGCGCTCAGGGAATTAATCAATCTCTCCCGCTCTTCCTTCACACAAACATTGTCGGTGGAAGAAAAATCCGCCATAGGTTTTACCCTTCAGGGCACTTTTTCTGGGTACAAAGGAAGGACGACCACGGCCTGTGCGGGTTCCTGCGTGTCACGGATGGATGGAACTTCTATTTGTCTAACTCCGCATACTTGAGTTTCTATAGGGACAGGGGGATGCGTGTGCCCACAAACCACTAGGGAGATTTCAACTCTGGATACCACATTTTCCCACCCATGCGCGAGCCCAAACTGGTTCTCCCTAGATGGGTGATGGAGGAAAAGGATCACGTTCTCCTTCCCTCGCAAGTAGTGCAGTAGCCAAGAGAGTTGCGCAGTTTCCAGCCCCGATCCCCTGCTGGAGTCGAAGGGCCTCCAATCATGACCGGAATTTATTCCCACTAGGAAGTATCCTCCAAATTGGAACCCGTAAACGTCGAAGGAGGTGAAATCCCTGTAGAAGGGTGCCAGCCACTTTCTTCCTTGAAGCGGGGCAATCCTGCCGTAGTGCTCGTGGTTCCCGGGCACGAGACATACTGGGAGCTGGGAGGATACCAGCACTTCCCAAAGTTTCTCCCAGTTCCTGTTCGCGGACAGGTCCACTAGATCCCCCGTGAGGAACACTAGATCAGGTTTGACGTTCTCCCGTATGTAGGCGAGAGCTTTGGAAAGTTTCTGAGCATGCCAAGGTCTGGATATCACAACTCCATCTTTAATCCTGCTCATCGCCTCGTTCAGGCTTTCAAGTTGATCCCTGAGAAGAGCCGGCAAGTTGTAAAGCTTCTCGCGCGCGAAGAGAGGTCGAGGATTTATCGCGAAGCGTACTACTCTCCAGTTTTCTTCATCTACATGGGCATCGGAGATTACCGCGATTTGCGGCGTGGAGGTCAGGCGCGCCACCACCAAGGAATTCCGCCCCTTCTTCTCTCCGATTCTCTCATCGTCAGCATCGACCCAAAGGCTGTGAAGCCCTTCCTCCAGATTCTCAGGCAGCCGGATGCTTAGTTTCCATATTCCCATGTTCTCGGTTTTTTCTACTACCCGTAGAGGAACGTTATCTATATAGACCCTCCATATTTGTGGCTTCCAACGACAGAGCACCCACACCTCTAGAGCATGGCCGGATTCAACAAAGGCGGGAAAACCCAGGCTGGGCCAGATAAGGAGGTTGTCCCAGCTCCTCTCCAACACGATGAGACCGAGCGGAGACTCCAGAAATTCCCATTCCACTTTTTGCGTTTTTGTGGTGAGGAAAGGCCACAGGAAGAAAAGGGAGAGCAGAATGAAGGATAGGTAGCATCCTATGACCGTGGTTTCCTCTTTCAAGTGTTAAGGAAGCAGGATGGGTATCCCGTTTCTGACGGGATACTTCTTTCTGCATTTCGAGCAGGCAAGTTTTTCCCCTTCTGGTTTCAGCTCCCCGTGGCAAACAGGGCAGACTAAGATTTTTAAGAGCCGGGAGTCGAGTTTCATCCCTGTTTGGTGTATATCATTCTTGTTGGGAAGGGAATCTCTATCCCCTCCTCCCGGTACCTTCTGTGGAGCTCCTTTATAAACTCGTGAGTGAGCAGAGATCTCTGCGCGGGTTCCTTCACCCGCATCACCACCGTTAGTGTTATGGCATGTTCTCCAAAGCTTCCGAACCTCACAAAAGGCTTGAAGTCGATCTCTCCCACCACCTTCTTCATCACCTGCTCGGCCACCTCCACGGTGACCCTCTCCACCTTTTCTAGGTCGCTTCCGTAGGCCACCCCCAAACTCACGGGGCAGGCGGTTTCAGGAGTCGGGAGATAGTAGTTGATCACGGTGGATTCCACGAGCTTTGAGTTGGAGACGACAATGAGATCCCCGCTTAGGCTCCTTATCCGCACACTTCTCCAACCTATTTTCTCAACATACCCCTCCTGCCCGGTTTCCAGACGCAGGAAATCTCCCTCCCGGATGAACTTTTCGCTTGCGAGATACATCCCGGCGAAGAAATTCTTCATGGTCTCTTGGAGGGCCAACCCAACTATGATTCCCCCTATCCCCAGCCCGCCCAGTATGGCTGTCAGATTGATGTGGAGCAGGTTGAGAGCGAGAAGAAAGGCGCATACGCCAACCAGCAGTTTGCCAGCTAGTGAGACGGTAGGCATAATGTTCTTCAGGGGCAGCCCTGACTTTTCATAGAAAAGCTGGAAGGCCCGGAGAAGGGTGAGGAAGATGTATGCTCCCACCACAATTCCGAGGAGCTTCAGGGCAAGGGAAAGGTCTGAGAAAATTTCAGCCGGAAGAAGAGCGCCAAGGAGATCGTACCCGGCTGCTAGCAATATAGAAAGCAGGACGGGCACCCTCAACCGGCGGAGGACGAAGCCTCCCAATCCCTGCGGGCTTTTGGAGGTATAAACATCCACGATCTCGCTGAAAACCGCTCCCGCGATAGCATAGTAAATCAGGTGGAGGAGAGATGCTAGCACCGGATGATCTCCCCCGCCTTCTCCGCGATCTCTTCCAGCTTCGAGATCTCCAGGCCTCCCCCCTGTCCCAACTCCGCAGTCCCGCCACCCTTGCCCCCAGCCATTTTGGAGAGCTCGGAGGCAATCTTCCCACAGTGAATTCCAAGACGGAGGCTCTCCTGTCCCGCCATCACCACGAGGTTTCCTGTTCCCTCTTCTTCGTATGTTAGAACCACCACTGACCTAGGCTCGTTTTTGATCAGAAACTCTCCGAGCTTCAGTAGATCCTCTTTCCCGAGATCCAGCTTTCTCGCAATGAGTAGGATCTCCCCCATCCGCTTTGCCTCTTGAAGCAGGGAGCCTCCCACAACCTCGCCGAGTTTCCTCCTCAGTTTTTCGAGCTCCTTGGTGGACTTCTTCCACTGCTCGAAAAGGCGTAGGGTGGCTTCTGGGAGTTGCTCTGGAGGGCACCTCAAGATTCGCAATGCTTCGGCTATCTTCTTGTAACGCTCTTGGATGAGTTCGACGGCAGCCTCCCCAGCCGAGAACTCCAGCCTTTCCACCCCGTCCTGAATTCGCTCCGTCCTGACGATCACGATGGGACCCACCTCCCCCGTTCTCGAGCAGTGCACGCCGGCACAGGCTTGGGTGTTCCAGCCCTCTATTTCCACCACCCTGACTTTAGCCCCTGGAACCACACCCCCCTGATACAGAACGAAACCGTGCTTAGCCTCTGCCTCGTTCCTGTCCATCCAGCGGCAGGTTACAGATAGGTTCTGCATGACGATGTTGTTGGCCAATCTTTCGATTTCCCTCAACTCCTCCTCCGTCAGCCTCTGATAGTGCGTTACATCCAGTCTCGTCCTCTCCGTTCCCTTTTGAGCACCATGCTGCCAAACATGAGAACCCAGCACTCTCCTCGCCGCCTCAAGCAGGATGTGGGTGGCGGTGTGGTGACGCATCAAAGAAACTCTCCTTTCCCAGTCCAGTATGCCCTTCACTCTTTCCCCCTTTCGGAAGGGATTCCTGTCTAGCTTGTGGACTATTGTCTCACCGTACTTCTGAACGTCCAAGACCTTCGCGGTCCCGCTTTCTCCCTTTAGCTCCCCGAGGTCGCAGGGCTGTCCGCCACCTTCTGGATAAAAGGCAGTCCGGTCAAGAATCACAAGTTCCTCCCGGCTCTCCAGAACCTCTGCCTCGAACTCCCTGAGGTACGGATTTTCATAATAGAGGGGAACGGTTGGAGGACCTGCGAGGGTCATTCTCACTTCTTCCTTCTTCTCGCTTCTGGGGGAGGAGGAATGAAGCTTGGCGGCTTGGATGTAAAAATCTTCTGGAATCTTCACGCTGACCCCAAGCTTGGTGCAGATCTCTTGCACAATTTCTGGTGGAAGCCCTCGCGAGTCGTAAAGCCTTAGGAGCTCCCCAGAGATATCGATCCCCCTCTCCACCATCCTCTGTATGATCCCCTCTCCCCCACGGAGGGTTTCGGCGTAACGTTTTGCCTCCAGCTCGCAAACCCGTAGAACGTATTCCCTTTCTCTCCAGAGCTCGGGAAAGCTCGGTTTGAGGAGCTCCAGCTCCTTTCTCATGAGCTCCGTAAACTCCTCTTCCAGCCCCATTTCCCTCAGCAACCTTATGGTTCTCCTGAGTACGAGCCTTGCTAGGTAGCCCTCCCCCACGTTGCTTGGGGTTATCCCGTCTCCAAACATGAAGGCGAGGCATCTAAGATGGTCGGCCACGGCGTAAATGGATTCCAGCGGTCTCAGAAGGGAGTCAAGCTCCTCAGGTTTCTTCCCGGTTTTCTCTGCAACCTTTTCCCTTAGCCATTTCAACCCCCTTCCGCTCTCCACGTCTATCATTCCCGCCAGTTTGGAGTTAATCTTCAAGATCTCGTTTGGGGGCCTGCTCACCCCCGATCTGTGAAGCAGTTCCTCCACCATCGGACCGAAGATGGAATCGTAGGAGGTGGGCTCCCCCTTGGAAAGCCAAGTGAGGCGCTCCATCCCGTATCCCGTGTCCACGATGTTGAGGGGGATGGGCACGCGTTCCCCGTTTTTAACGGCATATCTCATGAAAACGAGGGTGGCCACCTCCAGTCCCCTCACGTTCACTTCAAAGTCTTCCCCCGCGTTCCCTCCCCCCTCCCAGAACCCCTCGACATAGGTTATCTCCTCTGGCCGGATTCCTAAGCGTTCTGTCAAGAATTGGTGGCAGTATTCCACCGTCTCGTGATTCCAGTATGCCGTTCTTTCTCTCGTGTTGAAGGCGTGGTGACCCCCCATGAAGAAGAGGGTGAAGTGCTTACCGGATCTACCCACGTTGTCAATGTCCTTCAGCCTTATGCTTGGTTGGCTTACCACCAGCGGGTTGGCGGGAGGGGGCACCAGTCCGCTAGTGACCCAAGGCTGGAAGTTGGCGATCGAGGCGATGGTGAGGTAAATATCGTCCCTCCACCGGGCGACCACAGGGTACCGCTTGATGATGGTGTGCCCGCTCTCCTCGAAGAACCTGAGGAATTCCTGCTCCATTTCGTGGAGTTCGTACGACCTACGCGTGGGGGGATTTCCCAAGAAGGTGTATTCATCGCAGGGGGAGTCCCCGCAGGTCACCCGATCGGGGTCTAGGGTCCAGAAGAAACGCCCGCACGAATCGCATCTCCGGCGCGCGAAGCCGAGCCTTCCGAACATCCTCACTTGGTAGATGTCCATCAGGTTCTATGAACCCAACCTATTATTTTCAGGAGGGAAGAGGAGTTCGGGGCATCTCCCAGGCTGGTAGTGATGTATGCTCGCGATGTCTAAGTAGGGGAATCCCCGGTTTCAAAGACCTGCCGATATGTTTGAAGCCCAAAAATTTTGGAGTAGTATTTTTCGGTGCAGCCCAGACACTTTCAGGAACCCGGGTTGAGAGCTGGGAAACTGGGCGAGGAGAGGAGTTCCACCTTGGTTGGCTCGTCTCTCCCCTTGTCCCTTGTTAGACGGTAGAGATACCCGCTGGCCGCGGCCTCCAGCGCCTCCTCGTGGGTGATCAAGAGGATCTGTTTGACCTCGTCCGGAAGGCGCTCTCTTAGCGTCTCGGCCACCTCTTCGATTACGTTCTTATCCAAGTTGTGAGTGGGTTCGTCAAGGACCATCCAGCCAAGTTTGGGGGCGAGAGCGAGACTGAAGGCCATCCTCATCGTTAGGCAGGCCGCGGTTCTCTCCCCACCGCTCACGGGTCCTTCCAGGTTCACCCATTTCCCCGTCCTGTCCCTCAGCCCGAAGAGGTACTCCCCCTCCTCCTGCACGCGCAGGGCCAAACTGCTGAAGTCACCGTATGGGTAAATCCTAGTCCACAGCCTGTTCATGAGATCGTTAACCATCTCCACGAACTCTCCCCTAAGCACCGCCTGCGTTCTGAGCAAGGCCTGCTGGACCTTTGAGAAATACTCGGACGCCTGCTTCAGGTTTTTGACTTCTGCCTTCACCCTTTTTATCTCTCTTTTCTTTTTCTCCAGTTCCTCCGCCTGTTCTCTTTCCCTCCCGAGGAGCTCCTGTAGGCCGTTGAGCTCGCTTTCCAATCTTCCTTTTTCCTCAGTGAGTTCCTTTATCTCCAGCTCGAGTTTCTCGATTTTTTCTTGGTCAAAACCCTTCTTCTTCTCGACATAGGAGCGGTTGAGTTGAAGTTCTTTTGCCTGAGCACGCATGAGCTCGGTCTCTAAAGTTTTCAACTCTTCAGCGGCCTTCAGGGCCTGTTGTGCCTGCTGGACGCTGGCCCTAATTTCTTCCTCTTTTTGCTCGAGGGCTTTCGTTTCAGATTCTAGTAAGGCGAGTTCCTCGATCTCTTTCTCTAAAAGTTTTTCCAGTTCGGCCACATTCTTTAAACATTCCGACCGCTCTTTTACCAACTCCTCTGCTCGTCTGCTCTCCACCTCCAGCTTTTGAGCTTCCTTCCACAATTCCTCCTTTTTTCTCCTCTCAGTTTCATTTCTTTTCCACTCTACTTCCAGTTCGTCGATCTTGAGCTGAAGTTCACTCAATCTCTTACTTTTTTCTGAGATAAGATACTCCTTCATGTTCTCCTCTAGGGGTGTTTCGCAAACGGGACATTGAGCTGAGGCACCTCTCAACTGTTCTAAGCTTTTCTGCAGTTCGGACTTTTTTGCATCGATGTCTGCTCTCTCTCTCAGGAGCCTCTCTCCTTTGGTCCGTAGTTCTTCCAGCTCCTCCTCCAAACGTGGTAGATCCATCTCTTGGAGCTTCTTTGTAGCCTTCAACGCCTGTTCGAGTTCCTTTGCGAGTTGCTCCGCCCGTTTTTTATCTGCGTTAATCCTGGCTATCTTTTCCTCCTTTTTCCCCCACTTCTCTCTGTAAAGCTCCCCCTTGCATAACCGCTCTTTTTTAACCTCTTCCAGTTCTGCGCGGAGTAGCTGTACTTTTTCTCGCAACTGGTTCAGTGGGGTTCTAGATAGAGGTCCAAGCTCCTCCCTTCGCCTCTCACACTGCGCTTGGAGGGCTCGAATGGATCCTTTAACGTTTTCAAGTTCCCTTTCTATCTTTGTCAACTCTTCTCTGAGCCTCTCAAGGGAGTGGAGTTCCTCCTCTTTCTTTTCAAGCTCCTCCTCCACTCTTCTCCTTTCCACAGTTGCGCTTGACAGTCTCTCTTCATGCTTCCTGATTTCTTCCGCAAGCTTGGCAAGCTTTTCCTCGATTCCCTCCTTTTCGAGGCACGCTAGGCGTTCTTCCCCCTTTTGAGCAAGGAGAGAGAAGGTTCTAGCTAGTGATCCGGCCTTTTTTCTGGCTTCTTCCAGTTTGTCGATTCCAAGCAACTCGTCGATCCTCCTCTTCCGCTCTTTTTCCCTGAGTAGCAAATCAAGTTGGTCTTGCTCGGAGTACACCGCTCTCTCGTAGAGCTCGTAATCCATTCCCAAGAGCTCCTGAATGTAGGAGGTCACCCTCTCTGGCCCCTCCGCTATCAACTTTCCTTCCTCCCTGAGTTCGGCTTGGCTGGGGGAACCGCGTCTGATTTCTCTTCTGACCGTGAATTCCCTTCCGTCTGGTGCTTGGAAAAGTAGTTCGACTTTGGCTTTCTCCGCTCGGTAGGGTTTGTCCATGATAAGGTCTTCCAGCCTGATCAGGCGTTTCCTTAGCGCTGGAACGGTTCCAAAGAGGGCAAAGGAGATGGCTTCCAAAATGCTGCTCTTCCCCCCTCCGTTGGGCCCTAGCAGGATGTTCGTCCCCTCTCCAAATCTTAACTCAGTTTTTTCATGCGATTTCCAGTTTTCCACCCTTACGGAAAGGATCAACCTCCCACCTCCGCCTGAACTTTAGCCCTGATGGTGTCCTCAACTCTTTTCTGAACGGTTTCCTCCTTCTCCTCCGTTAGCAGCTGGTAGAGTTCGGAGATGTTGAAGAGGGGTTCCCGCACCATTTCCGCTAAGTACTCCTCTAGGAGGTGGAGTGTCTTTTCTCTGAGGGAGAGGGGTTGTTCTCTGAGCTTCCTCACGAGCTCGGCTTTCTCCGCCGCTATCCCTGAGAGAAGTTTGGTTCTGTCTATCTCCAGCAGGGCCCTCCCGGAAAATTCCTCTGCAATCCTTTGAACGTCGAACTCGCTACCTAGGGCCCCTTTTGCTAGGCTTCCGGTTAACCTCAGCTTGATGAGGGGAGGTTTTGGGTTCCTCCTCGGTCTCTGGAGGATTTCTTCTATTTTCAGTCTGACCTGTTTTTCCAGCTCCGCGAGTTCAATCCCTTGGACGTTGAGCTCCTCGAAGAAAAAGTCTCGCGTGTTAAGTTCCACGAACTCATATTTTACCTCTTCGGCCAGCTCAACGAGATAGAAGCCCTTCACTTTCTCGGCCTCTAGCAGCTGTGTGCGCTCAGTGGATCCGGGGAAAAGAAGGGGGCTTTTCCCCACCATGGTTTCCCCTCTGCAGTGGACATGTCCGCAGACGTATAGGTCAAAACCTGTCGGGAGGTCCCCGAGCTGGATCCTAGCCTGTTCGCGATCCTCAAAAACGAAGCTCCCCAGCGACTGATGAAGGAGCAGAATGTTTCTCGCCCCCTCCACTGGTTTGGGATCCCACTGTTTGAGGACTTCCCGCGAGTACCTCTCCGGAATGTAGCTCATGCCGTGGATGGCAACCCTCTCTTCTGGGCTCTCAAAGATAATGTTTTCGAGGTTAAGGTAAATCAAAACCCCAGCCGCTTCTAGGGTCTCGAGCACATTGGTCTGGCCCTTGGAACGCCACTCATGATTCCCATGCAGGGAGATGATGGGAGTTCCCTGGAGTGCTTGCGGTTTGGGTTTCTTCCCGCCTTTCCAGACGACTGTTGATTCTCGCCTCAGTCTTAAGTTGAGGATTTCCAGCGTTCTGGTCAGGACTTCCAAAGATGGCGTCGGTTTCTCGAAGATGTCTCCCCCTACCAAGATGAGGTCGGCACCTTTTTCTAGGGCTTTGGAGAAGGCCTCCCTTGCCTGCTCGAAGGCGTCCTCAAAGCGTGGGGTGCCCCATTTGAAGCCCAAGTGGTTGTCAGAAATGAGGGCTATCTTCATGGCCATTTTTCTCTCCTCTTCGCCTTAAAACCTCACAGGTAAATTTCGCGATTTCGAGGGCAGGCCTCGGAGCCTTATCCCTGCAGGAGTCTTGAAGTCACGTTGGCTCCAGTGGAGCGTGCTCGAGATCGACAGGTTGGAAGTTGCCTCAGTCGCCCACTCCTGCCACAATCGGGGAGGCCAAAGTAACCTCCATTCGAAGTTCGGCGTTGGGCGCTGGTGAATGTTCGTCACCCTAAAGGTGTCATAATATCAGCCCTTCGCTGTACCACACAAGGGAATTTTTCTCGTGTCAAACCTTACTGATGTTTGATCCTTGGGTGGAGAAGTATCGGCCGAAAACCCTTAAGGAGATAGCGGGCCAGCCGGCAGCGGTTTCCCAAATGTTGGAGTGGGCAAAGAAGTGGGACAGGGGGGCTCGCCAACCTCCTCTCCTACTGTACGGACCCCACGGGAGCGGGAAGACCTCGGCCGCCCTAGCTCTGGCCAGGGACATGGGTTGGGATTGCGTGGAGCTGAATGCTAGCGACGAGAGGACGTATGAGGCCATAAGGAGGTTCCTGGAGGGGGCGAGCATGGGGTCCCTACTGACCTCTGGACGAAAGCTTCTTCTCCTAGACGAAGCCGATAATGTGCACGAGCGGGGGGGCTACAGGGCCATCGCCGAGCTGGCCAAGGCGGCTAATCCCCTCATCCTCACTGCCACCTCCAAGCGTGAGATTCCTGAGGGGATCAGGAAGCTGTGCGTAGAGGTTGGTTTCGAGCGCATAAGAATCCCTACCGTAGTGAAGGTGTTGGCGGGCATCTGTGCGGCCGAGGGGGTAAGGGTCCCGCAAGAGGTTTTGGGGGTCATCGCCGAGAATTCCAAGGGGGATCTCCGGGCGGCCATCAACGACCTCCAGGTCACGTGTGCGGGGAGGAGAACGGTTTCCGCGGGGGAGGCCTTTACTTCGCCGAGAGTGGGGGAGGTCAACATCTTTCAACTGCTAGGCACCCTTATGAGGGCACGGACCGCTTCCGAGGCGAGGAATCTTCTGTTTTCACTCGACATGCCCCCGGAGGATGCCCTCGGATGGATAAGCGAGAACATCCCACGCATGCTCAGGGAGCCGGAGGACCTTGAGAGAGTATACAGAATGCTGGCGGAGGCCGACCTCTTCCGGGCAAGGATCTCGAGGAGGCAGGCGTACAGACTCGAGAAGTACCTATGCGATTTAATGACCGCGGGCGTGGCGATGAGCAGGAGGGGGGAGCTTTCCTTCGTCAGATTTCAGTTTCCCACCTCTGGCATGATCTTCAGCCGGACTAGGGGGAGTAGGGCCCTGAGAGATAGTATTGCTGAGAAGGTGGCCAGGCATTGCCACGTGTTTGCATCCACCGCCCGGAAGCACTTCCTCCCCTATCTCCCCTTTATCCTGCGTCGAAACCCCTCCCTCGCCGATGTCCTCCAGCTGACGGAGGAGGAGAGGGAGTTCCTGAGCGCATGAGAATTGTAAAGAGGCCGGAGCTGGGAAAGCTCGTAACCCCGCTTCCAAACGAGAGGCTCCCCGTCCACAACTGGTTCATGCCGAAGGAGGGGTTTTCCCGGGATTTGGTGGCAATGATTTTGAACAGTTTCTGGCTGTACAAGGGTGACTTGGTTCTGGACCCGTTTGTGGGAGGGGGGACCACCTGCCTGACCTGCAAGGAGTTTGGGATTGACAGCATAGGTCTCGAGGTTCACCCGCTAATGCTCTTTGCTTCCAGAGCAAAGACGAGGGATTACTCCCTTCATGAGCTGAGGCAGAAGGTGGAGAACTTTCTCTCGGAGGAGCCGGAGCCAGAGGAACCTTCTCCTCAGCTGACCAGATTTTTTCCGCCACACGTCCTGAGGGAGCTCTGGGGGTACAGGTGCAGGATTCTAGAAATGAGCGGGGAGGAGAGGGACTTTTTGCTCCTGGCTCTCCTGAGGGCGGCGGTCCGGTGCTCTTGGATTGAGAAGGACGGAGCGGTGGTCAAGGTGAGGGAGAGACCGGTTCCTCCTTTTAGGGGAACCTTCCAAAAGGTACTTGGCTGGATGCTGGATGATCTGGAGAGGCTGAAAACCAAGAAGGCTCGGGTGGAGGTGAGGGATGCAGATGCCCGTCACCCGCTGGACGAGGAGGTGGATGCGGTCATCACCTCCCCGCCCTACCTGAACAAGGAGGAGTACCAGAAGGCCTACTGGGTGGAGGAGGAGATATGCGGTCTGGAGAGGAGGGGGAGGGAGGCTTTCTTGGGGAGCGGCCAGGCGGGGAGAAGAGAGCTTTCGGTGGTTGGGAGGCACCTCAAGGGGAAGGAGAGTCCGGAGGTCCTGGCGTACTTTTGTGACATGTTTAGAGTCTTGGAGAATCTCTACGCCTGCTGCAAGGAGGGGGCCAAAGTGGCGCTCGTCACCTCGGATGCGGGCTTCAGCGACAGGGTAGTGGAGGTTTGTCTCCCCCTCTCCGGTCTGGCGGAGGAGGCGGGATTCAAGGCGAGGAAAATGCTGGTGGTCAACGAACGCTTCTGCACCACCCCTTCTAGGCGAAAAATAGGAAAGATGCAGGAGGCGATCATCTTTCTGGAGAAGGGTCCGGCTTGAAGTAGGGCTCCCTCCTCTCGTTGGCCAGAAGGAAGGCTCTCCTCACTTCCCCCCCATTCCCCTCCCTCAACGGTCCGAGCACATCCAAGAGGTTGTCGTTTCTCAGCAGGCAGGGTTTGAGGTACCCATCCGGGGTCAAGCGCAGTCTGGTGCAGTGAAGGCAGAATTCGGAATTGTGTAGCGGGCGCACCACCTCCACCTCCCCGTCTGCCGTGAAGTACTTCCTCCTAAGGTGCATCTCCCTTACCTCCACTCTCTTGGCGTTCTTTTCAAGCATGGCCTCAATCGGCCGGAGATCGAGCCAAAACCGGGAGAGACCATTGTTGGGGGGTAAAAATTCTATGAGTTGAAGTATCAAACCGTTCTCCGCGCAGAATTTCATCATTCTCTCCACCTCGTCCGCGTTCACCCCCTTTAGGACTACCATGTTGATTTTGATCGGTGTGAGTCCTGCTCGCAAGGCGGCTTGAATCCCCTCCATCGCCTGCTTCAGGAGCGGTTTTCCCGTGATTCGCTGGTATCTATTTTCATCAAGAGTGGGTAGGTCGACATTGATGCGCTCCAAGCCGGCCTCGGCCAGCCTGTCGGCGAGGGTTGGAAGGAGGGTAGCGTTTGTGGTCATGGATACGTGCATGTGCGGAGGCACCCCCCTGAGGATTTCTTCTAGGTCTTCCCTGAGGGTCGGCTCCCCTCCTGTGAGTTTTACTTCTTGAATTCCGAGCTCCCCTGCCGTCCTTATCAGTTCGATCACTTCGTGTGTCTTCATGATCCTCTCCCCCCCTGCCCATCCTTCCCGGTGGCAGTAGAAGCAGCTCAGATTGCAGTTGGACGTTAAAGATATCCTCAGTCCCTTTACCCTCCTCCCCCACTTGTCAACGAGCAAGGAGCTTCACCACCACCCTCTCTCCAGCCCTGATTCTTTCCACCTCCAAGGGGATGTCGAGATATCCGTCAGCCAACCGCAGAAGGGTGATAGCGTCGGATCCCATCCTCAGTGGCTCGACTTTCAGCTCTCCCCCCTCCTTGCGCAACCTGACCAGGACGAATTCCTGCCTCCCTCTCTCTGAGGTGAGGTCGACGGAGAGCCTTGCCCGAACTGTTCTCTGCTCCATTTTCCTGCCGCTCATCCTGAGAAGATTTGGAGCCACTAGCTCTCTGAAGAGGAAGAAGGCCGAGAGGGGATTTCCAGGCAAACCAAAAACGGGTTTCCCGCTCACCATGGCAAAGAGGGTGGGCTTTCCCGGTTTGGTGGCCAGTCCATGAAAAACGGAGGGTAGAGAGGAGGGGAGGAGATCCCCCACACCAGCCGAGGTCCCCCCCGTCACGATAAGGGCGTCGCAAGTCCTGAGGCCCTCCTCTATTTTCCTCTTCAGGATCCTAGGTTCGTCTGGCGCGATTCCCAAGAACACTCCTTGGCATCCCAACTCCTGAACGGCGCAGCACAGCATAGGGCCGTTAACGTCAAAGACTTTACCTTTCCGCAGGGTCCCGTCTAGGGGCACGAGTTCCCTTCCAGTGGAGAGAATCCCAACCTTGGGGGGGAGGAAAACTCTGACCGTCCTCACCCCTCCCGCCGCCAGAGCCCCTATCATTGCGGCGGTTAGCTCTCGGTTTTTTTCCACGATTTTATCTCCCTTTTTCATTCTCGAACCCCTCTTTACTACGTTCTCACCCACCGCCACCGAGCGGTAGATTTCGACGGATTTTACCCCCCGAGTAAACTCCACCGGCACAACGGCGTTCGATCCCTCTGGCATCGGGGCCCCAGTTTCGATGCGCACACAAGCCCCTTCGTGCACGGTCAGATGCGGGATCTCTCCCGCCTTTACGAGGCCAAGGTTTCTGAGGACTATCGCTTTTTCTTCATCGGCCTCGAAGGTGTCTTCTGCTCTCACCGCGTACCCGTCCATGGCGGCCCTGTCGAAGGGAGGAAAATCCACCCTTGCTTTCACGTCCTCAGCGAGGATTTTTCCAAGTCCCTCCTCTATCCTGACTCGTTTCACCTTGGGGGTCTTCCACATCCTCTCAACTTCCCCACGTGCTTGTTGCAGTGTTATCACACGGAACATCAGAAATTTAAGAAATCAACCAAACTTTATACGGCAATGATGAAACTGGGCTAGGGATACGTGAACTGAACCCAAGCTTCTGAGCCTACGTCTCAAGCTGGATGCCCAATTCCCGCGCCTTTTTGAGGAGTTCGGAGTACTGGCTCTTTATTTTCTCCCTTTCAATCTCAGCGGCTCTTTCGGAGAAGCTTATGTTGATGGTTTCTTTGGGCACAAGCTCGAAGATTTCCATTTTCACCGAGAGCGGCACAAACTCCCCTTTCGGCCCCTCCTCATAGCTGAGCGAGATCCTAGCGGGTTTTTCCGCCCCACCTACCTTGCTGAGCTCGTCGATCAGCTTCCCCACCAGCTCCCCCCAAGCTTTTCTGCTCGCCTCTTTAGCCTCCGAGGGCACCTTGGAGTACATGTAGGCATAGAACCATCGCTTGAGTCTGAAGATGGCTCCCCTTCCAGTGGGAGAAATTCTGAACTTCTGCTCGGTCATCTCCGAGTCGGAAGCCTAGGATAAAAGTTGTGCCTCCGGGCAGATGCCTTCAAAAAGATTCTGAGATTCGTGGACAGGTTCTTCTGGAATACCAGCTCAAACAGCTAAAGAAGCGGGGATCTCCAACGTCTTACTGTAAATAACAGCGGCCGATTCGAACCGAAGATGATGATTCTCACTACTCTCCGATGAGCGAGCCCAGCAGACAGAGGCCGCGAAAGTTTGGGCAAACGAAACTCCCAGCAAGGGCGAACGTTTTCTCGTGCTGTTTGGTGGATAGAAGCATTCGTTGAAGTAACGATTAGTCCATTCCATGCTCCTGGTAGAATCAAGAGAGGCAGTGGAGATGGCTGAAGGACACAACAGGTGCTCCGGGCGGGATTTGAACCCGCGGCGCAGGCTCGAGAGGCCTGCATGTTTGGCCGGGCTACACCACCGGAGCAGCGGGCCCGGAGGGATTCGAACCCTCGATCTGCGGCTTAGGACGCCGCCGCCCTATCCTGGCTAGGCCACGGGCCCCCAAATACATATTTAAAGGCAGAAACAAAAAGGCATAAGCATGGGAGCGACAAGAGCACTGGGGGCATTGCTGTTGCTAGTATGTGTGGTGGTGATAGTGTTGTACATCGGCTGGCTACTGGCCCCGCGGATTTCAGCGTTGCAGGGTCTGCTCAAGGTAGGTTCACTGGAACTCTGGCCCAAGGATAGGACGGTTTCTTTATGGATAGCCCTCCCTGTAATCGTAGGGGTTTGGGTGGTGTGTGGCTTGGGTGCTTGGCTGGGATGGATCATGGCAACCACCAAGGAAGTGGCACCTGCACCAGTGGAGGAGAAAAAGGCTGAGGAGAAAGAAAAGGCCGAAGCCGCACCAAAGAAAGAGAAAAAGTAATCTCTTCCATCCCCCAGAGCTGGATGAGGCTAAACTTCCGCAGATGGGTTATTTTGTTTTATCTGCTAGGGCTCGCGGCCTTCTCCTTCTACCTCCTCAACATCCCGGGCGAGAAATACAGGGTTCTGACCACTTCTGACTCCGGGTTCTTCGCGGGCATCGCGGAGGAGCTAAACTCTAGAAACGGTTTTATGGATCGCTACCCCCGTTCCCATGCCCCTACGGGCTGGCCGGTGGGAGTGCAGGATCAGGGGCAACCCCTCCTCGCCGTCATGCTCTACCGGGGGGTGTCGGCTGTGTTCCCGGGTGTGCAGCTCATGGATGTGATCAACCTTTGGTCCCCTCTCCTCTTCGCGATTTTTCTCTTTGCGGTTTTCCTCATTGCCCGGGAACTCGCGGGAGATCTAGCAGGTTGCGCAGCAGCGTTTTTCGCGAGCGTGCTGGTGGGAAGCATCTACTGGTGCAAGTTTGCCGCCTTCGACAGGGAGGCGCTGA
>Ga0105158_1000081_pt1 | contig 43403 bp, 43 predicted proteins | sample LHCtaG_FD_81567 | JGI IMG/M metagenome (GOLD analysis project Ga0105158, IMG submission 81567) | Hot spring microbial communities from Little Hot Creek, USA to study Microbial Dark Matter (Phase II) - LHC4sed_matched | ecosystem: Environmental > Aquatic > Thermal springs > Hot (42-90C) >...
GCAAAGGCTCTCAAGTACCCCTGTATAAACGTCTTCTTCTCTCCTAACAGAGCTCCTCTTGATGTTGCTAAGGCTGTTTCCACATACCCTACCTGCAGCATTCCTGCAACACTTTCAATGCTCTCCCTATGAGCAACCTCTATAACCCTCTCAGCAATGTTGTTCATATCATTAGCAGCTTCTATAACCCTCTTGTCAACCACCTCCTCAACATACCTAATCTTGCTTGGCTCTGGTAGAGGAGCATAGATGGGGGACTCCGTGACCCTATTAGCTAAGGAAATTATCGAATCGATGGGCTTTTGCAAGTCCCCGAGGCTTTTAGGCTCAAAATGCAGAGTAAAGATCCTCTTGTTCTTAGCTAGGTAAAGATCTACAGACATCCTCCTCCAGCTTTGAACAACACTAACACTACTGTTAGCTATCTTAACCATCACACTATCAACTACCTCAATTTTTGCAGCAGCATCGTCAAACCCCTTCTTCATGAGCTCGCTTACAAATCTCGATATGTCATCCATGTTCACACTACTCATGCTACAACCCCCAGCCTAGCGCTCCTCAATCTCACGTCAGGGCCTCCAAACCATACAGGCACGCCTTGAGAAGGCTCACCCTTTCCACAGGTACCTGCATAGAACCTCAGCTCCTTTCCAACAGCGTCGATGTTGCTGTAAAATGCTTTTGTCGTGATTTCAAGGACAGGGTTCCTAACAGGTTTCGTGAGCTCACCATTTTCTATAATGTACGCCTCTAAGCCCACGTACCTCTGGCTCCACCTCTCGTCATCTATATTCCACTCCATGTAGCTCTTCATGTACACCCCCAGCTTTATGTCCTCCAACAGCTCCTCAAATCTATGGTCCCCTGGCTTTAGATAGGTATTAGCCATTCTCACTATGGGTTCGCTAGCGTAGTCCATGGCTCTCGCAGCAGCATTGCTCTCAACGCCAAATGTTTTTGCAGTTGCTCTATTATGCAGAAGCTCGTTTATCGCACCCTCTTTGTACAAGTACCTAGCTCTCGCAGCCACGCCCTCATCATCATAGAGGTAGAAGCCGTAGCTCCCAGGTATCGTGGGGTCGTCTATTACTGTCGCATATTCGTTTCCTATTCTCTGCCTCAGCATGCTTGGCTTTATAAAGCTCTTACCAGCTTGTGCAGCCTCTCTCCCAAGAATTCTATCAGCTTCACTAGGATGCCCGCAGCTCTCATGAACTATTAGTGCTACTACTTCGCTCCCCACAACAACAGGCACAGCTTCTTTTGGAGGCTCTACGCCCTCTAGAAGAACCCTTTCAAGGGCTCTCGTCTCCTCTCCTCCAGATTCCACCAACCTCCACTTCTCTAGCCACTCAAGGCCTCCAGAAGCGCCAAAGAATGCAAACCTCTGGGCGTACCCCTTCTGTGGGTGGTGAACCACAGTATTGTACTCTACTGTAAGCCTGGGGATAGCGCTAGAGATGTAAGCACCATCAGTGCTCATAATGAGCTTTTCCTCTGTCCACTCGCTATACCAAAGCGTTGTAACAGGAACCTTTGCTTCTTTTACACTCTCTGACACTCTCTCCCAGAACTCCCTATGCAAAGCTAGCTTCTCTTCCAAGCTCAAAGACGCGAAGCCCTTGACAGGTGCAACAGAGTACCTCGCTCTACCCAACCTAGCATCAGAAAATGCTATAGGGCTTTTCAAAAGCCTCGCGTGAGCCCTAGCCCTGGAAACAGCCAGCTCCACAACTCTTTGAATACTCTCCTTACCCAGCATATTAGTTGAGGCAAACCCCAGGCCACCATCTACAAGCACCCTCACAGCAATGCCTTCAGAAACCTCACTATAAGCAGAGATCACAACACCATTTCTAGACATAAAACCAGCTGAATCAACCTTATGGTACCGAGCCTCTGCATAACTAGCCCCAAGCTCGCCAGCCACCTTAAGAGCATAGAGAAGTAAATCCTCCAAGCCCTGCACCAAAATGTAAAGGGGTGCAGGAACACAAAAATGTTTTTCCTCACTAGACCCACTAGAGCTAGTTCAATGCGGTGGAATACCGCATGATATGAGAAGAATTGCTAAGGCTATGGCAAAGCCTAAGAACAGTGCCTAGGGCTCTGAACAGCTGTAGGCTGTGCTGAGTAGTAACTAGTGTAGCAGTAATGCATAGTGCTAGCCTACAAAATTAGCCTCCTCTTCAACAAGAGTGCTCTTAGTGGAAGGATAGGAGCTACACCTAAACAATTTTTAACGTTTTTTTACTGAAATAGTTGCTGTTAAGGAGTGCTATGAAGAGTACCCCTGGAACTGAAGTATGATGAGAAGGCATTTAACGGATGAAGGCATTTTGGATGTACAGTCTGCAGTGAGCATGGCAGTAGCACTTTTATTCTTATAAGTTACAGCGTGTGTAATGTGAGGTGCTAAAAATGGATGCTAGGGAGGTGCTCGACCTACTTGCCTCAACAACAGTTGTATTCCTAGCATTCTCCATCAACCATATGATGGCAGGGAATGTAGAAAGGATGCTGGCCTACCTCTTAGCAACTGCCACAGCTTTTCTACTTCATGAACTTGCTCACAGGGGGGTTGCGAAGTCGCGGGGGGTTTACGCTGTCTACAGGGCTTGGTACCCTGGGCTTTTGCTAGCCCTCGTTTTCGCTATTGGGACTAGGGGTAGGTTTGTTTTTGTTGCTCCAGGTGCTGTCGAGATCTACATGCCTATATACATACCAGGGCTAGAAGCTGCAATAGCCGTTGCAGGCCCTATTGTAAACACCGTTGTAGCACTCACGTGCTTACCACTAGTGCTAACACAAGCACAGCTATACCCACTAACTATGTATGCTTATACTGTGGGCTATGTCAACGCCTTTTTAGCATTCTTCAACCTCTTGCCAATACCTCCGCTAGACGGGTTTAAGGTGCTTAGGGCAAGTTGGGTGAGGTGGCTCACAGCTTTCACATTGGCAGTTGCTATGCTATTTTCATACGTGTTTCTACTATAGAATTCTCGCACTCCTAACTCTAAGCACACCATCCTCAACCTCAGCAATAGTGGCTCCACCTAAGTTAAGCAGCTTATAGAACCTATAGTATTCAAGGGTAAGCGAGTCAGAGCAAGGCTAGTCATCATATCTCAGTCGAAACACGGCTCATCATGTCGTGTACATTATGCCTTGCTAGGGCTATAAATGTATGCCGCTTGGCTTAGAGTACGATTTCTCTATGCTCTTTTGGTGCAAAGAGAGCTTGCGAAGACAGTGCTCTGGTTAGGTTCTGGTAAAGCTTGCATCTTTTTGATAAACCTTGCCGCTCTTTAGATGATGTAGAGTAGGGTCTCCTTTCCTAACTCTCAACACCTGTGTTGCAAATCTTAGCTACATCTCTACATCGCTAAGTGTAATTGCTACTACTCCTCTCTCAAGCATTTCATCAATGGCTCGCTTTTCCGAACCCGGGGGCTGGTCAATGCCCTTTACAGAGTCTATGAGTAGAAACACCTGGTAGCCGAGGTCTACAGCGTCTAAAGCTGTTGCCCTTACGCAGTACTCTGTAGCCACACCTGCTACAAAGACTCTCCTTACCTCCCTACCCCTGAGAATTGTGTGCAAGTCCCTTTTACTCTCAAGCTCAACCCCCTTGAACCCGCTGTACGCCTCCTCATCCTCTCTAAACGCTTTTGAAACTACTACAGCTGTTCTAGGAATCCTCAGGGCTGGGTGTAGTTCAGCTCCCTGCGTGTTTTGAATGCAGTGAGGAGGCCACGGACCACCTCTACTCCTAAATGATATGTGGTCTTCTGGGTGCCAGTCCCTAGTAAACACAATTGTAGCCTTCTTCTCCTCAAAGAGCTCAACATACCTATTTACACTAGGTATTATAGTGAGCGCATTTGGTACGGGCAGTGCGCCACCTGGCATGAAGTCGTTCTGCATATCAACAACAATAAGGGCGTCAGCAGACAACACTTTAAGCCTAGCCATGCTGAAGCACCACAGAGAAGTGAACGCATCTCAAAATATAAGGCTTGCTATATGAGGCTTACACCTCATCCATTAACGTTTATAACTGGTTAGCAGTATTTTAGCGTGCGATTTGTAAGGTGCTACATGTTGAGCAGTAGCATTGCAGCTGTTGAGGTGAGCAACCTCACAAAGGTTTACGGAGGCGGTATTGTGGGTGTTAGCAACCTTAGCTTCACTATTCATGAGGGCGAGATCTACGGTTTGATAGGGCCTAATGGTAGTGGTAAAACCACTACACTGAGAATAATAGCCACCTTGATTAAGCCCACTAGCGGTGTTGTAAGGGTTTTTGGTGTTGATGTAGTGAAAGAGCCTCTGAGAGCTAGGCAACTGGTAAACTACCTGCCTGAGGAGGCAGGAGCTTACAGGGATTTAACAGGCTATGACTTCATCAGGTTCATGCTCTCGCTGAGGTTTTCGGGTAAGAGGCTTGAGGAAGCTGTTGCTGAAGCCATTGGGATAGCAGACCTCGGAAATGCCTTGAAGAGGCCTGTGAGGACGTACAGCAAGGGTATGAAGAGGTTGCTCGCTTTAAGCACTGTGCTAGCCTCGAAGCCAAGGCTCTTGATACTCGATGAACCCACCACGGGGCTCGATGTGGAGAGAAGTATTCAAGTAAGGCAGCTGATAGCAAGGTACAGCAGGGAGTATGATATTACAGTTCTCCTCAGCTCACATAACATGCTAGAAGTCGAGAACCTGTGTCATAGGGTTGGGATATTGTATAGAGGTAGGCTAGTTGCTGAGGGGGGTGTAGAGGAGCTTAAGGCAAAGACAGGCTCTAGGAACCTGGAGGAGGTCTTTATAAGAGCTAGGGGCTGAGAGAACATGGCTCTCAGGCACCTCATTGTCAGGGAGGTTAAGGCTGCTTTGAGGAACCCTGCATTCATAGCATCACTTGTACTGCTCTTCATCTTCTACATGGCAATAGGTGGTGCAGCAAGAAGTGGCATTTCGCAGGCCATCGAAGAGGCTATGAGGATGAGGGTAGCTATTGTTACTGAAGAGAGCACAGAACTTGTCACAGCCCTCCTGCAGAACTTGAACGCATCTACTGGTGGAGGTATAAGGGTTTATCAAAGTGTAGAGAGCGCCTTAAATGAGAATATCCACGTAATTATACTCCCAAAAGGCTTTACAGAGAGTGCTCTAACCCCAGGGAAAACACCAGTATTCAAAGCACTTGTCAAAATAGACACTCTTTCGCAGGTGGCTATACAGAGTAGGGTAGGCGTCGTCCAATCCATTGCTTCACTAACATCATCACTCTTACCTAGAACAATAGCGCTACTCTATAACATATCAATACCTCCGCAGAAAAGCGTAGTGGTAAACACTACTGTTATTGCGTTTGGCAGAACAATGAGTATTGCAGAGGCGAACAGCCTTCTAAACTTCGCTATAGCAGCAATGTTCATAGTGTCCTTCATAATGGGCATCACAACTAGCTCTGCGGCAGCCAATACCGCTATAGAGAAGGTTGAAAAGGCTTTTGAAATGCTTCTAGCTCAGCCTGTGCCACGAAGAGAAATTGTGTTGGCTAAAATAATTGGTGCAGTGGCTATAGCGTTGCTAACTGGGGTAGTATACTTCATAGCGTTCTTCGCTATGCTCTTCCTAATGGCTTCACCAACAGCAGGTTTGGCTACAGAGGGTGGTATGCTAGAGATTGGCACTATTATGACTTATGTTGGTGGAGAGGCTCTGGGATACGTAATTATACCACTAGTTGTGGGACTTATCTATAGTGGAGCTATAGGAGTGATCATAGGCTCTATATCATCTGATGAGAGAATTGCTGGAGTGCTTGCGACACCAATAACCTTTCTGTACGTAGGTCTAGCAATTGCTGGCATGTTCGTGAACCTGCCAGTGAACACCTTGACAGTAATGTTGTATGGAGTGCTTGTAGCACCGCTACCATACATATACATAGTGTCGAAGATGTCAAATAGCTTAACACCCCTTGTAATAGGCACAGTCACAGCAATGGCCTCCTGCATAATAATAATCACCATAGCTGTGGTAGTGTTTAACAGGGACACAGTGATTCTTGGAATAAGATGGCCTAAGAAGAGGAGGGAGACGTAGAACTTAAGCAACTAACTAGCATTTCGTCACGCACTTTACACACTTAGTGGTCACTGTGTGAACCATTTTGAAACGCTTTTCGCCATCGCTATGCAGTTCTTAACACCTTTAGTGCAAGCTATCTCAAACACTGGCACTACCCTGCTCCTACTCTTTAGCCACTGCATGATCAAGCCCCAGTTAACTGTGCCTGTCTGTGGGGGTTTGTGGAGGTCCCTAGACCCATCGTTGTCATGGAGGTGGAGCTCCACTACGATATCTCCAAGTGTGCTTAAGAATTGCTGCAGGTTTTTTGTTATGTTAGCGTGCCCCACGTCTAGGCACACCCCTATCCCCTCACCAACGGTCTCTGCAAGTGCCTTTAAGTCCCCTGGGCTAGAGCCAAAGAGCTCTTTCTCAAGCCTATTCTCCACAGCCACTGTAATGCCCCTATCCACAGCTTCTCTTGTGATGGTCCTGAAGAACTCTATGTTCACATCGAGAGGATCCCTCAGCAAGGTCTTTACCGTGTGGAAAACGGCTACTGATGCACCAAGTCTTGCCACTGTATCAAGCCATTTAACCATCCTCTTCTCAATAGCCCCGAGGGGGATGAGATCGGCATCGACATCGTCATAGGGCATGTGCGCAGTCTTAATGAGACTCTTCACATCTTCTCCAAGCTCCTCAAGCTCTTTTAACATAGCGTCTTCAGCGTGCTTACCGCCAAACACAGCAAAGTTGTCGTAGCCAAGCTCTATGTGGAGCCCCTCTAAGGCAAGCACCTTTACAGCCTCTAGCGGCTTCAGGTTTAGCAAGAGCATTGTGGAGAACGCTACCATAAACACTCCCACAGCATCTCATTGCCGAGTAACACCTAAATAGTGTGCCCAAGTTTTAAGCTCTGTGGGGGTAGTGCATGAGACTTGTGATTGTTAGGCATGGGAGGGCAGAGGAGCAAAGGCCTGGTGTTAGTGATGATGAGAGGAGGCTTACTAACGAGGGGAGAAGGGATGTGGAGTGTATTGCAAGGGTGTTGCCATGGAGAATTGAGCTTGTCTACAGCTCTCCCCTAAAAAGAGCTGTGGAAACAGCAGAAATCCTATCGACAGTTCACAGTGCTGAGCTAAGGGTTGTAAATGAGCTGAGGCCTGAGACAACATCGCTTAATGTAATTACAAAGCTTGAGCTGAGGAGCGTAACAGCGTTAGTGGGGCACGCACCCTCCATAGAGCAAGTGCTGCAGGAGCTCATTAGCGGTGGTAATGTGAAGCTCTCTGCTGGGGCAGCAGCTGGTATAGAGCTTGAGGCCATTGAGAGGGGTAGGGGGGTACTGATCTACATAGTGACGCCAGAGATGTGCAAAAAGTGCTTGTTAATGCAGTGAATACACAACTAGCTAGAGGCGTATAGCTATGGGGCAGGGTGTGAATCTGAAGGTGTATAGGAATAGTGATGTGCTGAAGGTTGTGGGCTTTATACCACCTGGGCACACTCACATGAGGCTTGCTATTGTGCTGAGAGACCAGGTGATAGTGTTGCAAGAGGCTTCAGTAGCAGCAATAGTGAGGGCATATGTAGATATTGTGACACACCCAACTAGAAAAGCAGTTGAATTCACTCAAGTAAGGCTCAGTGGGGACTCAAAGAAGCCTGGCTATGCTGAGTACCAGCTGATTGAGAGTAATAGGAGTGAGGATGAGGTTGTGGGCGAGTGGAGCAATATCTTAAGGAGCGAACCCACCTAACCACTCTATTCAACATTATGCAAAGCTTTATATATCTTTCCTTAAAATAACTTAGCCACGGTTTGGTGAAATGCACATGCTTCTAGAGATTGTCTTCAAGGAGCTTAACACATCTGTTGTTGTGAATCTCGAGAAAAGTGTCGAGGAAGTTAGGAGGGCTCTTCCCTTTACCTCTACTGTTGATGTCTGGAAGCAAGAAATATACTTCCCCACACCCATAGACATAAGTTATGCAAATAAAGACCTTGCCTATAAAGCTCGTATAGGTAGCGTTCACTGGTGGCCTCCGCAAAAAGCTCTTTGCATATTTTACGGTCTTTCGCATCAGTATACACCCACTGTTGAACTTGGCGACCTGGTGGACCCTGTAAATGTGCTTTTTGATATAGAGAGCGGGGTTGCTGTAGATGTTATAGAGCACAAGCGGGAGCCTTCACTTGCAAAATTTGGTGAGGTCTTAGAGAGGAGAGGGTTCACATGGTCAACACCTTTGAGAAATGGCAAAAGAGTTTTAGTTGCGTACAAGATTGCTAAGGGTAAAAGGATATCTGTAGAGGGGTCTGTAGAGCCCTATGGGATATACATTGAGAGTGAGGGTATAGCTGAGTTCTCTACTGATCTAGCAAGCATTAGAGAGTTATCCATACTTAGAGAAGTGTCCTCAAGGCATCGCTATGCAAGAATAGACCTAGCTGAAAATGGGCTCATAGTTGTATCTGCGTGTAGTCGACATGATGAAGAAGAGCTTGAAAAAGCTGTAGAAGATGTAGAGGAGCTGTTAAAAAACTTGATATGACATGGTCAGCATTTACTAGAGGAAATCTCCTAAAATTTAGTACTACTAAGTTCAGCACCAGGGCGTTGCATAGTTAAAAATTTATTATGTTGTGGCTCTTTTTATACTTCTCAGAGCGTTTTTGTAAGCCAAACTATTAATTATGTTGCAGAGGCAGGAGGAGTGTCACTATAGTTTAGCTTTACCCTCTTTGACTACCACAGGACCCTTGAAACACTTTCACTATTTAGAGTGTGGGGAGAGCCTTATGTAAAACAAATCCCTTTCCACATCTCTACAGTACTTTGAAATGACTTCGCCAAGGCTCTCCACATCTGTACATAGTATTACAACTTCCAACCCCCTACTCAAAGCCTTGGCAAATTCTGTGGGGATCTCATTTGAAGATATCTCCCCAGCTTCACTACACAGTGCAATATGTGTTAGAAAGTGTCGGTATGTCTGAATATCTGGTGCTTCAACTTTACATAAGCTAACCCTAGCTTTCAGCAACTTTCACAACCTTTGAGACCTTTTGCTTAACATAGCCTAGGGCTAGGAGCAGGCCGTATATTATGGCCTCTGGCCTAGCTGGGCAACCTGGTACATAAACGACTTTATCAATTTCAATGCCGTGTTGCTTTAGAACCTCTTGGAGCTTTGGAAAGCCCCCCATCGTTGAGTAAGTGTCCCACCAAATCCCCCCTCCAACTGCGCACGAACCTATTGCCGCAACTATTCTTGGCCTTGGGACAGCCCTCAAAGTCTTTATAATTTTTGGCAATGTCTCTCTTGTCACAGGGCCTGTGAACAGAACTACATCAGCATGCCTTGGTGAAGCGACAAGCTTTACTCCAAACCTCTCGGCGTCAAAGTATGGTGTCAATGCGTCGAGTATCTCAATATCACATGCATTACAGGAGCCGCTGTTTAGGTGAAATACCCAAGGGCTTCTCCTAATGCTCTTAAGCTTCTCCTCTAACTTCATATAATTGCACCAAAACTCAGACCAAATGCTTTAGCAGCTCTCTTCTTCCTACACTCAGGGCAGATATTCGCATACTCTTCAACTATGGGGTGCATCTTCATAACATCTCTAAGCTCTGCAGCAGGGGCAAAGGGCTTGCCACACACAGCACACGTACTCAACCTGTGTATGACACCCTCCTTCAAGTCCTCAAGATTTGTTGCAGCAAGCTCAAACTCCTTGGTCACAGTAATGGCATTTGCAGGGCACACATCTGCACACATTCCACAGAATATGCACCTCCCCTTAAAGTACTCTAAAATTGCTCTCCCCTCCTCAAACATCATGGTCAATGCGTTTGGTGGGCAGACTAAAACACATGCTCCACAGCCCCAGCACTTCGCAGGGTCTATACTTATAGCGCCTCTAAACGACTCTGTGAGCAGAGGTGGGCCAAATGGGTATTTCTTCGTCACTCGCCCTGTCTTCAACGCTATTGTGAGTAGCTTTAGGGGGCTTGAAATTCTATCTACTTGCATACCTCCTACCCTCAAATAAACCAACAACTCTTCTAGAGCCAGACCTCACATCACGTATTACTATTGCTCTATCTGTGCAAGAGAAGCAGGGGTCTATACTAGCAATTGTTAGAAAGGCATCTGCTAAAGGAGTGTTTCTAAGCATTACCTTCAAAGCTGGGATGTTTTGGTACGTAGGTGCCCTAACCCTCCACCTATAGGGCCTTCCATGCCCTGTTATTATAAAGTGCACGTCCTCCCCCCTAGGCGCTTCGACAGCTCCCACAGCCTTTCTGAGTGGTGGGATTTCATAGGACTCTACAGCTATAGGCCCCTTGGGTAGCGCATCTAGGAGCTGCTCGACAATGCTAATACTCTCAAAAACCTCATCAACTCTAACCAAAAGCCTAGCTAGGTTATCTCCCTCACTATAGACAGGTACTTTAAATGAGGAGTGCTTGTACGCAAAGTATGGGTAATCCTTTCTAACATCCCTCTTAAGCCCAGAGCCTCTTGCTGTAGGGCCTACGACGCTTAGAGCCCTTGCATCACTCTTAGGTAGAACTCCTGTACCCGTAGCCCTCTTAACTATTTCCGGTACAGTTGTAAGAACCTCCACAAACTTCTTGTACTCATCTCTAACATTCTTTAGCACATCTAGTGCTCTCTTCTTCTTAGACTCATCCACATCCCTTCTCACACCACCAACAATATTAATTCCATATGTTTTTCTAGACCCCGTCAAAAGCTCTGCTAACAACATTATTGGCTCCCTTATTCTCCACATATGCATAAAACCTGCGTCGTACCCCAGTATGTGTGCAACTATTCCAAGCCATAGGAGATGGCTGTGTATTCTCTCAATCTCTAGCACTATAGACCTTATAAACTGGGCTCTCTCTGGTACCTCTATTCCAGCTGCCCTCTCAACTGCAAGCACATAGCAAGAGGAGTGAACAAAACCACATATGCCACATATTCTCTCAGCTAAAAATGGTATGGTCTTGTACGTAAACCTCTGAGACTCAGCAAGTTTCTCAATACCTCTATGCACATGGAATCCTCTGTAGAAAACATCAACAACCCTTTCACCCTCGACATAGAGCTCAAAGTACTCTGGTTCGTGAAGTATTGGGTGGTAGGGGCCTATGGGAAGCCCTACTTCTCTTGGAAGCTCTTCACTAAACTTCTCAGCGTTACCTGAGGGCCTGTAATCATATGGCACATCCTTTCTTAGTGGGTACACGCCTTCAGGCCAGTCCTGTGGGAGAACATGTCTTGGCTTTGCCTCGTGACCTAATATGCGTAACCCCAGCATGTCTCGAGCTTCTAGCTCACACCACTCAGCAGCAGGCACAGCATCGGCTATTGATGGTAGTGCCTCGCCTTCAAGCCCAGAGATCTTTACAACAACGTCTAGGCCCTTTTCGTCTAGTCCAAATATGTGGTATAATGCAAATTTGCTGTTTATGCTTCTCTCATCCACACCTGCACATGTTTTTAGAAAGGCTCCGCTATTGTAAAGCCACTCAGCAAGCTCTCTCACTCTTTCCCTCGGAACCTCTACAAGTACAGCTGTTTCTGTAATACTCTCTACAACACCTCCAAGCTCCGCCACCTTACCCTCTATCTCTTTTACAACTCCCCCTGCACTCATGCTGGCCTCACCATAAGCAACATTAATATGAGTGCAAAAAGCATTAGTATGAGCATTACTTTGAGTAGAGTTATAGGCCCCACATCAACTCTCGTTCTACCAAGCATAACACTAACAACTCCAAATATTATCCACGCAACTGGTGTTAATAGCAGTACTACTAGTAGTGCAAAACTTGTGCTAGTTATGCCAGTGAGCTTGAGGAGAGCATAGCTTAGGATCTCAGCTAGCACGTATCTCTTAATATGCAAAGAGTATGTTGCTATAGCGAGTAGAGGCCCTGAAAGCTCTATGTAAACACCACTTGCAATTTCAGGCTCTGCTTCAGCAATATTGAAAGGTGTTCTACCACTGAGAACATAGCACGATAAAGCAACTATACAGAAAAGCAGTAGCCTCAGCATTACTGGTCCTTCTACTAGTAGCATAATAGCTAGCGATGATAGGAAAAAACCTTCTACCGCCAACGTAATGTAAAATTCTCTAAAAGCTCCTATGGACGAGAACGGGTTGTCTAGAGACACTGCTCTAAGTAGTGAAAAGGCTGAGGATATTGATAGAAATGTTAGGAACAGAGCCGCAATCCATTGTAGCTGTGGAGCTATGATAAATACTTGGAGAGCGAGTGCTGTAATTGCTAAGAAGAGCAGCTCTAGTATCGTTATCAAAGCTATGCCGTAGCTTGTTAAAACCAGTTCTTTGCTAAGTAGCTTAGCAAGGTCAAACCAGCTCTGCAAAAAGCTTCTGACAAGACCTAGAGGGCCTACTCTCGACTGTATCGATGCCTTAACCTTTCTCTCAATGCTGTCGTACATAGGGGCTGCAAGGAAAGGTGCAGCAATTAGTAGTGCGAAGCTAATGTACTCCAACTATTATCACCAGGAAGAGGAGCGCCATTGTCAAGGCTATTCCTGCCCAGAGAGAGGCTAATAGTAGTGATTTTTCAAATGCCCGTTGAATGCCCTGGATATATAATGCGAATTTCTGCTCCTCTCTAGCCACACTTTCCTCGATATCGTGAAAGTAGAACACCTTTCTAATTCTTTCAATGTTTGAAAGATAGGACATTATCTGTGGGGGTCTGAACTTAACATCAATTTTAATTGTGTATACAGCTTTTGGAGTTACAGGCCTTCTCTCTGGCTTAGCCTCAGCTTCTTCCTCAGAATTCCTGTCACTAGATCTTCTCTGGCTCACGGTCTCGCACCACCCAGCCAGCTTTCATCAATTCTAAACGCTTTTTGGCTTCTATAGATCGCATAGAGTACTATGGCTAGGAATACTGCTGATATCACCATAATGAATAGCATAATCTGTGCGTAGGCTACTAGTTGAATGAGTAGAACGTAGGCTGCGACTGCAATTGAGAGAACTACGGCTATGAGTATAGGTAGTGTTAGCTGCTTTAACCTCTCCAATCTTTCACGAAAGGCTATTTTAACAGCTGATGAGCCAAAGTGCGTCAAGAGGTATTTAGCACCATACCCTGCGCTAAGAGCTATCTCAATTGCTATAACTACTAGCAGTGCTGCTACGGGAGGGGCCGCGCTGAGCATGTTAGTTATGGAGAGTATTGTCGTAAACTTGGCTATGAAGCCTGGCAGTGGTGGTGCTCCAATTAGGGATAGTATTGCTAGTAAAGCAGTAGTACTTTCAAGTGAGTAGAGTCGCGATATGTATCCCAGGCTCCCTATATCTCTTGTATGTGCAATTATCTCAACAACTCCAGAGTCCATAAAGAGAGAGGCTTTGAAGAAGGCGTGCGCCACAATGTAAAATAGTGTTGCTTGCAGAGCCTCAGCAGAGTTAAAGGTAGTGCTGAATCCGAGGAGAATAGCCATAGTACTCGTATGCGATATTGTGCTATAAGCTAGAATCCTCTTGATGTCCACTTGAGCTAACGCTTGTAGACCACCATATATAGCAGTTATGCTACCACACACCATTATCATGTAGGCGTACACATTGACATCAACTGGGTAGAATGATAGTAGGTATAGACCGTACACCCCCATCTTGACCATTAGGCCTGAGAGCATGGCTGAGGCTGGTGCTGGTGCTAGGGAGTGGGCGTCTGGAAGCCAGAAGTGCAGTGGGGCTACAGCCGCCTTAGCTAAAAAACCTATCATACACAGCACTGTAAGTATTGATGAGCCTTGTATAGCTGGAGCGAGCCCCACAATATCTACTGTAAATGCTTTTTCAATACCTGTGAGAGCAACTAAGGTAAAGAGCGTTATGTCTGCAGGAACCATTGATACAAGGAGGTACCTAACCCCAGCCTCAAGAGCTCCTCGAGTACCTTGAGTAAACCACTCAAATGCTATTAAGACAAATCCTATGAGCTCTGCTATGATCCAGTAGGCGACAAACTCTATCAGGTAACGAGACGCAAAGGTAAATGTTATTGAGAGCGAAAACGCGTCAACAAGTAGCTGTAGGTATGGAAAACCATACTTAAGCTTAGCATAGTTTGTAGCGTAAATAGTTACGAGAGCAGCTATTGCACTGCTTGAGATTGCTAGTACCTTGGCAAACAAGTTCTCTATTGTTATAGAGGAGTAGGCTAGGACAAGCATAAACCCAAGCACGCGTAGAGCGGCACCCAGCTTTCTATCAAATAGCTTTGTAGTCCCGCCAAAGAGTACCAGGAAGGCTGAGGAAACGTAGATAAGGTATCTATAAAGGTCCTCCAAAGCTCATCACTGCTTTCATAATTCTAGTCAGAGCCCTCTTCTTAGCTTCATCAAAAACTACTTGTGGAGTGCCAATGACTATTGCTTTAGTCGGGCACATGGATACACAAGCTGGCTCCAATCCCTCTCCCCTAAGCTGCCTACACAGATCACATTTAACTGTGGTTTTTGTAATAATGCTTAGCTCTGGTATTCCATAGGGGCATGCGTAGAGGCAGGCCATGCAGCCTATGCACCTAGACTCATCAACATAAACAGCCCCACTCTCATCCCTCTTCATAGCCTTTGTAGGGCACACCTCTACGCATGGCGCTCTTGTACAGTGAAAGCACGATATGGGCTTTACCAGCCCTCCACCAATATCGTAAAGCTTTATGAAGGGAGTTCCATTGTGTGTAAAGTCACATACAGCTGAGCATACTCCACAACCAATGCACTTATTGTAGTCTATCCATCTCAACAACATGGGGTTTCCAAACACTTTATCTATACTCATACCTTATACACCTCTAAGAAACCTCTCTACATCTCTTGCTGCATAGAGGCCATGTTTGCAAGCATCGCCGAGTTTTGTTGGACCAGTGAGCACATCCCCTGCGGCAAACACGTTTGTGTTCCCAAGTCTATACCCCTTAGAAACTATATAACCCTTCTCATTGAGAAACTGCTTAAATTCTGCACATTCATGTGTAAAGGGAGGCGTTGATATCTCACCTACAGCTGGGATCACCATATCAGCCTCTATAGTGAACTCACTACCTGGAATAGGTATGGGTGCTGGTCTACCTGTTTTATCAGGAGGGCCTAGTCTCATTCTCTGAAACTCTACTGCTCTTACAAACCCATTTTCCACTACTATCTTTGTTGGAGCAGCTAGCTCAATCCACTTAACGCCCTTAGCTATGAGATCATCTACGTAATACTCACCAGCTGGCGCCTCTTTTTTAGTTCTTCTGTAGACCAAGAAAACCTTCTCAGCACCAATTCTCAGAGCCTCTTCAGCAGCATCAATAGCGCTGAGACCCGCCCCAACTACAATAACACTCCTTGGCTTTGGCCAAGCCTCTCTGGCAAGACCCTGCTCAGCTAGCCTAAGTCTATATAGAAAGGTAAGGGCGTCCACCACCCCCTTAGCATCTTCACCTAGTACACCAAGTTTTCTAGATCTCCAAGTGCCCGTGGTTATGACCACAGCGTCGTACTCCTTTACAATATTCCGCAGATCCGCGACCTGCTTGACAAAGTCATCCCCCTCGTCATGTCTCTCACCACACATCACCTTAGTGTTTAAATACAGCTTTACACCAAAGTTTTTCGTCAAGTCCTCAACACCTTCAGCTACATTAGTATACGGTATTCTATACGATGGTATGGCCAGTGCTGCGAGACCTCCTGCTACTGGTTGTTTGTCGTACACATCAACTTCAAACCCCTTACATGCAAGGTAGCCGGCAACTGAAAGCCCTGCAATACCCGCTCCTATAATTGCAACTCTCTTTCCTGTTGAAGAGGGCTTAGATTTGCAGAGAAAGGTGAACCTCAATCTAGCCCCCCGTAGCACCTATGATCCTAAGCTTAAAAACTCATAATAAGCTTTATACTCGCAAGTAACTTTATACCCAACTCTACTTGTAAACTCCCTAATACCTGGACTAATCATGTAGAGCGCGCCAATAGTAATTAGTGCAGCTATGCATAGGACTATGGCTATGTCAGCAAGCGCGGTGTTTCTAAGCCTAGCATCTTCTCTAAGACCTCCCACAGGTCTAAAGGCGTTAAACAGTATTTTGAAGTAGCCTATGGCTGATATGCCCGTGGCCAGCACTAGTATGACTATTCCATATATTCTTCCTGTGTCGAGAAAAGCCTTGAATATTAGGTACTTACTCCAAAAACCTAGTAGTGGTGGTACCCCAATTAAATTGAGTATTGCTATCACTATGCCTGCTAGTGCTACTCTATATCTTCTCAAAGCCCCAAGCACATTTATTGACCTACCCACAGACACTATTGCCACACCCACACTGTAGAAGAGCAGGGACTCGGCAAAGGAATTTGATATTGTGTGGAGAAGAGATGCAGACACACCTTCTGCTACATCAAGTGAAAGAGCCATGAATATGAGCCCCAGGTGGCTAATGGTGCTATACGCTATAAACCTCTTCACATCTTCTTGAATTAGCAAGAGAAACGCGGCTATGAAAACAGATACTGCTCCCAGTATCTGAAGTACTGCGAATATGTATGGCCTTAGCTGCGAGGCAACAGAGCCCCAGCCAAAGAGTGTGTAGAACATTCTTATAGCTCCGTAGACTCCTATCAAATCTATTACGCCAACAAAAACCGCCGAAATAGGTATAGGTGCTTCTGGTGCAGCGTCTGGAAGCCAAAAGTAGTTTGGAAATACAGCAGCTTTAAAGGTCCACGTCCATGTGGCTAAAGCCATCATCATTGCTGATGCCATCACTATATTTCCAACAATGCCCTCACTAAACTGTGTTACTGCGTTGGCGTTCCTAGCCTTGAGCGCTATATCAGCCATGGTGAGGGTTCCAAAGGAGGCATAGGCTATGAATGCTGATAAAAGGTAGAAGCTTGAGGAGACAATACCCACAAAAGCAAATCTTATCGCAGCCTCAATGGACTTAGGGCTGTCTCTGAAGTAAGCCACAAGCGCATAGGATGAGAGGGAGAGTACTTCTAGCATTACAAAGAAATTGAAGTAATCACCTGTGTAGAGGCACCCTAGGGAACCTGCTAAGAGTGTTAGGAAGAGTGTGTAGTAGAGGTATGCTCTTGGGTGCTTCATGTACCAAGCACTGTATATACACGATAAAAGCATTATTGATGTTGCTAAAAGCCCGAGAAGAGCATTGAGCTCATCAACTTCATATGCTATTCCTAGTGGTGCTGGATAACCACCAAAGAAGTAAAGTTGAATTCCAGCATCCACTACTCTGCGTATTATGTACACTGACACCATAAATGCTATGACTGTATTGACAAGTGCAAACACTTTAAAGAACTTTGCGTTCTTAATTACTAGCCCCAGTGCTGCGAGTAGAAACGCCATTGCTACTAGGTAAAGAGGGGTTACACCTATTAAGGGGTCTTGCACGTTGCTCACCTACATCTATCCAAATATCTTTGCGGCATACCTCTCAAAGACCTTTGAAATCTCCTCCCTAGCCTTCTCAGGCTCTATTGTTGTAGCATAAATCCAGTGGACGTAAAGCACGCGCTTCTTCTCATCTACATCAACAACGCAAGTACCAGGGGTGTTGGTTATTGAGCCAGCTATTAGTGTCACTCCGTAGTCTGTCTCAACGCTGTATGGGATTTTGACTATAGCAGGCCTCACATCGATTTTACGGCTAAGGACTATCTTAATTAGCTGTTTATGTGCTTTGAACTCTTCTACAATCATGTAGCGGAAGTAGTACATAACTAGGTATGCAAACCTCTTGAGATCCTGTGCACCAATGCCTTTTTGTATGAGGAGTGGCGTTATAAGTGCTGTTAGCAGAGCTGAAGCTGCGAACCCTAAAATGAGGCTAAAGCCTGATGTAGAGGCTGTAAACACTATGTAGAAAAGGTATATGTATAGGAAAACTACTACGTATCTCAGTAGTCTTCTCATATTCTCACCTTCTTAACATTTGTTGTTCCATAGTACCTGTGGTAAAGCGTTATTAGGCCAACGAGAAACATGTTAACTGCAAGGCCAATTACTATTGCTGTAAGCACAAGAGCTTGTGGTAAGGGATCTACAGCAGTTTTAACAAAGCTCTCCAGATCTCTAGGGCTTTGAGGTGGTGAGGGTAGCACAGCTATTGAGGGGTAACCCAGGGCTGTTCTTCTAAACCCAATCAGTATGGCAAAGCTATTTATGCTGTCTGAGAATATAGTTAAGGCTATGAACTTCTTCACTAGGGAAGGCTTTGCAAAAACGCCGTAAAGCGAAATGGCCATGTTTATTACAAAGGCGACTACTATTGTTACAAATAAAAGTAGTAAAGATTCACTCACGCTCCTCACCCCCAATTACAGCCCTTAGCTCCTCTTCTCTCAATAGCAATAGTATTACCCCTAGCGTCAAACCGCCTATAACAGCTACAGATTCTGATAGATTGAAGAAGAATAGAGTTCCACCAAGGGGCCTGTCAATAAACCAGGACGGCATGGAGTGACTAGAGTTTATTCTAATCATATTTTGAAATATGTACGCGCTTCCCCCCAGCAACACAGCCTTGATTAGCAGATACACTGAAACCACGGCTATTGCAAGCAGACCTACACACCTAATAGCGAGAAGAGTGCTTAGCGATAGCCCTTTTTGATGCAGAAACTCTATGGAAAATGTTATTGCAATTAAGACCATTGCCACGGCCATGAACGACCCCCCTTGGAACCCTCCTCCAGGTGATAGGTGTCCGTGGAACGCTAGCGAGGCTCCTGCAACAAGAATTAGAGGAGCAACGAGTTTTGTCGAGGTTTTCACAATTATTGATAGGCCTCTCGAGCTTACCCCCTGTGCGATGCTCACACCTCTAAATAGTGCTACGAGGCCTACTATCGCTATGAATAGTACAGATGTTTCAAAGTATGTATCCAGCCCCCTGAAATCCCACACGATGGCTGTTACAGCTTCTGGCGATAAAGCGCTGTAAACTACATTCCATGGGTTGTACGTATAGTTTAGAAACGATTTGGCGAGAGGTCTTAGACTGTGTGAAGCAATCGGCCCAAGCCCTCCATAAACCATTAGGTAAGAGAGTAATACAGCAAGCATTGCCATGGAAACTCCTATTACGATGTCAGAGAGCCTCATTCCTCATACCTCTCTGTCTTTTTCACTAGTATTACTGTGATTAGAGGTAGTATTCCTACAGATACAGGGAGGTATACAAGCACTATGTCAGGGGCCATGAGGAGGTAGTATATTAGTGCATAGCATGTGCTTTGCAAAGCTGAGAATAGTACTGCTACTAGCAAGTCTTTTTCTTGTACTGCAAGCCATGTTGCCACAATGCTTACTAAGGCAGTTGCAAACGCCATTAATACGGGCAGCAGCTCATTCACTGGCGTCACCCTTCTCCTCGCCTAACGCATCATATACTATTGGTTGGAGTGGTGCAGCCTTTGCTCTGTAAGTAGCTCTTGCAATTGCGTGAGAACCTGCTTGTGAGAGTATCATAGTTAGTACGCTTGTAGCGAAGGCAATTCCAGCTAAAATGAACCTGGTCTCCCCTAGGGGTTCATAGCCTAGGGCTAGCAAGGTCACTCCAAGCATTGGGACTACAGCACCCCCTATCGCACCTACAGTTGCTGCATGAAGCCTTGTAAAGAAGTTTGGGAGTCTAATCAAACCTATTGCAGCTACAAAGTCGCAGAAAACCCCTATTGCTATTAAGGTGAGCCCAGCTGAAATAAGTGCTACACCTATCAATTCAGCCACCTATCTCCCTAGCCTCTAAATACTTCGCAATGTAGATGTCCACTGCATAGATCCATAGCGCTAGAGAAAGAGCGCATACAGCCATCATTGGGGAGTTTAAGTATATGGAGAGGACTAGCATAAACGCAGCTAGGTCGTAGCCAAGAGAGTCTAAGGCTAGTACTCTATCAGAGAGCGTGGGCCCCTTCAAAAGCCTCACAATGTAGAGTATGAAGGAGGCGAAGTAAAGTGCTAACAGTACAGTGAGTATTAATGAGATTATTTCGCTGGGGATCAAAGTAAGGCACCAGAGTTCAGCATTAGCCAGTCAGCTAAGGTATAAAAGTTTTTAAGATAATTACCTGTACTACACTAAGTAGCGAAAATAACTTGCTCATACTATAATTGCTATAAGTATGTCATTAACATTAGTACCTGTGTACCCAGTTACAATAGCTCTACCAAGTTTTGAAAAGAAGGTGTAGCTATCATTGTTATTCAAATAATTCAATGGGTTTAAACCCATTGACATAGCCTCGTAGTAAGTTGTGCCATCGACTACAGCACCTGCAGCAGGGCTTACGCCATCAATGCCATCTGAGCCAATGCATAGAGCAACAGCACTATCCATCCCTTTAATTGCTATTGCTAGTGATAAGCAGAGCTCTTGGTTCCTACCACCAACACCACTCCCCCTAACAGTTACCACAGTCTCTCCCCCTGCAAATAGTGCAGCTGGCTTTGGTATTGGGTGGGAGTGGATCTCTATGCTTTTAATTATTGAAGCTAGCACCTTGCCTACTTCCCTCGCTTCCCCCTCAAGCATTGATGTGAGCACCAGCGCATTGAAACCCATTTCCCTGGCCCTGCTGGCCATAGCCTCTAAAACAATTTTGTTGCTTGCCACAATGACGTTGACAGCCTTTGAGAATATGGGGTCACCAGGCTTTGGGGTATCCTCTAAAGAGCCTGCGAGCCCCTTCTCAATTACTTTCCTCATGCGGTCTTCCAACTCATTCCAAAACCCATACTTAGTCAGAACATTGTAAGCATCCGCAAAAGTAGTTTCATCTGGTGCAGTAGGTCCTGAAGCTATTGTGTCAAGCCTATCACCCACCACATCACTTATGATTAGGGATATAACCTTTCTACTCTTTATGAATCTTAGGAGCTTTCCGCCCTTAACCTTAGAAAACCTCTTCCTTACAGCATTAAGTTCAAAAATGTCTGCTCCTCTCCTCATAAGCTCCCTTGAAATCCACGCAATGTCCCCTAGCGACACCTCTTCCTCTGGAACTTCAAAAAGTGCTGAACCACCACCAGAGATCAAAACAATCACGAGGTCGTCTTCTCTAACGCTGCTTGTGAGGTAGTCTAGTAGAAGTTGTGAAGATCTCAAGGTATTTTCACCTGGTATTGGGTGATCCCCCTTGACAACCCTTACGTTGCCCACATAGCCCTCGTCACCTGGTGTTATCACAACTCCTCCAGCAACTCTATCTCCAAATGCGCTGTTGACTGCTTCAGCCATTCTCTTAGAGGCCTTGCCAAACCCTACAACATGGATTCTACCAGCGACCTCTACCTCCATATCCCTAACTAGGACTTTGCTACCACAAACTCTAAGACTATTCTTTACAGCGCTATACGGATCTGCAATGCTTAACCCATATTCAGCGAGTTCAAGTGCTAATCTATGTAAGTTGCTCTTTGCAAGCTCACTGAAGTTCTTTATAAACATCTCGCAACCCTTAGCACTAAAACCAAAGCCTTCGCCTAATTTTATGCTTAGAACAGCTTTTTACCAAGATCAAGGGCGAGGCTCAGACACTCAGCAAACTGTGGTTATTGATTACAACACTGCATTGGGCATACTAAACCGTGAAACGGTCTTTAATGTTGGTGAGAGGCTTTTGTGCTACTTGAGATTTAATCCTGCTCCAATAGAGCTACTCAATAAGCTTCTGAGCTTGCTTGGAGACCCTGAGTACATTGAAGTCGGGGTTCTGGGGAAATGTAGCGACATTACGTTGCTCTCTGGGGTTAGTGGAGAGAGGTGTATCACTAGCTACTTGCTGAAAATGCCTTCAGATAGAGTGCTAGAGCTTCATAGAGAGTTTTTAGATAGGTATGAGAGAAGTGCTGAGGAGGCAGAGCCTATGCGTGGAGGTGTTGTGGACCTGCAGATTGTGTTGAAGGTTCAGTGGCTTTTCTGTGGAGTTTGACGGGTTTAAGCTTAAGGCATCTGGCTATGGGGATGTGGAGAGGCTTGCACTCTCCTAAGGCTTTTTAAGGACTATAGCCTTAGTGCTGAAGTTGATGTTGGTAGGATCTATGCGTAGTGCTTGGAGGGGCTCATGCAAAGAGTGCTACCAATGGTTCTAGAGCCGCTAAGGTTATTTCCTGGTGTTTGTTGATTTATGGTGGCTGTTGTTGAAGGGGTTGTTGAGGGTTCCCACTCTTTAAGTTTTCTCAATCCTCTGTAACATTTTAAAATGGTAGACTGCGGTATAGGAGTGGGGGAAGCTAAGTGTCTCGCATAGCTACAGCACTGATAATTGCGTTGATAGTGCTGAACGTCGCTACGGGCTGGCTCCTCCTATCGAAGCATCAAGCGTTCACGAAGCTGGAGTCGGAGCACAGTGCTCTCGCAGACAGCTATAGAAAGCTACTGGAGGACTACGGGAGTCTCAATGAGGAGCATGTAAAGGTGAGGTCTTGGTATAGTGAGCTCCAGAGGAAGTACTCTAGCATGCAAGCTGAGTACGAGAGCCTCTCCTCCAACTACCAAGCGCTCCAAGCTAAGTACGTCGAGGTAGTGTCTAAGCACGAGATGCTGGCGAAGGAGTACACTGCTCTCACAGATAGCTATAGAAAGCTGGAGTCAGAGCACTCAGCGTTGCTAAAGGAGTACAGAAGCCTCGGTGAAGAGTACGAGAAGCTGAGGACTAGGTATAGCGAGCTCCAGGAGAGCTACTTCAGGATTCAGAATGAATACGAGAAGCTCCTCTCTACTTACCAGGTACTCCAAGCTAGCTACAGCGAGCTGATGACTAAGTACGAGAAGCTCGCAGAGGATTACGGGAAGCTGTTGGAGGAGTACGGTGCTCTTGTAGATAGCTACAAGAAGCTACTGGCGAACCACACTACGCTAAAAGGCGACTACGAGGCACTGTTAGCGGAGTACAGTGCACTGACGGCGGAGTACGAAAACTTACTAGCAACCTACATCAAGATCCGCAACACTATTGAGTACATCAGTAAATGGCTAGGAGTTCTAAAAGATGCAGAGGATAGCAGGGAGTTCTACAAGGAGTTCCTCAGGCTAGCTGTAGAGAGCGTTAAGAGTATGCGGGACGTAGACCTCTACCAGTTTGCCGAACCCCTCCCCGAGAGGGCTTTGAAGGTCTTCAACTTCACGCTGTACCACCTGTACTACTGCCACGACTCCTATGTGAGGTACTTAGATGTACAGTCGCTAACCATTAAAATCAGACAGGAAGTCTTCATGCTACCTAACGAGACGTGGGCTAATAAGTGCGGAGACTGCGAGGACCTATCCCTCTTTGCCTACGCGTTGCTCGGAGCCACACAGAGATCTAGCGAGAGGTTCTACTTAATCGGGATATACAGCCTGAGGGAGGGGCACATGGCTCTCCTAGCTGTGGAGTCTACGACCAGTGGCAAGGGGTTCTATATCGTGGATCTAGCAGGCAACTACCTTAATAGCGTGGGCATATACTACAATGTGACTATAGTTAGCGGAATCTGGCCCATTCCGTACTTCCTAAACCCTCTCGATCTACGTCCAGAGACAAAGCAACAACTACTAAAGACAGATCTAGCGGAGGTAGTGTTCTACGACTACAGAACCGGTAGATGGTCATCTAAACCATCTTTGAGATACTATACAGACGCTTACGAAGCACTTAGCGAGTGGTATGAGTATTGGAGAGAGGACATAAATCCGCTCGTAGTCATGGTGCTGATAGCTGAGGATACCTACATGGTGTTCACAAGCATATCCAGCCTAGCTACGTGGTTAAACCACTACGGATAGCGATAGATAGTCAAAAGCGCCCAGCCGCTAAGATACCTGAGAAAGTCTTTTTGTTTCTTCAACACCTTTACTTCTACTTTCAGTCCATACTTTCTGCTCACCATCTCAGCAGGCTTCTCAACCATCTCAAGCTCTATACCGCTACAAGTCGTACTTTTTCTTATTGACTTACCATTGCGCAAAATTTCGTATTCGACGCACTCATTCATCTGACCTCCTCCACAACCTAAAGGGGCGAGGCTCTCAATTGTAAGTCAGCTTGTCTATGTACTGTGGGTTGTAGCATATACTGTAGCCTACAGTAAGCTTATATACTGCATCTGTACGGTGTATAACGGCCTAAACGACTTACTGATATATCAGTAAGGCTCAACTCCTTCTTTACCGAAATGTTAGTAATGAGGATGCGTAGCTCGAGGTGTTGAGTAGAGTTGGAGTCTGTGCTATAGTCGAGAAAAAGAGGCTAATTTTGCTGCTAGCAGGGGGTGCGCCTCCACGAAACGTCAAAGCACATATCATTCTCTATCTCGATAGTTGCCTTAAGCCTGACATCCCTCGATGAGGCGCCTACCCTAACCTCGTACTGCCCTTTCTCGACTATCCAGTGCTTACCGTTGAAGCTTGCAAGGTGCTCTATTGGGATAGCTATGCTCACGATCTCCTCCTCTCCTGGTGCAAGGACCCTTGTCTTGTGAAATCCCTTGAGCTCTTGGAAAGGCTTATCAAGTTTACCCACTGGGGGCTTGACGTACACCTGCACAACCTCTTTACCGCTGTACTTTCCAGTATTTCTCACTGTGAGCCGCACTACAATACTATCACTAGCTTTCTCAACAGCAAGGTCTCTATACTCAAAGGTTGTGTAAGAGAGTCCGTATCCAAACTCATACGCAGGCTCCACGCCAAAGGTGTCATAGTACCTGTAGCCAACATAGATATCCTCATAGTACACCACCTGCACTGGGTTATCCCTGGGCTCGCCTGGGTATGTCCTCATTGCAGGAGCCTCAAAGGGGTCCTTAAACCATGTTAGAGGGAGCTTCCCGCTGGGCGAGGCCTTGCCTAAGAGTATATCTGCTACTGCTCTCCCAGCCTCCTGCCCAGGGAGCCATATGACCAGGATTGCGTCTACAAGGTCTCTCCAGCTCGCAATCTCTATGGGGCCTGGCACGTTGAGTAGGACAACTACTTTCTTTCCATATTTGTGAAAAGCGTTTGAAACTCTGGCTATGAGCCTCTGCTCATCGTCGCGAAGGTATAGATCTCCTTGGGCTGGCACTCTATCAAAGCCCTCAGTAGAGACCCTCGATATCGTTACTATTGCTACATCGCTTCCCCGCGCTACCCTATCTAAGAATTCTTCAGTAAAGAAATCCTCTTGGATTGCCATGGTCTCTGACCATGATATTAGCTCATCAGCGAGGTGCAGTAAGAGGTACTCGACAGTCCCTACATCCCCAGCCCTAAGGCTACCCTCTCTTATCTGCCTAAACGCTCTATGAGAGTGACCAATGAATGTGAGCCTATGCATAGTGCTCATGTACACTCTCTCAACGTCAGGGTCTATAGCAACACCCCTTTCCTTAAGCCCATCAGCTATAGACACCACGTACCTGGGGTACGTGTAGCCACTTCCTAGCCCTCCTGGAATTGTCCAGTAGCTCCCCCTACCAAAGAGCGCTACCCTAGCGTTTTTCGCTATTGGCAGTGCCGCTTCATTCTTAAGTAGCACCACACCCTCCACAGCAGCTTCATAAGCTATCTTCGCATGCTCCTCTAGGTTAGGCTTGTGGCTAGGCTTGTAACCCCGCGCCTTAAGGCTCATAGCCACGAGGCGTAGGACATTTCTAGCCCTCTCAGTAATGACCTCCTCACTGAGCACACCATTACTGTACGCCTCTAGGAGCCTCTTGACAACACCATCGTCTCCAGGCATTATTAGGTCACAGCCGGCTTTAACCTGCTCAACTGGGTTGTCGCCAGCCCACCAATCGGTCATGACAAGCCCGCTGTATCCCCACTCTCTTCTCAAAACCTGGGTTAGCAGCCATGGACTTTGCGTACAGTAAAGCCCGTTTAACTTGTTGTAAGCAGCCATGACAGCCCATGGGTTAGCCTTTTTAATGGCTATTTCAAAGGGCCTTAGATAAATTTCCCTCAGTGCTCTCTCAGAAATAACTGTGTTGATGTACATTCTACCCTCCTCCTGCTCATTGCCCACGAAGTGCTTTATAGTAGCTCCAACACCCTCTGATTGCACACCCCTTATGTAAGCAGCAGCCATTTCACCTGCTAGAACAGGGTCTTCTGAAAAGTACTCAAAGATCCTGCCACAGAGGGGTATTCTGTGCATGTTTACTGCAGGAGCGAGCATCACGTCTACTCCATACTCTCTGGCCTCCTCACCAATAGCCTTGCCTACTCTTTCAACGAGATCTAGGTTCCAAGTTGAGGTGAGCACTATTTCATTGGGAAATGCTGTAGTGTAGAAAGTGTCTGCAACACCAAGCCTCGCTGGGTATATCCTGACACCAGCAGGGCCATCGCTCAAGACTATGGATGGCACCCCTAGCCTCTCAATAGCCCGGGTCTCGCCAGCAGCACCAAGCACAGTCTTTGAAAACCCTGCGCCAACGATAAGCGCTATCTTCTCCTCTACACTTAGCTTAGAGACTATCTCCTCCACATTCAAATGCGCATCACCAGGGCAATAACTCTACAAGGGGCTGGAGATGTAAATAAGCCTTTTGCTTTTTACAAAAGCCTTGGCAATTCCATAAAGCTCTCGCTTAACAGCACAAGAGATAGTCATTTAAGCTAGTGCATAAGGAGCTCTCACGACAGACAATCTCAGTGGTAGCATCGCAAAAGCTGTGCTAGAGAAGCCCTGTGATATCAACAAGCACGCTCACTGGATTTGCGAAAAAGCCTTTAAGTGTCTTTTGCTAGACTCCTTACATAGTTGATGAAGGAGGTTTCGCCTGAATAGTGATGAGCGCGTAGGGCTCTTGCTGAGTTTATTACAGTTAAAGAACCTCTGTAAGTGTATACTTATATAGTACTTGCTAGTGGTGTAGTTTCAAGGCTTGAATGCGATGATGCTTAATGAGGTTTCGCATAGTTGAAATTAATGTGAGTAGCGCTTTATCTAAATCAGGTCTTCCGGATTTGGACTACGCACTCAATCCATATGTCGGGTGCTTGCACGGATGCCTCTATTGCTATGCAAAGGAGTACACTAAGGCTTCTGAAGTTGTCGAGAATTGGGGGTGGGTTATCGCAGTTAAGAAGAACCTCTTGGAGGTCCTCTATAAGGAAGTTAAGAGAGTTAGGAGGGGTGTTGTTGGATTGGGCACTATTACTGATGGTTATCAGCCTGTTGAGGTCCTCTACAAGCTCGCAAGAAAGTCTATAGAGATTCTAGTTAGCAATGGTTTTAACGTTAGTATACAGACTAAGAGCACGCTTGTTTTGAGGGATTTAGATGTGTTGAAGAGGTATTCTAAGCAGGTTGATGTGGGTTTCACAATAACCTCAACAAGAGTAGATTCAGAGATGTCCGTGCTAGAACCCTTTTCATCACCACCGAGAGCAAGGATAGAAGCGCTCAAAAAGCTCTCTAGAGAGGGAATAAGGACGTGGATATTCTACGGCCCTATAGTACCAGGCATTAACGACGACCTTGAGGAGGTTGAGCAAGTTCTTCAGCTAGCTAGAGAAACTGGGAGCATTGTTTACTTCGATAAGCTTAGGGTGAAGAGGTTTATGTGGAGAGACAGCTTCTTAGCAGAACTAGCTAAGAAGAGTTTAGAGTACAGCTGGGGTAAGTTCATGGGGAAAGTTCTTGAGCTATGCCAAAGGCTTGGAGTTGTGTGTAGGTATGGCTTTGAGTACAGCGAAGAGGGGGGTGGTGCAGAGCTCTTCAAAACCCTTGACAGGTACTTTGCTAAGCAACAAGGCTAGGAAGCTATAAAGAAATCTTGAACCTGCAACTCTCCCCCATACCCTAACCTCCAAATCGGTGTAGGGCCCCCTCTCTTCAACACTTCTAGAAGCCTATCTGATAGTGCTCTCACCATCTTCAACAAATATCTCCACAGTGCTACCCCAAGGACTCCCACGCAACTTGTGTAAGCACAGAGCTCAGGGTTAAGCTCCTCGTAAAGCTCCGAGCTCTACACACCACCTCACCTTCAACGTAACCCTGGGTGCTTTTCTACAGGAAAGTGGTGCTTTGCTAACTCTGTTGAGCTCTCCACAGCTGTTACATAGCAACACATATTAATACGCCTTACAGACTCTACATATAACTGAAAGCTTGTTGTGGTGAGCCCATGGCTAGGCATAGCCCTGCAGAGCTTCTCACAGGCTACAACGTGAAGGAGTTGTCGATAGCAACTATAGCAAGTCACTCAGCTCTAGACGTGTTTGATGGTGCTAAGGACGAGGGCTTTAAAACAATTGCTGTGTGTCAGCGGGGTAGGGAGAAGCCTTACCTAAGGTTTAAGAGGGTTGTTGATGTGCCTATAGTCTTAGAGAGGTTTGCAGATGTCGCTAAGTCTGAGAACGTGGAGTTCCTTAGGAAGAGCAACGCCGTATTCGTACCCAACAGAAGCTTCTCTGTATACGTAGGGTACGATACCATAGAGAACTCCTTCCGTGTGCCAATATTTGGCAACAGGTACTTGCTGAGGTACGAGGAGAGGGCTGGGGAGAAGAACTACTACAGGATTCTGGATGAAGCAGGGGTGAGGAGACCAAAGACATTTTCAAGCCCTGACGAAGTGGATAGGCCTGTTATGGTGAAGATGCCGCACGCTAGGAAGAGGGTTGAGAGGGGGTTCTTTGTAGCTGTGGATAGGGATGATTTTTGGAAGAAGTTTAGAAAGCTCGCTGTTGATGGTGTTGTGAGGGAAGAGGATCTGCCGAAGGCATCCATAGAGGAGCTTGTTATTGGAGCGCACTTCAATGTGAACTTCTTCGCCAGTGTAGCTAGAAAGGAGGTTGAGCTAATCTCTATAGATAGGAGAATTCAGACAAATCTAGATGGCTTCCTCAGGTTGCCAGCTAGCGTACAGCTAGATCTAAGTAACTACATAGATGTCGAGATGATTGAGATAGGGCATGAGATGGCGACTATTAGGGAGAGCATGCTTGAAAAGCTATTTGAAGTCGCAGACAGGTTTGTTGAGGCGTGTAAAAGGATTGAGCCCCCTGGCGTAATAGGGCCTTTCACACTTCAGCTCTTTGTCACTTCTGATATGGATGTTGTGGTCTTCGATGTTGCGTTTAGAATTGGTGGGGGTACCAATGTGCATATGGGTATAGGTGGGCAGTACAGCAAGCTCTACTTTGGCAAACCCATTAGCATGGGCAGGAGGATTGCTATGGAGATAAGGGAGTGCGCTGAGCTCGGTTGCTTGGAGGAGGCCGTGACATAGGTGTGGCTAATGGAGCGTGTATGCGTTTTTGAGTGGAGGTATGGCTCAGAGGAGATGAGGAAGCTCTTTCTCGTAGAATCTGTTGTGAAGAGGTACATAGACGTAGAAATAGCTATAATGCAGGGGCTTGAGGAGGCTGGGATAGCTCCAAGGGGCTGTGCAGAGGTATTGAAAAAGTGTGCTGAGAGTATAAAGCCTGAGGAGGTTTATGAAAGAGAGGCTGTGACTGGGCATGACATAGCATCGCTAGCGTACATGCTTGGGGAGCGGTGTGGAGAGTGTGGTAGGTTTGCCCACCTCGGGGCTACAAGCTATGACATTGTTGACACTACCTGGGCCCTCATATTTAGGGATGCGCTACGCATACTGAGGGAGAGGCTGTGGAGGGTTATAGAGGTCCTTATGGGGTATGCCGAGAGGTATAGGGATATGATAGTGGTTGGGAGGACCCATGGGCAACACGCTGTTCCAATAACCCTGGGCTTCAAGTTCTCTAACTACATCTATGAGTTTTCGAGGAGCTTAGAGAGGCTTTGCGAAGCTGAGAAGAGGGTTGTGAGGAGCAAGATCTCTGGAGCTGTTGGAACCATGGCAGCTTGGGGTGGTAGAGGGCTTGTAGTGGAGGCAACAGCTTCAAAGGTTCTCGGCCTAGAGCCCCACGCGATATCTACTCAAGTTGCGCCTAGGGATGGGTTTGCAGAACTTGTTACAGACCTAGCTATTTTGGCTAGTCAGCTGGACAGGTTTGCTTTAGAGGTGAGGGAGCTCTCTAGGACTGAGATAGGGGAGGTCTACGAGGCTGGCAAGAGGATTGGTAGCAGCACTATGCCACAGAAAAGGAACCCTATAACAGCTGAGAGGATATCTGGGTTAGCAAAGGTTGTGAGAGCCTTCACAATTACTGCGCTAGAGAATATTCCACTTATGCATGAAAGGGATTTAACTAATAGCAGTAGTGAAAGGGTTTTAATACCTCATGTGCTCCTAGCTGTAGACCAAATGCTCTTAGATATGGAGAGGCTTCTGAAAACACTCCACGTAGATGAAGAGGCTATGAAGAGAAATATCCAGCTAACTAAGGGCACGATAATGGCTGAAGCTGTGATGGTCAAGCTCGTAGAGAAGGGTATGCCAAGGCACGAAGCGCACAAACTACTTTCAGAACTCTCAGCAATGGTTGGTAACGAGGATTTCTACACAGTTCTAATGGGAAATGAGAATGTGAGGAGGTATTTAACGCAAGAGGATATCGCTAAGGCTCTCGACCCTAGGAACTACCTGGGTAACTATAGAGAGCTTGTGGATAGAGCCCTGAACTACGCCAAAAGCGTAAGGGCTTCATGTAGCTCGCAGAGCTCTTCTTAACAGTTTTGAGAGAGGAGTGCTGAGCACCACTACTATGATGGTACTAATAGGAGAAGAACTATAGAGCTGTGTGCTCATCTAAACCTGTTTAGCTTAGAGCTAGTGAGGTTAGTGAGTTATGCATGAAAGTCACATATGTGTATATGGTCAGCGAACTCCACTATTGATTCTCCGTAGACCTTTCTCAATACATCTCCTCTTAGCACTTCGCTGGGCTTGCCCACGATGTAGAAGCCTCTCCCCATGAACATAATTAAATCTGTTTGCACCATAAGCAGCTCTGGGTCGTGACATGTTGCTATAACTATCTTCTCTTTCCTCAGCCCCCCAAGTAAGTGCGCTATATCAAACTTGCCCTCTGGGTCTAAAGACGAGAATGGCTCGTCGAGGAGCAGTATAGGCGCATCACAGGCTATCACCCTCGCTATTAGGGCTCTCTGCCTCTGCCCCCCAGACAGCCTCCACATATTCTTATTCCAAACGCTAGGCTCAAGCTCGACATGCTTCAAAGCCTCTCTAACGCTATTTCTAAGCTCTTCTCTGCTAATCTCCTTACCTTTTTTCCTGTGGCAGAGTCTTACACCCACTTCAACAAACTCCCACACACTTATTGGAAGTAGCCCCACCTGCTTAGTTGTAGCAAGTTGCGGAAGGAAAGCCATGAACTTCCCAGCAACCTCTGGATTTGCAGTAGCCTTAACACCATTTACAAGCACTTGCCCCTTCAAAGGCCTTACAAGGCCTGCAAGGGTTTTTAAGAAAGTCGTTTTACCTGCACCGTTAGGTCCTATGACTTGTAGTAGCAATGGCTTTTCCAACTTGATGTTTATGCCTTCAAGCAGGGGCTTTTCATAGCCTATAGCCATGTCAATGACCTCGAGCCTCATACTTTCACACAATGTGCACATTCTGTAAAAAGTTTATAAAGGTTTGTGCACAACAGTGTTATGAGCAGAGTTGCAGGGAGAGTGCTATGAAAAGACTACTAACAATACTCTTTGTAGTAGCGGTACTAGGTCTGCAGATAGCCCCATATGCGTCTGTAGCGGGCTCTGGAGAAGGCTTGACAATAGTCGTTACCTTCCCATTTCTCTACAATGATGTTGGGGCACTAGCTTGCGAGGGAGACGCTGTTGTAAACCTTGTGAAGCCGGGGATAGATCCTCACGAGTATCAGCTAACACCATCCGATATTGATTTGATTAAGAGGGCAGATTTAATTGTTTCAACAGGTCACACGCCATTTGAGATCAAGATTAGGGAACTTGCGAGCTCTGGGCAGATACGTGCGAGGCTTGTTGAGTTGCCAAGTATAGAAGGTGTGGTTCTCTTGAGGCACCCACGGACAGGCGCTTTAAATTACCACGGAATTCAGCTTTACCCCCAAAACTATGCACTACTCATCAAAGCCATTGAGTCTACTCTAGAGGCGCTCAGGCCTGAGTGTGCAGAGGTGTATAAAGCTAACGCTGAGAAGATGTTGCAAGAGCTGAGCAACCTGAATTCTACTGTGAAAAAGTTTAGTAAATTGTTAGCGGTAGTGGATTTGCCTCCACTTCAATACATAGCCGCATGGCTTGGTCTAGAGGTGAAGCATATACTGGTTGTGGAAGAGGGGGTTCCGATAATGCCCCAGGACTACATGGAGGTTGAGGAGCTCCTAGCTTCAGCAAAGCATGTCATAGTCATGGCTACTAAAGAGGGTGTGGCAGAGGCCAGGTTAAGGAGCATGTCTAGGGAGCATGGTGTAGCATTTATCTCTTTACCAAACCCCTTGCTGTACAATGGCACTCTTGACTACCTGAGGGTTACAGCACAGATAGTGAATAATGTGAGTTTAGCTACGGGATCACCGCAAACGAAGGGTTTCAGCATCTCTACCTCCATGCTAGTTGGCGTGGCGGCGCTACTCGCAGTTATAGTAGTAATAGTGCTCTACACTTGGCTCAGAAGGTAGACAGTGTTGATAGCTAGCAAGCACCTGATGGCCATGCTCACTCTAATAGCTCTCTCACTTTTTCTCTACACATACTTTACACTACCTTTTGAATGGCTAGCGGTGTTCACTCTCACAGCATTGCTATACGGGGTTCTCAGCCCCTCTATAGCTGCTAGAAGACTCTTCTTCTTAGCTACTGAAGCTCCCCACATGTCCCTGTTTGCCATAGCACTTGGGATATTGTTGTACAGACATGCACTAGTGTTTAACGAGTTTGTCTGGGCGGTTGTAGTTGGAGTTGTTCTTGTGAATAGTGTTGGGCACTTGGTTAGGCTGGGGGTAGACCCCGATGTAGCTACATCGGTATTCGTATCCCTCTCTGCGTCTGGGAGCGTGTTAGCAACATACTATGTTCTTTCTAGGTACAGTGTTCAGTACAATCTATGGGCTGTAATACTTGGAGATCCACTTTTAGCTACACGACAAGAGGTGCTAATCCTTGCAACCGTGGCTTTGGCTGTTGTGGTGCTCAGCGCTCTGCTCTACAACGTAAATGTTTACATGGGTTCGGACCTCGACCACGTGAGGCTAACGCTATCTGTGCTATGGCTCTACGACACAGCTTTTTACACAATACTTGCAGTAGCCTCTGTAGTACTGCTAAAGTTTGTGGGCTTCATACTAGAGCATGTGCTGTTAAGCCTGCCGGCAATCATAGCCTCTAACATAGCCTCTAGCTCTAGAGAAACTATGCTTGTAAGCGTCCTACTGTCCCTCAACTCCTCCATCATTGGCTTAGTAACTGCTGTAAAGCTAAATATAGCTCCTGCAGCAAGTGTGGGGTTTATAGCTCTACTACTATACATAATATCTGTAGCTGTGAGGCGCTGACTATATGACTAAGAAGAGATTCGGCATTTCCGTAGAGCAAAGGCTCTACTCTAAGCTAGATGAGGTCACAAAGCGGCTCGGTGTTGACAGGTCTACTGTCGTAGAGGAGGCTTTGAGGAACTACCTAAACGATCTAAGCCACTTGGCGGAGAACCACACCTGCTGTGGCCTGATTGTAGTTGAGAACCCAGATGCCGTAGAGATGGAGAGGATTTTAGCAGGGCATAAGGATGTGATAATGAGCTACAGTCATCACCACATAGGTGGTAGGTGTGTGTGCACAATAGTGGTGTGGGGCAGTGCTGAGACTCTTGCATCTTTCTACAGCAAGGTATCAAAGATAAAGGGGCTTAACAAGAGGTTTATACCACTGCATAGCGACTAGAGTTCGAATGTCTCTCAATGATCTCTTTAAAACTTTCTGCAACCTCAATGCATATAAGTTTCCCTAGCTACACACCTTTCGTAGCTAGGGTGCGAGTGCGCCTCCTCACCCCATAGCCTTGAGGATAGCAGAATGAGCAACAACCTTTGTATACTATGCAGAGGTGCTAAGTACCTCTGCGGCAGAGCCTATTGTCCTGTCTTTACAAAGCTTAGGGTTACTCAAAAAGTTTTCAATGCCTCTACACAGCTCTTCGGCTCCTCTCCCCCAGCAGTATTTGTTGGTAGAACTGGGTATCCACAGGTTTTTGCAGGTCCTCTCGCCCCAAACGATGTTGGAAATACAGAGGCTTATGATTTTCCCGAGCTGTGGAGCTCTAGATCTCTAGACGAGGTTCTGGATATGCGGCTTAGCCTCTTTCTCGGGAGAAGAGTTGTTGACGCTAGGTCTGTTGAGGATAGGTATGTCCAGGAGCTACAGCTACTTGTACTACCTCTGAAGCCAGTTGACGTAGAGGTCAGGTTTGCAAAGAGACCTATTGGCTTTAGCTTTAGTGAGTACGAGCCCCCCATGGGCCCCAGAGCCCCTATGGAGAGCTTTAGGGTCGTGTCAATGCCTCCCCCTGCGAGAGCTGTGGAAAAGCTTTACAGTGATGCTGATGCTAAGGCTGGGGTAGCGGTAATTGAGCTGTATAGCTCTGGTGTGCCTGTTTCCCATATACAGAAACTACTTAGTGTTGGTGCTCTAGGTAGAAAGAGGAGCAGGAGGCTTGTACCAACGAGGTGGGCTATAACAGCAGTTGACGACACCATCTCAAGGCACTTAATTGAGGAGAAGGTGAAGTGGTTTAATTCAATTAGCGAGGTTCAGGTTTTTGTGAGGCAAATACACAAGAACCTCTTCATATCCATTCTCCTACCTGGTGAGTGGGGTTTTGAGTGGATGGAGGCCTGGTTCCCCAGGTCCACTTGGAACCCCTTTGGAGAAAGTGTGGCTATAGAGGGAGACCACGAGCTGTTTAGACCTAGAGACGAGTATGCATCTATAGGTGGATGCTATTATGCGGCAAGGCTAGCGACTGTAGAGTACCTTGTGAGGATCTCCAGAAAGGCTATGGCTATTGTGCTTAGGGAGATATACCCTGGCTTTGATATACCAATTGGTGTGTGGTTTGTTAGAGAGCAGCTAAGGGCTTTATACAGCCAGCAGCCCTATAAGGTGAGTAGCATTGAAGAAGCGCTGAAAATTGTTGACAAGTTCTCTGCCCTGGGCTCTAGAATCTGGGCTGAAAAGTCTAGGCTGCTCAAGCTGTTGAAAAGAGTTAGAAAAATTGATGAGTTTTTAAAGAGAGATTGAAGGGTTACTTCTTTAGCTGAGGTCTTGTAGCAGCTCTCTCTAGGAATCTCTTAGCTTCCTCAGCTTCCTCCATTGGAATCTCTTTGTGGCAGAACCACCAGTCAAAGCACTCGTACTTCTTCAACCTCTCCTGAGCATCAGCAACAGTTGCTGGTGGTGGAATGATAGCCCTCTCGCCAATGAGGGCATTGTTTGGCCAGTTAGCTGGCAGGGCAACTCCATGCTTATCACTTACCTGCAGAGCCTTTAGCAATCTGAGAATCTCATCAATGTTCCTACCTGCTTCAGCTGGATAGTACAGCATAGCCCTTATAACTCCACTGGGGTCCACTATGAAAACAGCTCTTACAGTATGTGTACCTCCTGCAGGGAACATGTTGAGTTTTCTCGATATCTCTCCTGTTGTATCTGCTATAATTGGAAACGGTATTTCAACACCAAGCTTCTCCTTTATCCACTCAATCCACTTGATATGGGCATAGTTGCTGTCTATGCTTAGCCCTAGAAGCTCAGCGTTTAGCTTCTTAAAGTCCTCGTACCTTACAGCAAACCCTACGAACTCCGTTGTGCAAACTGGTGTAAAATCTGCTGGATGGCTGAATAGCACTAGCCACTTGCCCTTGTAATCGTCTGGGAGCTTTTTCACACCATGGGTTGTCACTACCGTCATTTCTGGAAATCTAGACCTTATTTGAAGAGGTATTTGTTCACTCATATATCTGCACCTTTCACAGAACTACTACAGTATTTTCAGATATTTAAATTTAACTTAGTTAACACCAAAAAGTATGTTATGTAAATAACTTCATGTATAAATTAGTAGAACTCAATTTTTGATTAGAATATTCCAAATACATCAGCCAGCTTCAACAGTGCCACTAAGTGAGCATAGGCTTTACAAGTCTACCCGAATAGATTTGCGGGAACACGTAAACTCTCCTAAAGGGGCTTCACGCTTCAGCGCGGGGAGGAGGTCTGAGCCTCTACAGCAAAAGCCACCTTTAGCATAGAATAACGCTATTTAACCTAGACCTGAGAGCTGAGTTATCTGCACATTTGTGTGAGGAGCTTGAGAAGCTTATCAAGACCTTGAGGAAATGTTACAATAACTTTAAAAGGTTCTCACAAAGCAAATAATTCACTAGTGCTTTAGGGGCCGTAGTTTAGCTTGGTAGAATGCGGGGCTTGGGCCCCCGTGGTCCGGGGTTCAAATCCCCGCGGCCCCACCAAATAAGCTCATATACCTGGCTTCTCAATACTTTTATTAGTGCTGGCTGACTTGGCATATCACCATTTCCAGAATGGCATATCGTATGTGGGTATCTCTTGGCATATGAGTCTGGCATATGGTAAAGTGATATTCTGTAACGGTTATCTAACGGTGGTAGCTTATGGTTGATACGAGGTTCCTAGACCTGTCCAGTATACCGGATAACGTACGCTACCGCATTTTTGACTACCTCTGGGGGAGGAAGGGGGTTCGGTCACGAGACCTCGGTATAGAGCCTTATCAAGCTAACAAGATTAAGAATAGGAAGAGGAGGGTTTCTGACGAGCTACTTAAGCGTATGCTAGAGATGCTTACACCCGAGGAATATGCTGAGCTTGTTGAAGGTGTTACAACTGTTAGGGTCGACCCCAACACTTTTATCAAGGTACTTGTTTCAGCTGTTGCGGATCCTCAGCTAAAGCCAATACTAGTTGAGTTTGTTAAGAATAGGCTCGCAGCCGAAATCTTTGCCGAGACGACTAGGTATACCGTGACTAAGCAGGATTTAGAAGAGTTTAAGGAGTGGCTTGAGAGACAGGTTAGGATACGTGAGAAGAGCCCTGGAGTAACTGAAGGCGTGTCTAGGGATACAGCCTCTAAGCACTGGAAGTACCTGAACGAGTTGCTTGCCTACCTGGGCTACTCCTTCACTCTTCAGCGTTTAGAGGATCTCGCTGATGAGCTTGTAGACGAGTTTGGGTACGCCAAGGCTAGGCATATGCTTAAGGCTTTCCGCAAGTTCGTCAAGGTCGTCATCAGGAAGAGGAACCGTACACTGACTTCACAGATTCTTGAGGTCGTTAAGGTTCCCAAGGACAGGAGTAAGGAGATACCGCTTATGCAGAGGATAGTGCTCGGCTACGAGAAGGCCCCAACTATTGGCGAAATTAGGAGAGTCGCTGAGGCGATCACTAACATCGGAGCTAAACTAGCCTTCGTAATGCTAGCCGAAACAGGGTTAAGACCAGTAGAAGTATTTAATTTAACAATGGAGCAGGTAGACCTTGAAAATAGGCTGATAAAGCCTTTACACATATCGAAAACAAAGAGGGCGTACATATCCTTCATCTCGAATCAGCCTCAATCTCTACCTGTACGTGGAGTTCGCTTTCCTAAAGCGAGAAAACAATTCGGGGTACCGTGAGGTGTACTGTTTGTAAGCGCGTTTAGAGGGGCTACCAGTTGAGTAGATGTGGTACTGAGCGAGGAGTAAATAGCAGGTAGGGGAAGGCTAAGGTATTTACCACTAACCCCTCTAAGTCCCCAGTACTAACCTCATTTACTAAAGCTCTAGGCAATCAGTATTTTTAGGCCCCCGCGTAGGCTTAAGCTTAGGTGGTTACCAGTGTCGTATTCGGTAGCTAGGTGTAGCGAGCTAGAGGAGAAGCTGAAGGAGGCTAGGACCCTCCTACATCGCATAGAGCTCGATATACGGGATACGGAGTGGCTTCTGAGTGTGGACTCCCGTAACTACGTGCGGGAGCACTACGAGTGGCTTAAGAGTAAACGTGTAGAATTGGAGGAAGAGGTGAAAAGAACTCGAGTAAGCATTAAGATACCGCGTAAAGGAAGGGATAGGCTAAGACGGGTGTCCCGAGGCTATAGTTTCTCTATGAGTTTCTCCATAGTCTTTAAGTCCTCCTCTGTAGCTTCCTCCGTGCTGAAACCCTTAACCCCACGCTCACTAGCTGCTTGTGGGTTTTCCTGTTCGGGCTGTACCTAGGGATCTTGAAGTACCTTATGAACCTCGGCTGTACGTACCTAATCCACGGGCTCAGCTTCCCCACCACGGCGTTTATCTGTGGTGCGAGTGACTCTGTCATTATGTAACACGCTTCGTCGAGGTTGCTGACAACTACGTAGTGTACGTTGTGGTAGGATATTGCTCCCGTAGTCTCCGCAGCCGGTACGAACTCGCTGGCTACATCCCTCCAGACGACCTTGTATTGCGCGATGACGTGCCTACCCATCCTCTCTATATGCCACATCTCCCCCCATGAACCCGCTCACTCCTCCAAGAACGCCGGCGACCTTACTGAGGTAGTTCCTCCGCGGGAACGTTTGTTTGAGTTTCTTCATCGTTAGTAGTATGTCATCCCTTCATGTACGCAACTAGGACGCACATGTACCTAGCTACTCAGCCCCTCTCCATATCCTTCCCCTTGAACCCTCTAAATACAAACCTCTCATCAACGATAAACTGCCCAAGCCCGCAGCCCTCACTTAACCGTAAACCTTATTACGTCTTATTACGTAACTACGGAAAACTTATAGGGGATATCGCAGATCTTGCTGTTGCTTGCAGTCATAAACGTTGAAAGGCACCATAAAACCGATATATCACGTGTTAGGGAGCTCCTTGCCGTAAACAAGGATAATGAAATAGTGCAGGCGTTCAAAAATTTTAAAATAATTGTAAGGAAGGTATATTAAGAAGCTTAGAGATGAGAATATGAGCTTAGAGGTGAAAATAAACCTCTACGAACTTGCCAATAAGATTGTGGAGTCTGCTAGAGCTGTAGAAATAGCGTGTAGAAGGGGTGAACCGCTGTGTCATGAAGAGAATATCAAGGTCAGAATTGAAGAGTTACTTAAAGAATATGCGTGGAGCAAAGTAAGTGTACCATCTCCTATACTAGAGTATAGGGTTGATGTAGGAACCTATGCTAAGCACTATGGACGCATTGACTCCTTATACGGGTTAGTTCTATTTGAGTATAAGAAACCGTATCCAGGTCTTAATGTTTCTAGCTTGAGGAGTAATGCTATAGATAAGGTGGTTAGGGAATATATTCCGGGGTTACTTAGAGATGAGCAAATACAGACTTTGGTAAGAAGGATAAAAGATAAAGGTCTGGTTCCATACATCTCAGCAATAATAACTGATGGATTAAGGGTAGTTTTTATAGAGTACAATGTCGAAACTAAAAGTTATAAGGTAGACCCTGAAATAGGGTATTACGACCTTAATCCTCATACAGTGAGGAGAATTATAAGAACGGTCCTAGCTTCATGGAGGAGAAAGCTTGATGCTAAGCTTCTATCATCTGAGTTCGGTTATGCTAGTGATATTACTAAACGTGTAGTAAGAATCCTATATAGGAAAATAGAAAATCCTAGAAGTAGTAAAACAAAGAAGCTTTTTGATGAGTGGGTCAAACTAGTCTCGCAAGCATACCCTGTTACAAGTCCTAGCTTAAGGGAAATAGCTAGTTACTACGGCTTTACAGCAACGGAAATGGATAAAGTTGATGGAGCCAAACTATTCTATGCTATTCAAACCTATTATTCGATAATTTTAAAGTTGCTAGCAGCTGAAGTTGCCTCTAGGTTCTACGATGCAGCCCTTACATCCTTCATAGAAGAATTGAGAAGAGTGGCGGATCAACCAACTCAATTGCTATCGTACATGTCCCTACTTGAAAATGGTTATGTGTACTCGTGGTATGGGATTAAGAACTTCCTTGAGGGAGGAATGTTTAGCTGGTACCTTGATGAATGGGATGAAGATGTATATAAAATCATTAAAGATATAATTGATATACTTTCGCAATTTGATGTAGAGTTTTTGACTCTCAACCCTTCACTTGCTCGCGACATGTTTAAGCTTCTATATGAGGAGCTTATACCTCGTGAAGAAATACGCAAGTTCTTAGGCTTCTACACCACGCCGGATTGGTTAGCCGAGTTAATACTCGACGAGCTAGGGATAAAATATGACGAGTTCATTAATGTGGAGAAGCAGGGAAAGGCTCCTTTAGATTTAAAGTATCTCGACCCAGCAGTAGGTACAGGCACGTTCCTCACGTTAATAATCCAAAGAATAGGTTATTACCTAATGAAAAGCTTTTCTAAAGATGGCATAATAGATCCTGAAATAGCTAGAAAGGCCTTAAAGAAAATTGTAAAGAATGTAGTAGGCTTTGATATCGATACATTAGCAGTACTCACAGCCAGAACAAACTACCTAATAGCATTAGCTGCTACTGGCCTCTTAGAGCATAAAGGCGGTGAGCTGATAGAGATACCAATATATTCAGCAAACTCTGTGATAACTGCTGAAGAATCTAGAGATAAGCAGCTAGTGACAGTAAATGGAAGAACCGAAGCTGTGGAAGTCGTTAAAATCGATACCACAGTAGATACGTTCTTCATACCGCTCAGATTGCTAAAAGGTGGCGTAGTGTTAGATCTCCTTAGCGAGCTGAGAGAATGCATTGAAAATAAGTTGCCTTTCTCAAACCCGCGAGTAAAAGAAATACTTGAAAAGTATGGGTTAACGCCATTTGAAGCCAAGGTTCTCGAGGATGAGCTATATAACAAGCTCTTAAAGCTTGAGAGGGAGAATTTGGATAAAGTTTGGATTCCTATTATAAAGAGCCACATAGTGCCAATAATATTTAAAGAGCAATTTGACTACGTAGTAGGCAACCCTCCATGGATAACCATCAGAGATGTTGCCGATGTGAAATATCAAAGCTTGGTAAAGAGCCTTGCGAAAGACCTTTACTCATTGGTAGTAGATGAAGAGTTAATGCCGCATATCGAAATGGCTACCCTATTCTTTGTAAGGACTGTGCACCTATACCTTAAGGACGGGGGGTTAATAGGATTTGTTATGCCTAAAGCTATTTATAGCGGAGATCACCACGACCGATTTAGGAGAAACGAAGTTAATGTAGTGGACTACAAGTTCATTAAGCTGTTGGACTGTGAAAGAGTTGAGCCTCTCTTCTACGCACCTGCATGCGCGATAATAGCTCTTAAAGGCGGAAAAACCGACTATCCCGTTCCTGCCTTGATCGTCAAAGGTAGATTACCGAGGGATAGACATAAAATAATTTCTCTATCAGAGGTGAAAAAACATCTAGAGTTTACGGAAGAGAGACTCTACCTTAATGTTGTAGGTGAAAGATCCTATCTATCGTATGTAAAGCTCGGTGAGATAAAGGAGATTAGAAGCGATTATTATGAAGACTTCTATCAAGGAGCTACGGTAGTTCCACAACCATGTTGGTTTGTCGACATAGTTGGCATACCTAGCCAGGAGATCGTATTGGTTAAAACCTCTAAAAGAGCAGTAATGAGAGCTCAGACATCAGGATCGCCATATAAGGGCATAATTATAGGACCGTTACCTGTCGAAAAACATTACCTCTATGGAGTATTCACAAGTAATGAAGTAGTGCCATTTGCTCACCTCGAACCTAACATAGCGGTGTTACCGATTAGAACTGGAACAGATTCTTATGAAGTACTAGAAAAGGAGGCTATCAAGGGGAAAGGACACGTACATATGTATAAATGGCTTGAAGAGGTAGAGAAAATCTGGAAAAACATTAGAAAGGAAAAAGAGAAGAAGCTCAATATCTATGAATGGCTTAACTTTCAGAATAAATTAATAAATCAAAATCCCAGCGCAAAATATGCCGTAATTTATGTAGATACGGCAACGAACATGGTCTCTACAATTGTAAGTGTTAACGCCATAAGAAAGGTGCAAATAAATGGAATAGCTATAGATATAAATGGTGTAGTATTCGATGCTACGCTTTATAGATATTATACCGGTAACATAGAGGAGGCGTATTACCTAATAGCAATATTGAATTCTAATATACTCAATGAATTAGTTAAGCCAATGAAACCTCCAAGTAAAGGTGGTAGAAGGTATGGTAAGCACTTTCATAAGAAACCACTAGAATTCCCAATACCTAAATATGATCCTAGTAACGAACTTCATAAGAAGCTTATGGAACTAGGTAGGGAAGCTACTGAAAAAGCTTGGAAGGCTCTAGACAGCCTTTTGAGGGAGAAGTACGGTAAGTCGTTAAAGACTAAAGGGTTCCTTGACTATAAGGAGCTTGGAGACTTGAGGGATGAAATAAGAGCAGAGTTAAAGGACATTCTATCTGAAATAGATTCGTTAGTTTTGGAGCTTTTTGCAGAATCTGGTGTGTCTATTTCTAAGGGTGCGTCAGGTAAAGAGGGTAAGAAACGTTCCAGAAAGAATATTGGCAAAACCTTAACATTAGATATTTTCTTCAAGAAATCAAATGCTTAATACTTGTTTAATACTGGAGATAACCTTAGCTATATTTCGGCTTTTGAAGTCTTTCCATTCATTTTTTTTAAGCTAGTTTGGCACCTTTTACTTGGGTGCACAGTGTGGCTCTGCCCAAGCCTTTCTTGATGATAGCAACAAATCCCACAACTTCTTCAGCCAAAAATCTCGGAACGGTGATGACATGTATTAGCACTAGTATCGTTATTGCTACGTTTGCACTAAGTATTTTAGTAGGAGTTGCTTTAGGACCTCTAGGAAGTAAGATGCTCAATATGCTTGGGGGCAGCAGCATATTTCTCAAGCTTCCTTCTCGGCTGAGGTGGTGAAAATGGGGCGTTATTTAGAATTGTTGAAACGTAACTTCATCTTGTACCTGATTAGCTATCTTATTGTTGGTATTCCTGGCTATGTATTGACATTTACTGTTCTTCCACAGTATATCAGGTTTATAGAACCTAAGCCTCTTACACATTCGCTACTCCTAGGATTCCTCTGGGCCCTCATGTTTTCATTTCTTACACCGGTAGTAATAGAATGGGGGGGTAGGCTACGAGCCAAGAAGAGGGGTAGAGTACTAGATCCCTAGAATTCTAGATGAATCCTATTGAATGTGCTAGTTAATAATCATTGCTATACTGCTGCTCTAGATATACATAATTGAGTATTAGTCTCAACGTGATTAAGCTCGGGCAGAAGAGGTATCTATGTATTCCACATTAGCTTTTGTGGTAACTTCGA
>Ga0105158_1000082_pt1 | contig 43119 bp, 49 predicted proteins | sample LHCtaG_FD_81567 | JGI IMG/M metagenome (GOLD analysis project Ga0105158, IMG submission 81567) | Hot spring microbial communities from Little Hot Creek, USA to study Microbial Dark Matter (Phase II) - LHC4sed_matched | ecosystem: Environmental > Aquatic > Thermal springs > Hot (42-90C) >...
ATTTGGCGACTTATGGCAGGGATTTAAAGCGATCCTAAGAGGTGTTCAAAGTTCAAAATTATGCGCATGTACTTCAGCTCGCAACATTTTTATTAAACCTTTGCATTACTTTACACTTACTTACGGCTGGGTGACGTCCTTGATCTCGGAGAAAAAAGCCATTACGAAGCTTCAGGCCGCCGTAATAGCCGTCGTAGTGATAGTGGTCGTGGCAGCCGCCGTCGCGTATTACTACATGACCCTCCCTGCGCCAGCCCCTCCAGCCCCAGTCCCAGCCCCAATAACACCTGCGCCAGCCCCTCCAGCTCCAGCGCCAACAAAAGAGTACATCTTGGTGGGAGCCTCAATTCCCTTGAGCGGTGGCTTGGCGTATCAGGGTGAGGAGGAGAAAGCGGGCCTAGAGATGGCTATAGAGGACATCAATGCAAAGGGAGGGGTCTATGTAGCGGCCCTAGGCAGGAAGTTGCCAATAAAGCTTATCTACTATGATGGTGGAACGGACCCGGCGAAGTCTAAGAGTAACGCGGAGAGATTGATCTCGATAGACAGGGTAGACTTCTTAGTCGGAGACTTCGGAACCCCGCAAGTCTTTGCCGTGGCAACCGTCGCGGAGCAATACCGCGTCCCGTACATCCCCATTGGGACGGGAAGCATCATTTATGAGCGACTGAGATACAACTGGACCTTCATACCATTCCACACCGAGTGGATCGTTCTCGGGCCCATCTTTAAATTGCTTTCCGAGCTTCCACCGGATGTGAGGCTCACCAAAATAGCGATATGGCAGGAGGACACAGTGCTTGGTGCGGACAACGCCGCGGCCGTGATGTATTGGGTCGAGAGGTACAAGCCGCTGTTCACTATAGTCTTCCACGAAAAGTACACTCCAAAGCAACCCGACTATTCGTCATTAATCTTGAAGACTAAAGAGGTGGGGGCTGAGGTGGTCTTCGCCGTCCCCACGACGACGGACGCAGTTACGCTCATCAAGCAGAGTAGGGAGCTAGGCTTCTTCCCGAAACTCTTCGCCTTCCAGCGAGCGGCAGAACCCGCAGACTTCTGGAAGTTACTGGGCGAAGACGCGCAAGGGGTCATAGCTGGTGTACCGGGACACCCCAAGTTACCGTTCAAGAAGACCCAAGAGGTCGTTGAGAAATACAGGTCGAAATATGGAAAGGAGCCTGGGCTCGTAGTTTGCCCAGCATACGCCATAATCGAAATCTTGGCCGCCGCTATAGAGAAAGCTGGCACGTTGGATAGGGATGTAGTCAGGGAAGTGCTGTGCGCACTCGAATTAGACACTGTCATTGGACGCGTGAAATTTAAGGGGCCTGGCCACGCCGATGTCGAGGTCATCGCATTCCAATGGCAGGACGGCAAGCAAGAGATCGTCTACCCTGAGAAATACGCAACGGCAAAACTCATATTTCGACCAACGCCATGATACTAGGGTGAGATCTTGAAGAAAACCTCTCTCCTCATTTTTTTAATAACCTCGTTATTGGTGTCGTCATTCGCCTTGGCCTACATAGCTTTCGGGGAACGTGCAGGTGTATTGCTAGCTACTATCGCTAACGGGGTGCTTTTGGGGGGCTTTTACGGGCTCACGGCCATGGGGCTTTCCCTCGTTTTCGGAATCACTAAGATAATAAACGTATGTCATGGAGAGTTCGTTGTGTTAGGGGCCTATGTGAGTTACTGGCTTGCCATATCCTACTGTGTAAATCCTATAACGCTAATTGCGAGCTTCCCAATTCTCTTTGTCGTCGGCCTCGTTATCGGAAAGACCTTAATGAATCACGCAATTAAGATGGGTATTGATCAACCCTTGCTTGTGGCCTTTGGGTTAAGTCTTTGTCTACGTAACTTAATGAGGTACCTTTGGACCGCAACTCCAAGAGGGATAAGTATACCCATGGGCGGACTTCCGTTATCTGGCGGCACGTATATATCCTATTTAAGCCTGATGATTTTTTGCGTTTCGGTCGTCGGATTACTTTCGTTACACTTGTTCCTAAAAAACACGTTCGTCGGCAAGGCAATACGAGCTGCAGGTCAGCACCAGGAATCAGCCAAGTTAATGGGAATTAACGTTGATAACATAAATGCGCTAGCCTACGCGCTAGGCTTGCTCCTCGCAGCAGTCGCAGGGTCATTGGTTAGTCTGAGATTTAGCTTTGACCCGGAAAGTGGCTCCATGTTCTTGGGTAGAGCTTTATGTGCTGTGGTTTTGGGAGGAGTAGGTCATATCCTTGGAGCACTTGCAGGGGGGATGATCTTAGGGGTTGTCGAGTCGATCGGCGCCTTCTTTTTGGGCGACGTCATGAGAGACGCTATCGTCTTTTTGATCTTCTTGGCCATATTATTGGTAAAGCCAACGGGCCTCTTTGCGAAATACCGAGCCTTTTAGGCAGGGGCGGGAGAATGTCTAAAGTTGGGGCTTACTGGAAGTACCTCCTCTTGACGATATCGATTGCTTTACTAGCGTCGATCCCCCTCCTTATTAAAAGCGCCTACCTCATCCACTTCTTCTCACTGCTCTTCCTGTTCTTGGCCTTAGCGAGTGCCTGGAATATTTTGGGAGGGTACGCAGGTCAAGTATGTCTAGGGACGGGCGCCTTCTTCGGCATCGGAGCCTACGGCATGATGTTGTCCGTGAAAGCAGGTCTACCCCTCTATGTTGGTATTGTCATGGGCGGCATCGCGGCAGCTTGCCTTGCCCTATTAATAATTCCGCTATTTAGGCTAAGAGGGGTTTACTTTGCGATAGGAACCCTATTCCTCCCAGAGATAATAAAAACCTTCGTCCTGTATTTCAGCGACGTGACGGGAGGGGCCATGGGGATCTATCTGCCCTTTATACGCGATCCGTCGTTTGCGTTGGCGTACCTCCTGGCGATTTCTGTGTGTACGATTCTAGCGGCCCACTTTTTAGCCAATTCTAGATACGGACTTGCTATGAGGGCGATTCGCGACGATCAAGATGCGGGCGAGATGTACGGTATTAATGCTACGAAATTAAAGACTATGTGTCTCCTCACGTATGCCCTCCTCTGCGGTTTGGCGGGGAGCGGCTATGTGCTTTACATGGGCTTCTTGGATCCACATACAGTCTTCCACTTGTCGTGGAGCATAGCACCGGTCTTCATGTGCATAATCGGAGGTCAAGGCACGATATGGGGTCCGGTCGCGGGCTCAATAGTTTACATCACCTTGAGCGAGCAACTCACGTTTGTCATAGGAGAGCTACACTTGTTCGTCTTTGGTAGCATATTGATTGTCGTCGTCTTGCTCGCGCCATACGGCATCGTCGGTGCGTTAAAGAAGCTAAGTTTAAAACTGCAGAAAATGGCATCTCAAGCCATCCTTCTCAGGTAGCCATGGTGATGCGTTACGCGCGATACACCTCATTTGGACCCTCATCTTTATGCGCGCTGCACCACAAGGGGTAGTCATTCGTTGAGGACCTTTTGATAGAGCTTGAAAGGTTGATTTCGCCAAGCACTCATGCTACTGATTCTATGGCGATGAATTTATTCAAGCCTTAGGAGAGGCATCACGATTAACGGAACCTAGGGTTGTTGAGACTTAACATCGCAGTACAACTACTTTCCAGCCCCGCTTATCCGCTTAACTAATGAGATATCGAAAAAGCTACGCTTACTCTGCTTTAGCATTAGCGCTATGCCACTTAGCGCTCTAAGTTTCGATTTTTGTTATCGTCGCCCTGGCACTAGCATCAGCGCCTCGTTCTTGCACGTACATGGCATAAGGGCCTAAAGTTGTAGCAACGTCCAGACCTTGAGTCAGACATCAGTAAGCTAACCCCTAAAGCCAGCCATCGAGGTTAATTTTTAACAAAATTGAAGGCCCCAAGCCAGGTTGAGCACCCTCCAAAACATCAAGCCATGCCACTAGGCGTAAAAAGCGACGAAGGTGGGCACGACCTCGCTTTCGCCATTACATCCCCCTTAAAACTTATATGCAAGGCTTGGCAAAGAGAGAGAAGCATGCTTTTGTGCAAGGGGATAACTAAAAGCTTTGGTGGCTTGGTCGCATTAAGGAACGTGAGCCTGGAGATCAAAGAGGGAGAGATAGTAGGCCTGATAGGCCCCAACGGATCTGGCAAGACAACGCTGTTCAATGTGATCTGCGGTATATATCGACCTGATAAGGGGGCCGTCTACTTTAAGGGGAGGGACATCACCGGTCGTAAGCCTTACGAAATTTGCAAGCTCGGAATCGGGAGAACCTTTCAGCTAGTTAAGCCTTTTAGAACCATGACCGTACTAGAGAACGTCATGACCGCAACTCTCTTTGGCAGGTCTAAGTTCATTACTATGACCGAAGCTCGAAAGCAAGCATTAAAATTGCTGGACTTCGTCGGTCTTTCCGACATGAAGAATAGGGTGGCCGGAGAACTTGGTATCGCCTCTCTGAGATTGCTCGAAATTGCGAGGGCCTTGGCCACGGAGCCGGAGCTCTTACTGTTGGACGAGGTAATGGCCGGCTTAAATCCTGTCGAGGTCTCAAGAGTGGGAGCCCTCGTAGAGAAGGTTAGGCGAGACCTCGGCATCACAATTTTCTGGGTCGAACACGTTATGAGAGCAATAATGAAGCATGCAGATCGAGTCATAGTCCTAGATCGAGGCGAGAAGATAGCTGAGGGGACTCCTAAAGAGATAGCGCAGGACGAAAAGGTCATTAAGGCCTATCTTGGTGAGCCCTATGCTTGAAGTGAAAGGCATCGATGTTTATTACGGACCTCTACAAGTGCTCTTCGGCGTATCTCTCTCTGTCAAGGAAAAGGAGATAGTGACCGTTATCGGGCCAAACGGTGCTGGAAAGACTACCTTGCTCAGAACGATATCCGGGCTACTGCACCCAAAGTCTGGGAGCATACGCTTCTTAGGCGAGAAGATAAGCTCTCTGTCCGCCGAGGCCGTGGTCAGAAAGGGGGTAGCACACGTCCCAGAGGGGAGAGGGCTGTTTCCATACATGACCGTCCTCGAGAACCTTCAACTAGGCGCCTATACAAAGGAAGCGAGGGGCAAGATGAAGGAGAGTTTAGAGGAGGTCTTCCAGCTCTTTCCGATATTAAAAGAGAGAAAGGATCAGCTCGCCCACACATTGAGCGGCGGTGAGCAGCAAATGCTAGCCATAGGCAGGGCCTTGATGTCGAGACCTAAGCTCCTAATGTTGGATGAACCCTCTCAAGGCCTAGCGCCGAGGCTCGTCAAGACGGTGATGCGGACGTTGGAGGAGCTCCGAGCTCGCGGCATGACAATACTTTTAGTCGAACAAAACGTTTACCACGCCCTCAACTTGGCTGATAGAGGGTTCGTCCTTGAAAACGGGCGAGTGGTCCTTGAGGGGACAGCTCAAGAACTCCTAGGCAATAGCCACGTGAGGAGCGCTTATTTGGGATTGTAGTTTAAGGAATGTTTTAAGGAAATAACCTCTGAAGGAGGGAAGGGTGAAGCTCACTCCATGGACGTCGATGATGAGGGTAAGGAGTCCACCGCCTACACGTTCTGCGATGCCTGTAATCAAGTTCCATATTGCGGGATAGAGTGCTGCTTGAGGGGCGGTCGAATAGTTAGGGTGGAGAGCTGGAGAGGCTTTCCGCACGGACCTCTATGCTCTAAGGGCTTTGCGACTCTGCAGAGGCAGTACCACCCGCAGAGGCTCGGATATCCGCTAAAGAGGACTAAGCCCAAGGGCTCGCCGGATCCCGGCTGGGTTAGGATAAGTTGGGAAGAGGCGTACGACGTAATCGTCTCAAAGATGAGAGAGGTCAGGGATAAACACGGGCCTGAGGCCGTGCTGTTCTACTGCGGAGACCCAAAGGAGATGAGGCCCGCCGTCTCGCGCCTCGCGACGGTTTTCGGTTCCCCGAACTTCGGGACGGCGAGTTCGACGTGCTATAGGGTTGCGGCCCTCGCGTCCCAGCTACTGTTTGGCCTCATAGCCCTCGGCAACCCGCCGACTAAGGATACCAAGACCGTACTTATATGGGCCACTAACCCCGCTTGGTCAAGTCCCTACGTCATGCGAAGGCTCTTCTCAGCCAAAGAGAGAGGTGCCAAGTTCATCGTAGTGGACACCCGCAGGACCCCGGTAGCGGACAAGCTGGCCGACATCCACCTCCAGCCCCGCCCCGGAACGGATGCCGCACTGGCTCTGGGGATGATCAATGTAATAATCGCGAATGACCTTCATGATAGAGAGTTCGTTGAGAATTGGACTTACGGGTTCAAAGCCCTTAAGGAGTACGTAAAGGTGTTCACGCCGGAGAAGGTGGAGGAGATAACGCGGGTTCCAGCCAGTAAAGTGGTGGACGCCGCTACGCTTTTTGCCACCAACAAGCCGGGCACCTTAATGGCCGGGGTTTCAGCGCTGACGCACTCGACCAATGCCGTGCAAACAGTCAGGTCCATCCTGACGCTGATAGCAATAACCGGAAATTTCGACGTTCCGGGCGGAGTTGCGGTGCCTACTCACCCCCTACCGTTTAGGTCCCATAGCATGGGCGATCCCGACTTCATCATGGAAGATGAGAAGATAAAGATGAAGCACAAGAGGGTCGATAAGGACTACTTCCCCGTATGGGTCGAGCTCGTTCACGAGCAGATACAGGTGAACCTCCTTCCAGAGTACGTGAGAGAGGGGAGGATTAAGATGGCGATCCTCTTCGGCGCTAACGTGACTGTGTGGCCTCAATTCCAAGAATATCAAGAGGCCTTAAAGAACATGGAGTTCGTCGTGGCCGTCGACTACTTCCTCAGGCCTTGGACTCACGACTACGTCGACATGGTCTTGCCAGCAGCAACTAACTACGAGAGGTTCGAGCCTTTTGTCTGGTTCGGGAGGAGGATCTACGCCAGAAGACCCGTAGTAAAGCCATATATGGAGGCGAAGAGCGATTGGCAGATAGTCTTTGACCTAGCAGTCCGACTGGGCTATTCGAAGGAGTTTTGGAACGGCGATACTAAAGAGGGCCTCGACTACATTCTTCGAAAGGTTGGTGTCAGCCTAAACGAAATATCCATCCCAGAGGGCAAGGAGGTACCGCCGCCGGGTCCAGAAGAGTATAGGAAGTATGAGAAGGGGTTGTTGCGAAAGGATGGGAGGCCCGGCTTTCCGACTCCAACTGGCAAGGTCGAGATATGGTCCACCATATTAGAAAAGCACGGCTATGATCCCCTCCCGGTCTTCAAAGAGCCGTTTGAATCGCCTGTGAGCAGACCGGACCTGGCTCGTAAGTACCCCCTCATCTTAATCACGGGCTCTAGGGTCCCCATGTACGCGCACAGTAAGTGGAGGGAGCTCTCGTGGCTTAGGGACCTCATGCCTCATCCGATAGTCAACATAAATCCGAAAGACGCCGAGGAGAGGGGTGTTAAGGAGGGAGACCTCGTCGTTGTTGAGACGAGCCACGGGAGGATAAAGGTGCAAGCCCACTTAACCTACATAGTCCCTCCAGGAGTCGTCGACGTCTTTCACGGCTGGGCTGTGGTCCCAGAAGCCCACGTCAATGCGATCCTGCCGAGGGTGTTCGACCCCATCTCTGGCTTCCCCGAATACATGGCCCTCTGTCAAGTGTATAAAGTGAGGTAAAGGGTCATGGCTAGGTTCGGCTTCGTCATAAACTTAGAGAGGTGCGTTGGATGTCACACGTGCACCTTGGTGTGTAGGATGTGGACCTACGATAAGAAGGAGGACTGCTGGAATACGGTGCTCGAGTTTAATTCGCATGAGGAAAAGAGGGTCGTATGGATGCCCTACGTCTGCACTCAGATGAGGGAGCCCGCCTGCGGCGAGACCTCTAACCCGCCTTGCGTTAGAAATTGCCCGTGTAGCGCTAGAATCTATGGAGATTTAGAGGATCCAACGAGTCCTGCTGGAAGACTTGTGGCCGAGGGCAAGGCCAAGCCCCTCCTCCACGAGACGAGTAGGCCAAGGGCCTACTACTTTGGGAGGATCCCAAAGGACGTGGAGAACCAGTTGCCCAAGCCCTCGGAAGTGCTACCTAGGAAATACATACCCTTAACACAACTTCCATCTTGAAGCACGCCATCGGTAGCTTTTAGAGTTGCCCTGAGGGACGTGTCGATTCAACATCTAGGGCGGAGGCCTTATGGTTGCTTATGCACTTATGCGTAAAGCGTCCCCCGCTCCCTCAAGGCATCCCCTAAAGCCCTAAGCAACCTTGCGAGGCCCTCATTAGTACGACCTTGTTGCTTTAATCGATTGTCGACGCTCAGCCTATAGGTCTGTCGACCCTCCTCATCCCTACCCTCTCGGTCCTAATGTTAGCCGAGACTACGTGATTGTAAGGCTTCGTCGCTCAAAATTAAGGGAGTTGTTGGTAAAAAAAGAAGTAGTACTGATGGTTACTTCTTGAGAGAGATGGGCTCCTCTCTATTCCACCCTGTGTATAGTCCTTCTCTATCAAGTATCTCTCTGATGATTCTCTGTTCTTCGACCGTCGGAGGGGTCATTATGTCGACTCTCTTTGGTATCAATAGCTCGAACCCCGTCCTCTCTTGAACCTCCTTGACCGTGACCTTCGGGTTAATCGCGAGGAGCTTCATCCTCTTCGTCTCCTCGTCGAAGCCCAGCACGGCTAGGTCCGTTATGACCCTGTAGGGCCCTCCGCCTCTGAGCCCAGACTTTTCCCTAGCATCTGGACCGGATATGAATCCCGGGCTGGTTATGAAGGCAACCCTCTCGGGGAACCTCCTCTTCTCATGAGGCCTCATGATGACTACGAATTTTTTAGCTAGAGATGCTATGTCGTTAGCCCCTCCACTGCCAGTAAAGTACCTCTTCGGTTTGTCGTAGGTCCCAATCAATGTGCTGTTCACGTTTCCGTACATGTCCACCTCGAGCCCTCCTATGAAGCCGAGGTCCACGAGCCCCCTCTGTAGCGTCATGCCCATTATGTCGATGTAGTCGGTGAAGCACTTGGAGCCAAACCACTCCCTCGGATCGGCAAGGCCCATCGACGTGTGAATAGGCTTCGGCTCGACCACTCCCTGCTCCATTAACACCTTAGCGTTTGGAGCGTGAGTATATATCGCTAGAAAAGTGCAGACCTCGGGCAGGCCTATGCCGCAGATGATGAGGTCGCCGTCATTTATTATGTGCGCCCCCGCAACTGCCATGAGCTCGCCGGACGTGAATTCCTTCGCGTACTCCTTTTCCTTTCCCTGCATCCGGCAAACCCCCTTCAATAACCGAGATAAGGCTCAGCTTTTATTTCATACAGTTTTTTCACTCCAATCCTCTTCAAGTACTCCCAGTGGTCCTCAGTGGACAGCACGAACTCCTCTAGGTATTTCTCGACTTCTCCCTTCTCACAATAGCTCAAGTAGAGCTCTATGTGCTCTTTGTCGTAGTCGTAGTACCTGTAGCACGAAGTCGGATGGGCGCCGTAGGGGGCGTAGACCACAGCATCTACCCTATACCCTGGAATGACGACTCTCTCAGGGTCTCTCTTCGTTATTTCTACGTCGACTATCTCGTCAGCTGTTATGATGACCCTCTTAGCTGCCCTAGCCTTCTCCTTCGTATCGAAGAGCGGGCCGTAAATCACAGCATTTCCCTCTCTGTCAGCTCGTTGGGCGTGTATGACTGCGACGTCGGGTTGGAGAGCCCTTAGTAAGATGAGGGTCTCGCCAGTAAACGGGCACTTGGACTCCATCAATTGATCTGGGGCCACTTCCTTAAGCTTCCTCAGTATATCTGAGCCGAGAAGCGACTTTGACGGGATGTAGGGGATCCCTAGAGCTCCGGCTAAGTATTTCAGACAAATGCAGAGGCCGGAGTACTCCTCTGCGATGACCCTTCCCTCTAATTTGGCTCGATCAATGTTATAGAAGGGTCCGAAACGGTCGCACCTGCCCCCTCCGTAGATGATCTTTTTAACGCATCCGGCACCGACGAGGAGGTCTGTATCCATCGATGCTATGCACTGTGAGACTGTTAGGTCTCGCTTTCTTTGCCTAATCAGCTCGTGCACGAATGCCATTGAGGCTCTAGTGATTGCGAACCCGCTGAGAGCTATGTGGCTCCCATCGCTTATTGTCTTTACGACTTCGGCCATCGTCTTGACTTTGTCGACCATTCTCGACGACACCACCTAAGCGATCTCTTAAGTTTCTTAGACCGCAGGAGCTATGTGACCTGCACCTTGCATTAGATGGATCCTCGACTAGATATGTCTTACTCCAGAGCACGCTTTGGACGGCAATTCACAGAGCGACAGAGTCGTGACCATTTATTAAAGAGGACGCCAGCCGGAGAAGCCTCTCTACGTAGTTTTCGTGGTAAAGAAGAGTAAAGACAAAAATTTAAAAATTAAATTTCGCATACGGTTATTTCATCTACCGGCCATTTAGATAATACTTCCACTCCAGTCTCCGTTACATGGAGCATTTCCTCGATCCTCACCGCTTGTCCGTAGGGGTACTCGTAGCTCCTCTCCTCTGTCGGCCACAGGGTCTCTAGGGCTAATGTCATCCCCGGCTCTAGCCTATCTGGGAAGTCTAAGGACCAAATCCTAGATATCACTGGCGTCTCGTAGAGGGCGAGACCTATGCCGTGGCCCCACTGCATCAGGACTGCTGCATCCTCGTTCGGCCGCTTAGCGAGGCCCATCTCCTCTGCCCTCGGCCACTTCTCGGCTATGTCCTTGGTCGTCGCTCCAGGCTTGATAGCTTTAATCGCGCTGTAGAGAAGGTCTAGAGCCTTCTGATACGCGTCCTTTTGGGCTTGCGTGGGCCTTCCGCAACTAAAGGTCCTGTAATAACAGGTCTTGTAGCCGTTGTACGATATGTTGCAGAGGGCCACGGCTATCAAGTCGCCAGGTCTTATCGCCCTGTCCGAGCACTGGATCGCCATGCCTTGAGACGTGTGCGGGCCAGAATTTATGTCAGGAGCCGAGGCCCAGTCTGCTCCAGCCATGTAGGCCGTGTAGGTAGCTATTGCTCGAAGCTCCATCTCCGTCGTCCCGGGTTTTATGGCCTCCTTAATCTTGGAGAATATAGCCTCGGCGATGCTCGCGGCCATCCTTAAGCACTCGACTTCGTCTCTGGTTTTTATCTTTCGGGCCTCCATCATGGCTTTCGAACATTGCAGGGAAGTCTCTATATCGACTCTTTTCAACGAATTGATGACAGCAGGGACGTTGCTGTCTATGCCTAAAACTTCACCTGACAATCCGTGCTCTTTAAGGCTGGCTTTTATTTGGTTCGCGAACTTTTCTAATTGCCTCTCATACACCCCTTCCGGTGTGCTGATAGCTAGATACGGCATTATAGGAATGGCGTATTCCACTTTGCACCACGGGAGGGCCTGCTCCATGTAGTTCTTCCGCATGCCGGCCTCGTAGAGTATTGTTTTACCCTCCCTTGCAAGGAAGAGGGCGTATCGGTAACCAGAGACTCCGTGCCACATATGAACTCCGTCGCCGCCTCCAACATACCGCACGTTGTCGTTGTGGAGGAGCAACGCTGCCTCTAGGCCATACTTTTTACAAGCCATCTTGGCCCTTTCAACCCTTTCGCGCCTCATTCTATCCATGTTTATTCGCTCTTCCCAGTCCACAGCAATTTTGCCGAAGCTCATTCCATCACCACACCGTAGTAGTGAGTAGTACCTAATGCTGCGTATTTATTGTTTATCGCGCATCTCGCCGTCGCAAGTCTTGACCTGACCTACTTGGACTCCATAGTGCTAGGATCGCTTGCGCGCAAACTTTAAAAATTGGCATTTTAATGTCTCTGCGGTCAGATCGCTATGGTTAGGCTATTTGAGTACCAAGGAAAGCTCTTGCTGAAAAATGAGGGGATCTCGGTACCGCTCGGCGACGTCGCAACGACTCCGAAACAAGCTTATGAAATTGCGAGCAAGATAGGCAAGCCAGTGGTGATAAAGGCGCAAATTTGGGCCACTGGCAGGTTCAAGGCTGGCGGGATAAAGTTTGCAAACAATCCCTCTGAAGCAGAAAAAGTTGCGGCGGAGCTTCTTGGGAGCGAGATAAAGGGCTTTAGGGTCGAGAAGGTTTTAGTTGAAGAGAAGCTCGATATAGCAGAAGAATACTACGCAGGAGTGATAATTGACGACTCGTACAGAGTCAAGGGGCCGGTCGCGATTTTCAGCGTCGCGGGCGGCGTCGACATCGAGGAGATCACCGCGAAGAGCCCGGAGAAGGTAGTCACGGCCCAAGTCGACTTCTTTAAAGGCCTCCAGCTTGAAGACGCCAAGAACATGGTTTCGAAGTTCAATCTACCGTCAGAGATCCAACATCAAGTAAGCGAGGTGATATGCAACCTCTATAAAGTCTTTAGAAAGTACGACGCTCGAGCAGCCGAGATTAATCCGCTCGTCGTAACTAAGGATGGGAAAGTAGTCGCAGCAGACTGCCGCATTACGGTAGACGACTCTTCCGTTCATCGCCATCCGGAATTAGAAGTGGAAATACCGAGGGAGAGTAGCAGGATACTGACGGAGCTCGACAAGATCGCGTGGAAGATAGAGGAGAATGATTATCGAGGCGTGGCCTTCTTCATACAGCTCGTTCCGAAGATCGAAGGCGAAGGATGTATAGGCTTCCACGGTATGGGCGGAGGGGCATCAATGCTCGCGGCGGACGCCTTGGTCAGGCACGGCTTTAAGCTCGCCAACTATGCGGACAGTAGTGGAAACCCGACGGCGTCAAAAGTGTACAGGTTAGCAAAGGTGATTCTCTCGCAACCTGGCATAGAGGCTTACTTCGCCGCCGACATAAACATATCGAGCCAGGAGATGTGGCACACGGCCAGAGGGCTTGCACGAGCTTTCAGGGAGGATTTGAAGGATAAACCCGGCTTCCCTGTGGTCATAATCTGGGGAGGGAACAAGGTGAAGGAGGCGACGGAGATCCTAAGAGAGATGACGAAGGACCTGCCGATACGCCTCGAGATTTACGCTGAGGACCCTGTCAGCGGCCCTCACTACAACATCTACGACATAGAGCCCGTGATTAAACGCCTCAAAGAGCTCGTCGAAGAGTACAGGAAGATTAGGAAATCCAAGGGGGTGAGCTAAAGTGATAGAGTTTGAAACGAGGACTGGGAAGGTAGTAATCGACGATTCGAAGTGCGTCAACTGCAAGACCTTTGCTTGCGTCAAGGCCTGTAGCTTATACGGCGCGCACCTCTTTAGGATAAACCTGAAGGCTAACAAGCCGGAGCCCATATACCCTCCAGAGGACCTGAAGCGAATGTGTACTGAGTGCTTGGCGTGCGAGCAAGAGTGTTTCCTGAGAGGGCTCGATGCCGTAAGGATCGAGCTCCCGCTCTACGGCTTGGAAGAGTACCGCAAGAAGGTGGGGTTGTATTAACACCATCAAGGTCATGGGGTGAGGTTATGGCCATACTCCTAGATGAGAACACGAGGGTACTAATTCAAGGGATCACCGGCCGAGAGGGCTCTGCGCGTGCTAGGTTCATGAGCGAGTACGGAACGAAGGTCGTCGCGGGAGTGTCTCCTGGCCGCGGAGGGACCGAAGTTTGGAGAATACCAGTGTACAACACCGTCGAAGAAGCGGTCAAGGAACGAGGACCGATAGACCTCAGTGTGACCTTCGTTCCAGGCCCCCTCGTGAAAAGCGCTGTTATTGAGGCCATCAACGCCGGGATAAAAACGATAGTTATGCCCGTCGAGCGAGTCCCGCTTCATGACATAATAGAGATGATACATCTAGCGAGGCAGAAGGGCGTCAAGATCATAGGCCCAGGCTCGCTGGGGCTCATAAGCCCTGAGAAGGCCGTCGCTGGATGGATCGGCGGGTCAGAGGAGCAAGCGAGGGTCGTGTTTAAGGCGGGTCCCGTCGGCATCATATCGAGAAGTGGCGGTCAGACCACAACTCTGTGCTGGGCCATAACGAAAGCGGGTTTGGGCGAGAGCACAGCGATACACGCAGGCTCTGAACCCATCGTCGGCATGAGCCCTGCCGAGCTTCTCCCGCTCTTTGAAAAGGACGAACAAACAGAGGCCGTCGTCCTCTTCGGCGAAATCGGGACAGTCGCGGAGGAGGAAGCCGCTGAGGTCATTAAGAGAGGAGAGTTCACGAAGCCTCTCGTCGCCTACATCGCAGGAAGAACGGCCCAGCCAGGAGTTCGATTCTCCCACGCCAGCGCAATCATAGAGCGCGGAAGGGGGTCGGCGGAAAGTAAGGTGAAGGCATTGAAAGAGGCGGGTGCGATCGTCGTGGATAGGCCTGACGAAATACCACTTATAGTGAAGAAAATCTTGAAGAGGTGAGCGCCATGAGGCTATTGAGGTCTGTGCTCTTCACTCCCGGCAACAACATGAGAATGATACACAAGCTACCAACCCTCACGGCCGACGCAGTCATACTCGACCTAGAAGACTCCGTCCCGATGGCTGAAAAGGACACGGCGAGGATCTTCATAAGGGACTCGCTGGACCTCCTAAGCACCGGGGTGTCGGACATCTACGTCAGGGTAAACGGGCTAGCGACTGGCCTCACGGTTGAAGACTGCGAGTTTGTCGTGCAAAAAGGGATCACCGGCATAATGATTCCGAAGGTGGAGTCGCGAAATGAGGTGCTGGAGGTCGAAAAGATTATCGAAGAACTCGAGAGGAAGAGAGGCCTTGAACCCGGTTCTGTCGTCCTTATTCCGACGATCGAGAGCGCTAAAGGAGTCGTGAACGCTTACGAGATAGCCTCTGCTAGCAAGAGGGTCATAGCCTTAGGCTTCGGAGCCGTCGACTTCACCCGCGACATGGGCGTCTCCCTCTCTAAGGAGGGGACGGAGCTCTTCTTCGCTCGGTCTTATGTAGCCATCGCTGCGAGGGCCGCTGGGGTCTTAGCCATCGACACAGTCTTCACGGATATAGCCGACAGAGAAGGCTTAATCAAGGACGCGATGCTAGCTAAGCAACTTGGATTCAAAGGAAAGTTCCTGATACATCCAAGCCAAATAGAGCCGGTAAACCGCATATTCTCGCCCTCAGAAAAGGAGATAGAGTACGCCAAGAAGGTCGTGCAAGCCTTCAAAGAGGCCGAGGCGAGGGGGCTAGGAGCAGCTTCGCTCGAGGGAAGAATGATAGACATAGCCGTCTATAAGCAAGCAGAGGACTTGCTAAAGTTGGCTGAGGCCATAGCCGAAAAGGAGAAGAGAATAAAGATGCGCCAGCAAAGCAGTGGTTAACTATGGTAGATATAAGCGAAGTGATCTCGAAAACCGCTTACGAGCTTCTAAAGAGAGCTGCGACAAAGCTTCCTCAAGACGTCAAGCGGGCTCTGCAGAGGGCGTACGAAAACGAAAGCTCCCCCATCGGGAAGGCGCAATTAAGAGCTATGCTCGACAACGTTGAGATGGCTGAGAAGTACAACATAAGCATATGCCAGGACACAGGGATACCACTATTTTTCGTGAAGTGGGGCCTGAAGTCGGGGCTGACCATCGACATTAGAAGGCCGATAGTAGAGGCCACCAGGAAGGCCACCCTCGACGTACCCCTGAGGCCCAACGTCATAAACCCGTTGACTAAGGAGAACCCTGGCACTAACGTCGGGTGGGGGATGCCCTACATTTACTACGACTTGGATCCCGAAGCCGATTACATAGAGATAACGGCCGTCCCCAAGGGCTTCGGCTCTGAGGCCAAATCGACCCTCGTTTGGATAACGACGAGCGAGCCCATACCTGAAGCCATAGTAAGGTGCGTCGTCGACAACACGGTGACGGCCATGGGGGAGCCCTGTCCTCCGACGATCGTCGGCCTGGGAATTGGGGGGACAGCTGACATCGCCCTGCACCTCGCTAAGAAAGCGATATTCAGAACCCCTCTTGGCTCGCCGCACCTAGATCCCGTCGTGGCGGAGCTTGAGCGAAGGGTGTTGAAGGCCTTGAACTCCACGGGGCTGGGACCGATGGCTATGGGTGGGGATACCACGTGCCTCGCGGTCCACGCCGAGATATGTGGCACCCACACGGCCGTCGTCCCGCTAGGAATAACCTACCAGTGTTGGGTCGCAAGGTATTCCACGGCCCGCGTTTACCCAAATGGCGAAGTGATCTATATTACGCATCCCGAGTGAGCACGAACAGGAGGTGATGGCATGAACCAAGAAATCCGCTTGCCGGCGTCCGAAGGAGATGTGAGGAAGCTTAAAGTCGGAGACATCGTGTACGTAAGCGGTATCGTTTACACAATGCGCGACATGGGGCACCGCCGAGCCGTCGAAATGATTAAGCGAGGAGAGAAGTTGCCCTTCGACTTAGAGAATGGAGCAATTTGGCATTGCGGGCCCATTGCTAAGAGAGTCGACAACACTTGGGAGGTCGTGGCAGCTGGCCCAACGTCGAGTTCGAGATTCACGGAACTTGGTGCAGAGCTCGTGAGAAGGCAACGCGTGAGGCTCACTATAGGGAAAGGGACCATGGGCAAGAGCATGGTCGATGCATTGAAGGATGTGGGAGGCGTTTACTTGATCGCGACGGGGGGTTGCGCTGCTCTCTACGCAAAACAAGTCGTGAGGGTGGAGAACGTGTACTGGCTGGACCTAGGCATGCCGGAGGCCACGTGGGCATTGAGGGTGGATAGGCTCGGCCCATTGGTTGTGGGAATAGATTCTCACGGGAACTCGCTGGAGCAGATGGTGCTCGAAAAGGTGCGCCAAAACGTGGGCGCCATTTATGCGAGGGAGAAGGTTGATCCGTCGAGGGGCTACGTCTGGTGGCCGAAGAAAATCCCTGGATCGATCGAATCGTGCAAGATATAGTGAGCGCTGAAAATGAGTGAGAAAGAGGTGGACTAGATGGAGCAACCTTGGCTATCAGATAAATGGTGGGTGAGCCCGCTCAACTTCGTTGACGAGGTCCGCTCCCAATTAAAGCTCCCTAAAAGGGTCCTCATCCACGACATTACCTTAAGAGACGGAGAACAACAAGCCGGAGTGACCTTCAACAAAGAGGACAAGATCGAGATCGCAAAGATGCTCGACGAGGTCGGGGTCCATAGGATCGAAGCTGGCATGCCAGCAGTTTCAAGCGAGGACAAGGAGGCAGTAAAAGCCATAGCCCGCATGGGGCTAAACGCCAAGGTGTTCTGCTTTGCGAGGTGCATGAAGCGCGATGTCGATCTGGCGTTGGAGTGCGACGTCGACGGAGTTGAAATGGAGATACCATCAAGCGAGCACCTCATAAGGTACGGATACGATTGGCCTCTCGAAAAGGCCATAGAGCTGGCCGTAGAAGCCACAAGCTACGCCGCCGAGCACGGGTTGCATGTAGCCTTCTTCACCATTGACGGTACGAGGGCCAACTTGGACTGGTGGTTCAAATTAGTGGGTAAGGTGGCGAGCGAGGGCCACATGGACTCTCTGGTCTTGGTCGACACATTCGGAGTCTGTATGCCTGAGGCCATACGATACTTGACGAGAAAAGCTCGAGAGCAGTTCAGCGCCCCCATCGAGGTTCACTTCCACAACGACTTCGGGCTAGCTGTCGCGAACACCCTCGCGGCTGTTGCGGAGGGCGCTGAAATAGTCCACACGACCGTCAACGGTATAGGCGAGAGAATGGGGAACGCCGACTTAGCCGAAACGGCCTTAGCGCTAGAAGTGCTCTACGGCGTGAAGCTTGGCTTGGACTACAGCAAGCTGTACAAGCTGTCGAAGCTCGTCGAGAGGCTATCGGGGGTTAAGATGCCGTCGCACAAGCCAGTCGTCGGAGATGGAGTGTTCAGGGTCGAGTCGGGGATAATAGTGGGTTGGTGGAGGAACCTTGAAAGGCAAAGCAGACCACTGGTCATGTTCCCGTACCACTGGAGCTTTGTCGGTCAAAACGGCGTGGAGATAGTGCTCGGCAAGAAGAGCGGGAGGGACTCGATCCTGTACGTGCTCGAGAAGATGGGGGTCGACCCGACGACAGTGAATGTGGATAAGGTGCTGGAAGAGGTAAAGGTAGAGGCCATCAAGAGGAAGTCCCCCATCTCGAGTGAGGTCTTCAAACAAATAGTGGAAAAATATAGAATAAAGTGAGCTGGGCGAATGACAAGACCGCTTTGCTAGCTTTTTCTCCTTTTTTCTCAATAAAATTCTCAATAAACTTGCTTGAAATGCGAGTACGCATTCACCTCGCAAGTCCATGACTGCTAACCCTCCACGTCCTTTTATCCTTAGGAAGCTGATACGAGTAATCATTATTACTACCTTTACTATCTTAGCTACTATTAGCTCGTAGCTTGCCGCCAACCTTAGGCCTCTAACTTTTGATGGAGGTCAGGCAACACAGCCATCATTTCATGTTTGACTCTACGAAAGCGCTTAGCCAATGAGGAGACGTGATGGGCGTGAGGCCTTTCGCTTTCCGATCGTGGCCATCGCGCCTTTAGCTCTAACGAGGGTCAAGCAGGACTTCAGCTCAAGCTGATCGTGGCCATCTATTGCCTTTAGCCTGAACCCATAGCTCTGGCCGATGGGTGCTTTCGCGTTCTCGAACTTCATCAAAGTCTATGAGGCCAACAGCTTCGAGAGCCCGAAGCGAAGCTTATTACGTCACTTACGGCTGGCTCGTGGGGAGAGGCTGAAAGTGGTGCGGGGGGTGGGATTCGAACCCACGAAGGCCTACGCCACGGGATCTCTCATCCGGCCTCCGCGCGAGTGAGATCTTAAGTCCCGCCCCTTTGTCCGCTCGGGAACCCCCGCTCTCAACGCAACTCTTTTGAGGGAGCTTAAAAAGCTTGATGTGGAGCGCGATCGCCTTTTATTGCCAGCCACAACACTATGAGTGGGTGCGCTCTCGTGAAGTTCTTCGAGGCCAGGAGCGTGGAGTGGAGAGACGGGGTCGTGAGGCTCATAGATCAAAACGCCCTGCCCTGGGAGCTGCGTTACGTGGAGTGCAGGAGCCCCGAAGAGGTCGCGAGGGCCATAAAGGACATGACCGTGAGGGGGGCTCCAGCGATAGGGGTTGCTACTGCCATGGGGATAGCGCTCGCGGCTTACCACTCAAACGCCAAGAGCTTAGAGGCGCTCCTGAGGGAGGTCGAGGAGGCGGCTCGGGCTCTGTCTAGGGCCAGGCCAACAGCTAGAAACCTCTTCTGGGCCATCGAGAGGATGATGAGTGCCGTCAAGAGGGCCAAGAGCCTTGAGCAGGCCAAAAGGATTGCCGTGGACGAGGCCATTAAGATGGCGGAAGAGGACGTTGAGGTGAACAGGAGGATAGGCGAGATAGGCGCCTCCCTGATAGAGGACGGCGACGCGATACTGACCCACTGCAAACAGCTGGGCTGAGTAGGCCCAGCTGGCAGATTGCGGGGGCGCTGGCGACTGTAGGGTACGGCACGGCCCTAGGCGTGATTAGGAGCGCGGTTGCCCAGGGGAAGAGGGTAAAGGTCATAGCGACCGAGACGAGGCCGAGGCTCCAAGGGGCGAAGCTGACGGTGTACGAGCTCAAGAGGGACGGCATAGACGTGACGCTCATAACGGACAACATGGTCGGCTACGTCATGAGCCAGGGGATGGTGGACAAGGTCGTCGTGGGGGCAGACAGAGTGTTGAGGGACGGGCACGTGGCCAACAAGATAGGGACTCTGACCATAGCCATAGTGGCCAAGAGGTACTCAGTGCCCTTCTACGTGGCGGCCCCCTCCTCGACGTTCGACTTGAGCTCGAGGGTCGAGGACGTGGTCATAGAGCAGAGGGATCCGAGAGAGGTTCTGGAGGTTAACGGGAGGCCTATAACGATAGACGTGGAGGTCCTCAACCCGGCTTTCGACGTAACGCCGCCCGACTTGGTAACCGCGATAATAACGGAGAAGGGCATAATAAGGCCTCCTTACCACGAGAACATACCCAAGACTGTAGCGAAGGCGACAAACGTTTAACTGGACCCTGCAAACTATAGCGTGGGCGATGAAAGGTCAGAGTTAAGATGAACGGTGATTAAAAGGCATTAGGTTGAGCCCCAAGAGATAAAAATGTGAGTGCTCAAGTAGAGAGGGGCGGCCGTCGTCTAGCCTGGACTAGGACACCAGCCTTCCACGCTGGCGACCCGGGTTCAAATCCCGGCGGCCGCACCAGAACACATCAACTGATGAGGGTTTCGTCGGCGACTCTCCTTTGCTTCACGGCACATGTCGCCGCCGTGAAACATGGAGCGCACACATCCTTGATTATTGACGGCCCTCTGAGCGCTAGATTGCAAACAAGCCTTAGGCCTCTACGGGTCAACGATCTTGACTATTTAAGGCTTTGAATTCCGCGATTTGTCAGTCTAAGGAGTATCTGGGCAGATCCTCCCTTAGACATTACTTGGCCTAAGGGAGGATATGGGACAAGCAAGACCATGTTCTTGATACAGTTCCTGTACAGGGGGCCATGGAGAGAAGGACGTCTACGCGGACTTCACAGCCGATGAGGTAAACAGCTTGCCGAGGGTCTGCATTAGGCGCTACCGGAGCTCAGGCCGGAGCCATACGTCGCAGAGCTCGAGAGAGCGGCTAGTCTAATAGAGGGTCCTCGTCGAAGAAGCGACCTCAACGCCTCTTGTGCAACTCCTTACACCTACTTGACCTCATACATTGCTTGGCCTATGACCTCATGCGTAGACCCATAAATGGAGCGGCAAGCCCTCACAGGTCTGAAATAATCAACCTAATAAAGATTAAGCAACAGGCAGATCACGTAAAAGGCTACGTGAATGACTAGATGAGCGTGTGGTGAAGCAAAAGGATCATAGCTACAACAATCATAGCAAGTTCTGGAAGTGCTATCTACCAAAAGCCATCATCATAACTCCCTAGAGGCCTCTTTTCGTCGCCAACATCTTCGTAGAGGATTTGTGGGGTTATGCGTGTCTAAACCGGCCTATTTGATGACGTTATTGTTCATGGCAGTGATGTATGCGATACCCATGAAGCCCATTTAGAGATAGCCGAACGCTAAGAACATCTCAGAAGGCCTAGGCACTCTGGTACTTCACTTACTGCGATTAGACGAACCCTAAAGAGTCTAAGTAAACCCTAGAGCCAAAACTCAGTAAAGGCTCTAAGATATTATGGATAGACATCGGATATCTTAACCACAAGTAAGCTCAGCACCACAAGTCTTATAAGCTCAGCATTCTCTATACGCAATCTGGGCTTTCTACTGATTTGAGAGGGACTCTTTTATGTCGAAGAAAGCCTTCCCTAAGATGAGGGTCGCAGTAATCTCCATAATCATAATTGTCGCCATTATTGCTGGGGTAGCTTACTATTACGTCACACTTCCTGGACCAGCACCGACGCCTCCATTGCCACCGATAAAAATAGGCCTAGTAGGAGAGCTCACTGGACCTTGGGCTTATAGTGGCACAGGGCAGCTTGAGGGGATAAGATTTGCTGTGGAGAAAATAAATAGAGAGGGAGGAGTGCTGGGCCGCAATATCGAGGTCATAGTCACTGACTCGAAAAGCGATCCCAGCGAGGCCGTCACTCTCTTTAGAAGGTTAGTGGAAGTTGACAAGGTCTCAGCAGCAATAGGTGGGCTCTCGAGCAGTGTTGCCATTGCTCTTAGCCCAGAGGCAGATAAAGCCGGGGTCCCAATAATAATGAGCTGGGCTGCATCAGAAAAAGTACATAGAAAGGACTCCCGCTATGTGTTTAGAGGCCCAGTCCCACTCGTGCCCTGTGCGATGCAAAGTGTAACTGAGTACATTAAGAGCCAAGGATATAAGCGCGTAGGCATGCTCGTTGCTGACTATGCTTTTGGTCGATCCGTCGAGGCCTGGCTGAAAAGCTATCTTGAGGCCCTTCCAGGCGTTCAAGTAGCTGTTGAAGTTGCACCCGTTGGGGAGACCGACTTCACCTCGTACATTCGAAAACTCCAAGCCTTTAACCCAGAAGTTTTGGTTAACGCGCATCCTCCTAGAGGCGCCTCTGCGATTAAACAGATGATAGAAATGGGAATGAAACCAGAGGTCCTTATCGCATATTGTCCTGACTGGACCGAGCTTTGGGAAGCACTACGAGATGACGTTTTCCAAATAAAATTGGTACACATCTGGGGCTCCTTCGACCCGAGCAACCCTGACTACATAAGGGTCGCAGAGGAATTCAGAGAGAAGATGGGCAAGTTCATGGATATATCTCAAGTGGTAGGTTACATCCAGATCAATCTCCTTGCTGAGGCCATCAAACTAGCAAATTCCGCAGAGCCTGAAAAGATAAGAGATGCCTTAAGTCAGATAAGCTATAAGTCCTTCTTGGCCTTCCCCCTAAGTTACATGCCTTGGGGTGAGCTTAGAGAGCCGCGCACAGTAATGACCGTCTTCAAACCAGGGCCGCCACCAGGCAGAGTAAACCCAGGAGCCGAATGGCACCCCGAGGCAATCTACATATCCCCACCATTAAAGCCCTACGTCCCGGAGGAGTAGCGCAACATTTTTGCAGAGGACAAGGTCGATGTCCCTCTTACTAAGAGGGGAGTCCATCACTAAGAAGTTCGGCGGCCTTTTAGTTCTCAATGGCGTAAGTTTTGAGGTTAATAAAGGCGAGATCGTAGGTCTCATAGGTCCCAATGGAGCTGGCAAAACTACTCTCTTTAACATAATTTCGGGGGTCTTTCCACCTACTAGTGGTAAAATAATCTTCGAGGGAAAGGACATAACAGGCCTTAAATCGCACCAAATTTGTAAGCTAGGGATTGCGAGGACCTTTCAGCTTGTTAGGCCATTTAGTAACATGAGCGTTCTTGAGAACGTTTTAAGCGGTGCTTTATTTGGGAGAGACGGAACCGTTGACTTAGAGAAGGCTAGAGAAAGAGCCTTATCTGTGTTAGATTTCGTGGGCCTTAGAAAGATGGATGTTTTGGCAAAGAACTTGACCTTGCACGAGAAAAAGTTATTGGAAATTGCAAGAGCTCTAGCTACCAATCCCAAGGTCTTGTTGATTGATGAAGTCATGGCCGGGCTTAACGCTATAGAAATACAGGATACCATGAAGCTAATCAGGAGGATAAGAGACGAGCTAGGAGTAACGATAATTTGGATCGAGCACGTAATGAGGGCTGTGATGGGCTTGGCCGAACGGGTGATAGTTCTCGCTTATGGTAGGGTAATAGCTGATGGCAAGCCAGAGGAGGTTGCCAACAACCCAGCCGTTATAGATGCTTACCTAGGAGGGGAGTTCATTGAGTGATGAAGTGTTGTCTGTTAAGAACGTCTACGTCTCCTACGGGGATTTTCTCGTCCTCAAGGACATCAGTCTAGAGGTAAAGGAAGGAGAGATAGTCTTGATCTTGGGTGCCAACGGCGCCGGAAAAACAACACTCTTGAAAACGATTGCAGGCCTTTTACGGCCAATTAAAGGAGAAATACGTTTTCTCGGCAAGCGTATAGACGGCCTTCACCCTTACGAGATAGTGAAAATGGGTATAGGTTATGTGCCAGCCGAAAGAGACCTCTTCCCCTTAATGAGCGTTATGGAAAACCTCGAGATGGGAGCCTATATAGCTAGAGCGAGGAAGCAAAAAGAAGAACGACTTCGATTTGTTTTCGAGCTCTTCCCGGTTTTAAAAGAGCGAAAAGATCAATTAGCTAGCACGCTTAGCGGCGGTGAGCAACAGATGTTAGCCATAGCACGAGCATTGATGACCTCGCCCAAACTCCTCATGCTCGATGAACCCTCTTTTGGGCTCGCCCCTAAGCTACTACCTAAACTTTTCAAAACAATAAAGCAGATCAATCTTGAGGGCACCGCCGTTTTGATCGTTGAGCAAAACGTTCGCCAGACACTAAGTATAGCCGATAGAGTGTATGTCTTGGAAAATGGGAGCATAATCCTTGAAGGTCCTAGTGACAGGATTCGAAATGACCCGTTAGTAAGAAAAGCCTACTTAGGAATTTAGGGGGTTTATTCTTGCTAGTAATAGAGTTACTACTTGATGGAATATCCTTCGGATTAATGCTCTCACTGCTGGGAGTGGGAATCACACTAATATTCGGGCTTGGGGAAATTTTGAACTTAGCACATGGAGAGTTCGTCGTGATTTGCACCATTTTGGCGCTAATTTTCATGAGCGGGGGAATGGACGTTTTCTTGAGCATAGTACTGAGCCTGGTAATCACTGGGTTAATAGGCGTAGCCTTTGAGAGGCTTTTGTTATTTCCAGTTTATCGCGAAAGAGGTGAGGTGCGAATACTTATGGGAATATTCATGACGTACGGGCTATCTTTGGCCATACACAGCTATTTGGTGAACACTTTCCCTAAGGTGCACTTTTCAGTGAGGTTACCCTATAGGGAACTAATAATAGGCGGGCTGTCCGTAAGGCCCTCTACTCTTCTGGCGGCGATCATCGCAACTTCTGCGCTGATATTGCTCGGCCTCTTCCTCAAGAGAACGTATGTAGGCAAGGCCGTCAGGACTGTCGCTCAGAATGAAGTAGGAGCGCAACTTTGTGGTGTAAACCCTGCAAACCTTCGAACATTGATATTTGCGCTTGGCACAGCTATGGCGGGTCTCGCTGGAATTCTCTACGGCCTAATTGCCACGGTAACCGCTACTCTCGGTCTTGATTTTACCACCTTCGCCATAATAGTTGCAATAGCTGGTGGGGTGAGGAGCGTCTACGGCGCTATAGTAAGCGGCATCATCTTGGGTATAGTGCATGCATTCAGTAGCTTCTTTTTTGGAGCATCACTTTCACTTGTAATCTTTCTTATCGCCGTGATTCTCATAGTCCTAGCGCGGCCTGAGGGGGTCCTCGGTGAGAAAAGTTAACGTCATTCAAAATCTCATAATCTTCACGGCGTACATCATTTTACCCCTACTACTAAACAACCCTTATCAGCTAAGAGTACTAAATTTGTTAGTGATCTTCACTTTGTTCACGATTTCTTCGAACATCATTTTTGGGCATACAAGACAGCTGTTCCTATGTCATGGTGCACTTATAGGCGTAGGTGCATATACGTCTGCTCTTTTGCCTAAGAGTCTTGCCATCCCTCCTTGGGTCGTGATCCCATTAGGTGCCCTGTTTTCCGCGTGCATCGGCTCCTCTATTAGCGCTATTTCATCTATAAGAAGGTTAAGCATCGTGCTCATGGCTGTTCTCACCCTATCCCTTCAGATAATTTTTGGAGAGGTGATTGTTGGTTTTCGTGAAATAACGGGTGGGGATGAGGGTCTTGTGCTTCGACACGACATAATCCAAGTACCAAGCGCTATAAATAGAGAAATACTATATTATTACCTGTTCGTCCTTCTCTTGCTCGTATCGATAATAATCTACAACAGAATAGTTAATTCGCATATAGGAGTAGCTTTCAAATGTATCGTAGAAGACGAAATCGCTGCGTCTTCGGTCGGGGTTAATGTTGTTAAGTATAAGATCCTCTCGGCTTTTATCGGATCCTTTTTACTTGGGCTAACAGGAGGTGTGTACGCCTATTACAACCTTTACATAAGTCCTTCGCTATTTAACCTAGACCTTTACATCCTTGTCATGTTAGTCTTCGGCGGAATGGGAACGTTAGCAGGACCTTTGCTGGGAGCTGGCGTCTTTACGTTGGTTTTTGAACTTCTACGGCCTATGGGCCCGATGACTACGTTGATATTTGGCGTCCTCCTCATCATTTTGTTCTTATACTTTAGGGAGGGGCTAGTAGCATGGCTAAGGAGGTTGCCGACATTACATCGTAGCATAAGTGGAAGGACGTTAGCAAAGTGAAGGGATTTGCTTAAGCCCCCCTGCAGTAGTTGAGGAGGATAACGTGACAGGGTAGGGGTCTAGGTTTCATAGGGGTTTATGTGGTTTTATATGAACCCCTCTGCCCTTGGCCTCACCACCCTCAGCACCCCATTTCATCGAGGTGCATATCACGGGGTTCCGCCCGCTCAGGGTGACCCCGGCCCATAGCTCGTCCTTCATCTATGTGTCCGGATCATTGCCGTGGGGGAGCCCCCGCATCTTAGCGTGCTTGAGGTACACGTTTATCGACGCGAGCTTCTGCCTATCTAGCTCGAGCCCGCACTTCTCACACTTGAACACCCTGCCCACTCGGGTCTTCGCGACTAACCCGCATCGCGGGCAGGTTCGAGAAGTTTTTAGGTGAGACTTTAACCACAAGTGCTTTCTCAGAAAGCTTTCTCTGTATGAGCTTCCAAGGCGTTCTAGCGTTTCTCTTCCTCCTGCTCTTCGGTGCTCTCTTTTTGCTTATCAAGTCCTCCTTCTCCAAGTCTTCAAGGATGTGCACGCTGTTTGGGAATAGTGCGACCAATCCCTCGGCGAGCTTGTTGATGAAGTCCCTTTCCCTATCGCGCTCCCTCTTAACATACTTCTCATATACTTCCCTCTTGTTCTCGCTTTGAGCAACCGCTTTCTTCTCGTAGACAATCTTCATGCTCTGGAGCAGTCTCAGGTCTACTTTTATGAACCCTAGTTGCGGGGAGAAGCCGTCCAGCGACAGCTCGTTGGAGTCCCACGCTATAACGTCTCTCACTTCAACAACTCTAGTCGATTTAAACGGAATAAGTATCCTGTCATCCTTTAATACGACCTCTCCAACTCTCCAGCCCTCAACTCTCCTACTGAACCACCTGCCAGTCCACGAGACCTCTAGGTGCTCCCCCGGTCTAATCGTGATTCTAATAGTTTTCTTTACGTAGTCTACACTCATTAATGTTATCTTGCACCTAGTGAACCTCTTCTTAACCTTAGGCTTGACCTTTCTCGCCCTTCCCTTGAGGTACCTCTTCCTCCAGGACTCCATAATGGAGTACGCAGTTCTAATCACAGCATCGACCCAGTGTTTAGCATAGGGACAATCCTTTAGTAGCTCGTCACGCAACTGCTTCTTGAACGACTTGCTCTTAGGTAGCTCAAGGGCCTTGACCTTGTAGGATGTAGTAACCTTTAGCTTCCCGCCCCTCCTCTCCACTCTTGGAAACACGTACTTCCACTCGATGTTCTCCCAGATGACGTCTATTGCTCTCTGTAGTGTTTTCAGATACCACGAAACCAGCTCTCTAACCCTAGAGTCGCTTATCGGTATGGAGTACATCTTAACTTGTTCAAGGGTCTTCAACGAGCTTCCTTGCACTCTCGACGACCTCCTTGTACTTGTGGCTCCTCATACCGTAGAGCTTCTCGGCGAAGTGAGAGATTATCGTTATTACATCCTCTACGAGTTCTTCTCTTGGGTCTTTGTCCTCGCGGTTTAAGACGACTACTTCTACTCCAAACGCACACAGTAGCTCTCTCAGTGTTTCAAATCCAAACCTCGTCAGTCTATCAGGGTATGCTACGACTACTTTTGATATCCTCTTTTCGACTGCTAGCTTTAGTACCTTCTTGAACCCCCTCCTATCTTCGTTTAAGCCGCTACCGATATCTGTTATCACTTCGTAGTCTGCGATATCGTTGCTCTTAGCCCACTCCTCCAGCGTTTTGACCTGTCTCTCTAGGTCATCTCTCTGAGTACTCGATGAGCCTCTGGCGTCGAGCCTCTATCATGCGCATGGATGACCTCTCAAGCCTTAAATTCACGAACCCTTAACGGTTTTCACCTTTGTCATCGCTATTAACGCTGTTGCGATGGCCCCTGCAGTTATGCCAATCGTGTAAGACGTTTTATAGCTGCCGTACATGTCGGCTAACAGGCCGCCAATGTAAGGTGCTAAAATGGAGCCCGGTCCTGAGAAAAACCCTAAGAGCGCGGTCGCCTGCCCCGCTACCCTCCAGTCGAATAAGTCTTTAACGAAGACGGCGTACAAGGGCCACTTCGCACCGAAATCTACTCCTATCAAAACCGTGAAGAATATCAGGCCCAAGATAGAACCAGAGAACAAAAAGCCTAGTAGGGACGCAACCAATATAGCGTTGCATGCCACGAGAAGCGGCTTCCTGCCAATCCTATCGGAGAGGGCCGGGAGGGCCAAAGCTCCTACGAGGCCTACGAAGCTCATCAATCCATATAACAAAGTGGAGACGTCTATGCCCATCATAAGCTCCCTGCTCAAGTATGCCTTATAGAACGTTGCGTGGATCATTGTAGCGAAGGCCGATAACGCATAGGACGCGCCAACGAGCCAGGTGCGTCGGTCTCTGAAGACGGCGCCTATGCTACCGTGGGCCTCCCTCCCCTCGTAGTTGCGATCGCCAGCTCTAGGCTCGCGCCCCGTGCTTACGAGGAGTACTGAGAGGAGGGCTATCGCGCCCAACGATAGCCAAACCCCCCTCCAGCCGAACAAAGGGACCACATGTGGAATCGCTAATGCCATGAGGAATGGACAGAGCTTCGTCCCGGTCTCCATGAAGCCCACGATAAGTCCCCTCTTCCTGGGATACAGCTTTTGCGACCAGATGATCACGGGGGACCACCCAGCCGATGCTCCTATGCCGGCGATGACCGAGGACAAGACCCCGTCGACGATCGAAGACGTCATGCCCACAAAAATAGAACCCACCCCCAACAAAGGAAACATCATCAAAATGGTCCTCTTCGCGCCTCTTCTATCTATTAGAGGGCCCGTTACGAATGACGTAAGCGTATAGGCTAGGAGGAAGCATGAGAACATGGTGCCGACGTCTTGGTTTGAGAAATTCAGGCCGCTCATCATCTCCGGCATCAATAAGCCGTATGCATATCTAACGCCGAAGTTTATTGTGATGACGACGTAGCACGTCGCTAGAGTTAGCAACGACCTTTTGTCAAGGGTTCTGTGCGTAGCAGCAAGCTCGACCTCGGACAACCCGAGAAACCCCTTGCTCATACAATTCGTCCTCGTGGCTTCCTTAAAACGATAACGCGAGCCTCATGGCGTCTCGGCTTTCAGGCCACTTTATGGCGCTTACGAACGGCCTCGTATACCATGTTGGCCTCTCACTACTCCACGCAAAATATGAAATGTGGGTCACGTTGCGATGAATCCTTCGAAGCCCAAGCTTCGTATGAGTCAGGCCTTGGGTAATTATTTGACCTCTTTGTTAGGCTCTATTGACATAATGGTTAATCGGCTTTAAATTGGTTTAGGCCCATGCCGGCCTGACCTCTGTTCGCATAAACGTCACCATGCTTAGCGTTAGGACTATGATGAAAGCAGCCATTAATGCCGAGAATGACGGCCAGGCTAGGGCTATGCTCAAGTCCAAGCTAAGAGGTTGCGGAGTTGGGAGGTCTTCCGCGTAATAGTAAAATATGCTGACGGTCCTGATCTCTGGGTTTAGTAGAACGCTCGCGGCCTCGGCGTATAGCGTCAACGGACTTATCCTCGAGAGGGCCTCTTTAATCTCAAGGTATTGTACGTACGCGGCGAGTGGCGGGCTTGGGAAGTAATACCTTAGCCCGGCAACCTCTATCGCTATGATGTCTACAATCCAGTAGACGAAGATCGCGAAGAAGATCCATAGAGAGACGCAGGCCAATGCTGAGGTCGTCGTCCTTCTGAAGATTATTGAGAATAGAAGCCCTATTCCGAACCAGAGCCCGACGTACAAGAAGGATGCGAGGATGAAGTATATTATTCTGAAGGCTCCCTCAATGCTAGGTCCAAAACCAGCGATAAGCATTATGAAGCCCACGACCAAGCTGGTGGCGCATGATATCAATAGCAAAATTATCAGAAGGCCTGCTATGATCTTCCCGGTGATTATGTTGTCCCTACGTATTGGGTTTGAAAGCATCTTCAACATTGAGCCGCTCGCGACCTCTCTATTAATGGAGTCAAAGCTTAGGGCTATGCCGATTATAGGGCCGAAGAGGCCTATGAAGTATGTGAAGGACGGTAGCGGGGACTCGGCAGTACCCGATAGCAGTCTTAAGAACGCTATTGCTTGCTCGACCTCCTTAATCCTCGCCTGGGCGACGGACTGGACGCCGAAGTACGCTGTCGCTAATCCAGATAAGAGGATGAGCGCGAATATCAAGGGGAATCTCTTGCTACCTAAGTGCTCCACCACCTCTTTTCTCACTATGGATTTAACCCCCACTCACGCCCCCTCCTCGACGTACCTCGCGTAAACTCTTTCTAAGCTCGGTGTAAACTTCATCCCGATGATTTTCCTCAAATTCCCTGACATAACTCCTAACACTTCCTCTCTAACATCCTCGCTCGCTATTATTATGACCTTGTTCCCGTGCTGCTCAACGCTCTTAACATCGCGGATTTCGCGGATCTTAGATATGAGGCCTTCATCTATCTCTGCTAATTCCAGCTCGATTACGTTCTCCCCTTTAGTTAAGGAGCTCACGCTCCCCATCCTCACTATCTCTCCTCTGCTCATTATTGCTATCCTGTCGCTGTACTTTTCGACGTGGTGTAAGAGGTGAGACGACATGAGGACGGTTATTCCCTCATCCCTTGTCAGCATTTTAAGCAAGGAAAGTATTTCCTCTGAGCCCGCAGGATCGACGCCCGCCGTCGGCTCATCTAGGATCAAGACCTTAGGATCTTTTACCAAGGCATCTGCTATCGCCAATCGTTGCTTCATCCCCCTGGAGAACTTGCTCACCTTCTCACCGGCCCACCTCGAAAGCCCGACCTTCTCGAGAAGTTCTTCTATTTTCTTCTCCCTAACACCCTTCGGTATGCCGTTTAGGTCTGCCGTAAAGGTCAGATTCTCCCTCGCCGTCAGATCGTCGTACAGGCCGGGGACCTCTGGAACGAACCCGACCCTCTTCCTAACTTCGACGGGGTGGGTTATCACGTTATAGCCGCAAACCCAAGCAGTCCCAGACGTAGGACGGGTTAGACCGAGGAGCATGAGAAACGTCGTCGTCTTGCCAGCGCCATTCGGGCCTAGTAAGCAGAAGAACTCGCCCTCATATACCTTCAGGTTTAAGTCTTTGACTGCGACAAAATCTCCATATTTTTTAGTGAGGTTGACGGCCTTTATTACTACATTTCTCTCGCTCATAGCCTACCATATCTCCGGTACACGAACATTAGCACGAAGATCGCGCCCACTATCACTGCCACGCCCACTATCCCCCAATACGTAGCCTTCGTTACCGTGATCCTTAACGTGATCTCATGAGAGGCCTCTATACTCCAAGCGCGTACGTTAACGGAATAGTCGCCTGCAATCGCTCCGGGAGGGGGCTCCAAGTAGAGGACGGCAGTGACCTTCTCCCCCGCTGGTAGCCCGGTTATTTTATTTGGAACGATGCTGGCCTCCCAGCCCCTCGGAGCGTAGGAATAGAGGCTTATGTCTCGTAGCGGCAGAGTCCCAGCGTTCTCGACGATGAGGGGGATCTCTATAGTCTTTCCCGCTTCAACGTTGTAGCTCAAGAGGTCCTCCTCGGTTTTAAGGGTTATCTTCGCAGTTCCAGTGACAACGGCCTTGAATTCGAGCTTTTCGCGTACGCCCTCAGAGGGCTCTGATACGACAATGCTCACTAGATAAGTGCCTGGCTTGACGTTTTCAGGACACCAAACGTCTAGGGTTAACCCCCAATACGTGGAGCGAGCTCTAACAGTGACGCCGGAGATTACCCTCGTCTCATAAGGTGAGGGCTTGAACCCTAGGTTGTACCAGCCCTCTGGTATCTCTGCTGACAGCCCGAACGTCAAGTCTCTATAGTAGTTGTTTTTGATGTTGAGCCTAAATGAAAATACGGAGCCGGGCGAGCCCGTGACCTCTGCGGAGGTCGTCGTAAGCTCTATACCCGCGCTTGGCTTAATTATCTCGATCTCTATCTTCAGGACATTTGACCTTACTTGTCCGCTTAGCGCGGTGACGATGATATCGTAGCTCCCTGCGGCGGCGTTTGGGTCCGGCTCGATGATCAAGGTCAAGTTCATTGACTCGCGACCCCTTAAAAAGACCTTCGAGACTCCGTAGTCTCCGTAGAGGAGATAGCAACTCCAATCGCTTGGGTGAGAGACCTCAAACGAGACCTCTCTCGCCTCTTCCAATAGATTTGTGACGATTAGAGGGACCGAGAACTTCTTCGGCTCGGATCTGATGCCCAAAACAGGGCTGTAAATTGCTAAGGCGCTGGATTCGTGCGCTAGGGACACGCTGTTGGCCATTAAGGCAAAGGCCAACAATATCGCGAATAGTCCAGTTGTTGCTCTAACTATGCCCCTCATAACGCTTCATTATCTTACGAGACCTCTTTCAAATAAACTTTGCTCTCATCAAAGATGTGTGAAGGGGGCGTATTCATGGCAGTTCTTTAAATTCTTTGACCTCTTTGTCGTAACGAAAAGAAGCATGAATGGGTAATGGCCTGAAGCTTTTATAGCCATTTGGATAAAGTTTCAAGCGCTGGTCAAAGCCTTAGGAGATCGGGCATGGCTTTACAACGCGTAGCTAGCCTGAAAGTCGAGCTTGATGGCCTTAGCACAACTTGTCTAAACATTAGAGAACTGAAAAGAGAAGGCGACTTTCATTAATTTAATAAACCCAAGCTTAGTAACAGCAGGCGGCCAAAACTAGCCCCAAGTAACCATTAAGGTTACGATCCTCTAAGAAGCCTCCTCCGATTAAAACCTCTTTAATAAGTACCTTTGTCGTAACTTGCCTATTGTACCCATTTAAAATGAGGCCCCGAAGCTCTTACGCTCGACACCCTATGCTGGAGGATTGCCTTCGAGCCTTCCTAACGTTTTAATAACCTATGTAGTCACAATCCCTCCATCGGTTGCCGCCGAAACGATGTAACTTCATGAGAGAAGGCCTTTTATGACGACTCTAAGTTACGTCGACGCGTGAAACGTCGTACGTTCTCATCAATTGCCTCTCTTTTAGCTTGGCCCACACGTCTAAGGCTGTTCTGTAAAGCTCCTTGGCCTTCCTCTCAGCCAAGCTTAAATCCTCTACTTCTGCTCCTTCGATCACGAGCTTTAGCACCTCTCTTAGAGTACTCGTAGCAGAGTCTAAGACGTCCAGTTCGAGGGTTGTACTAACCTTCCCACTCCTTGGCGCCTCATCCCCTGAGGACCTCTTTGTCATACACCTTCGCCTATGACTAGAGGCGGTCTCTTATAAACAATAGTAATACCTCACGTAGAGATCTCAACCGCAAAGCCTTCCTTGTTGGAAGGCGATAACTATAGAGTGCTTTGAAACCTCTTTAACGGTAGGCCCGATGACGAGCGCTTGGCCGTCAGGAGTACGGTAGTGAAGAAGTCGTCAGTGGCTGAGGCCTGACGCCTCCTTATCAAACGTCGAGGCTTAAATGGTGATCACTAACACGTGCTGGGCCTAATGCTAAGCTTTGAATCGTCGAGAGGCCCTTAGTTACCTCGAGACAGTCCCGTCGCATCAATAAGCTTTAAAGTCCTCTTCGACCAAACTCCTTTGGGGATTGACGTGGAGGCCCTCATCGACGAAGTGGCCGAGGTCTTAGTTAAGTCGAGGTACGCGATAGCGCTTACGGGGGCAGGGGTCTCGACAGAGTCCGGGATACCCGATTTCAGAGGGCCCTCGGGCATATGGACCAAAGACCCAGAGGCCGAGAGAAGGGCCTACGAGGCTTACGCTCTCTTCTTGAGGGATCCGAAGGCCTTTTGGGAGGACTACTTGTCGCGCCCCTCGATCTTGGGGCCCCTCGAAAAGGCCCAGCCCAATCCCTCACACTACGCTCTAGCCGAGCTTGAGGAAATGGGTATATTGAAGTGCATAATCACTCAAAACGTGGACGGGCTGCACGAGAAAGCTGGTAGTGAGAACGTAATAGAGTTCCACGGCAACGCCTTTAAGATAAGGTGTGTTGACTGTGGCGCGAGGTATCCCAAGAGCGACTTCGACCTAGTGTCGATGAAGGAGAGGGGGCAACTACCGCCCCTCTGTAGGAGGTGCGGAGGCGTGTTGAAGCCGGACGTCGTGTACTTCACCGAGCCCATCCCCCGGGACGTCATAGCTAGGAGCCTAGAGGAGGTCAGGAAGTGCGACGTGATGCTCGTCTGCGGCACGTCTCTCGTGGTCTACCCGGCCGCCGAGCTCCCCCGACTCGCGAAGAGGAAGGTACCTCCAGCGACGGTGATCGAGGTCAACCTCGAGCCCACTTCGGCCACCTTCGATGGGACCTCGGACTACTTCTTGCAGGGGAAGACCGGAGAGATACTGCCCAAGATAGTTGAGGCAGTAAAAAAGAAGTTGGCGAAGTGAGCTTGGGACTCAGACTCTTAAACCAGGAGGCCGTAGGGGTTTTGAAGGCTCGGTCCTTGAGGGCCATCGATAAGAGGTCGAGTCCATGCCCATAACTCCTCACAACATACTAAACCACGAGCTAATAGGCTTAAGAGCCAAGGTCGTCAAGAGCAAGCACCCAGGCTACGTAGGGATGGAGGGGCTAGTGGTTTACGAGACCATGAAGACCGTTAAGGTGATGAACGATAAGGGCGAGATAAAGACCCTTCCTAAGGATTGTTGTACTTTTAGATTTAAACTTCCTTCAGGTATCATAGTTGAAGTCGACGGTCCTTACCTTGTCGGGAGGCCGGAGGATAGGGTGAAGAGAGTGACTAAGAAGCGCTGGTAAGGCCTCTAAAGCCTTTGAGCAAAAGTTTTTAAACGGCCCTCAAAACCCTCTCTAGCTCAGCGGTGATCAAATATCATGAGCAAGGCAGTGAAGACGAGGAACGTAGGCATACCGGGGATTAAACCTCCCGAAAGGACGTGCGAGGACCCTTGCTGTCCTTATCACGGCTCCCTCTCCGTTAGGGGCAAGATCCTAGAGGGTATGGTGGTCAGCATGAAGATGAAGGCTACGGCCACGATACTTCATGAATACATCATCTACGTAAAGAAGTACGAGAGATACGAGAGGAGGAGGCGCAAAATTCACGCGCACCTGCCTCCGTGCCTCGACGTTAAGGTCGGCGACAAGGTCGTAATAGGGGAGTGCAGGCCTCTAGCCAAGACCGTCAGCTTCGTGGTCTTGGGTAAGCCCATCTCCTGAACCTTTAGGGCAATAGGGGTCAAAAGAGTAAGTTTTTATACCCCGCAAGGCTTTTTGAGTCCACAACATTAACTGGGGACCTCGATGGCCAAGCGGGGGCCAAAAGTAGCCGCTGGGATAACGTATAGGCCAAAGATTAGTCTAGCGGTCTTTCCAGGCTCTAGAATAAAGTGCGCAGACAATAGCGGAGCTCAAGAAGTGGCTATGATAGGCGTCGTGGGGGGCAAGACTAGACATAGGAGGCTTCCAGGGGCTAGCGTAGGGGACATGATAATAGTATCGGTAAGGAAGGGGACCCCCGAGCTCAGGAAGCAGATAATGAGGGCCATCGTGGTGAGGCAGAAGAAGCCTTTTAGGAGGCCCAGAGGCCAGTGGGTCCAATTCGAAGACAACGCAGTGGTCATAGTGACTGAAGATGGCACTCCGAAGGGGACGGAGATCAGGGGGCCCATCGCTCGCGAAGCGGCTGAGAGGTGGCCGAGGCTAGCGGCCTTAGCGACCCTAATAGTGTGAGGTGGTCTGAGTGCACCTAAAGACGAAACAGCCAAGGAAACAGAGGCGCTTCTTGTACCAAGCGCCCAATCACGTCAGGCATAAGCTTATGTCGGCCCATTTGTCTGAGGAGCTCAGGAAACAGTACCCCTTCAGGTCGTTGCCCATAAGGACTGGCGACGTCGTCACGGTCATGAGGGGTGACCACAAAGGCCATACGGGAAAGGTCATAAGGCTGGACCACGAGAAGTACAGAATTTACATCGAAGGATTGGTTAGGAAGAAAGCCGACGGCTCAGAGGTACCAATCCCGATTCACCCCTCAAAGGTCCAGATAATAAAGTTAAACCTCGACGACGAGTGGAGGAAGAAGATCGTCGAGAGGAAGATGACGGCTAAGGTAGCTACGTGACTCGGGTGAGCTCGCATGACGAAGAAGTCCGCATCAAAGGGCTTGAAGCGCTACGCCATGCCAGCTTGGTGGCCCATCTCGGTGAAGGAGCATGTGTGGGCACCAAGGCCATCACCTGGCCCTCACTCTCTTGAGAAGTCAATGCCCCTCCTCATAGTGTTGAGGGACGTACTCAAGCTGGCCGAAACGGCAAGAGAGGTCAAGTACATCCTTAAGTCTGGAGCGGTCAAGGTCGACGGCATCGTAAGGAAGGACTACAGATTTCCCGTGGGCCTTATGGACGTGATAGAGATAGAGAAGGAGAACTTAACCTTCAGATTACTTCCCAAACCCGGTAGGATGTTAGACTTTGTCCCCATTCCTGAGCACGAAAAGTACTTCAAGCTTTGCAGGATAGAGAATAAGACCACGGTTAGAGGAGGCCACATACAGCTAAACCTCCATGATGGGAGCAACGTTTTGATCAGGGTGTCGAACCCTCGAAGCCCCGTCGAGGACGTCTACAAGACCTTCGACGTCGTTAAGATATCGCTTCCCGATCGCAAGATCATAGAGCACTACCCCTTTGAGCCAGGGAACTTGGCATTGGTCATAGGCGGGAAGAAGGTCGGTAAGGTAGGCAAGATAGTCGAAGTTAGAGGAGGGCCCATGAGAAGGCATAAGACCGTGACTCTCGAGCAAGGAAGCGAGAGGTTCGACGTGGGGTACTTGACCGTGTTCGTGATAGGGAGGGACGCTCCAGCAATAACGCTAAGGTGAGGAAATTATGAGTGAGGTAGCGCAAAACCCTATGAGGAGGCTCAGGATAGCCAAAGTGGTCGTAAACATGGCCGTGGGGACCTCGGGCGAGAGGTTGGCCAAGGCGGCTCAAGTTCTTGAACAACTCACTGGTCAGAAGCCCAGCTTCAGAAAGGCCAAGAAGACGATCAAGGAGTTCGGGATAAAGAGGGGGGAGAACATAGCCTGCGTCGTCACATTGACGAAGGACAAAGCCGTGGAGTTTCTGAAGAGGGTCCTCGCGGCGGTGGACTTCAAGATCAAGGAGACCTCATTCGACGAACTCGGCAATTTTTCGTTCGGGATAAAGGAACACATATCACTGCCGGGGGTTAAGTATGACCCCATGCTAGGGATATTTGGATTCGACGTCTGCGTGACTATTGAGAGGCCCGGTTATCGCGTGGCGAGGAGGAGGAAGAGGTCGAGGGTTGGTAAGAGCCATAGAGTTACGAGGGAGGAGAGCATGAAGTTCGTCGAGGAGTTCCTCGGAGTCAAGATAGTGTAAAGCCGCGGGTGGGTCGATTGGGCAAGTACAGGCCGCCTAAAGAAAGGAAATTTGGCAAGGGGAGCAGACGATGCAGGATTTGCGGTACCCACGAGGCTCTTATTCGCAAGTACGGGCTCATGATCTGCAGGCGATGCTTTAGAGAGGTGGCGCCCAAGCTGGGTTTCAAGAAGTACATGTAGAGGTGGGGTACGTGGTAATGAACGACACGCTCGCCAACGCCTTGACGACGATAAAGAACTGCGAGATGAGAGCTAAGGGAGAGGCGCTCATAATGCCAGCCTCAAAGTTGATAGCCAATGTGTTGAGGATCTTACTCAAGCACGGCTACATAGGCAACTTCGAGTACATAGACGACGGCAGGTTCGGAAAGATAAGGGTTCAACTATTGGGCAGGATAAATGACTGTGGCGTCATAAAGCCCAGATTTCCCGTTAAGAAGGATGAGTTCGAGAAGTGGGAAAAGAGGTATCTGCCATCCCCCGACGTGGGGTTACTCATAATCTCAACTCCTAAGGGGATTATGACCCATAGAGAGGCTAAAGAGCTCGGCATGGGAGGGATCCTACTAGCTTATGTCTATTGACAGTACGAGGTGTTGGAGATGAAGGTACTCTACGAGCCTTACGTCGTTGAAAGGATAAGCATACCGCCAGGCGTGGATGTGAAGGTCGAAGAGCCAGCCAAGATAATGGTTAAAGGCCCTAAAGGGACGTTAACGAAGGACTTTTCCCACGCCAAGGTCTACATTAAGAGGGATGACTCTAACATATTGGTCGAATCCTACATAAAGGGCAGGAGAGGGAAGAGCGTTTGTGGAACCATAGCATCTCACGTCAGGAACATGATCAAGGGCGTCACGGAGGGCTTCGTATACAAGCTCAAAATAGTCTACTCCCACTTCCCCATGAACGTTAAGGTAGAGGGGGACAAGGTCGTAATAGAGAACTTCATGGGTGAGAAGTCCAAGAGAGTGGCCAAGATAGTTGGCAACGTGAAGGTCCAGGTTAAGGGGGACGACGTGATAGTAGAGGGCATAGACGTAGAGCAGGTCGCTCAGACTGCTGCTAACATCGAGCAGGCGACTAAGATAAAGGGCTACGACTCCCGAATCTTCATGGACGGAATATACATATATGAGCGCAAAGGCAAGAGCGTAGTGTAGCTGATTCTATTATAGTGAAAGTTTTTAAGTCGACCATGTGTTGAAGTGGTATGCTCGGGGGCTATCGCTTTGGATAGCGCGACGAAAAGGCTCTTAAGGCTTAGGTTGAAGATGAACAGAATGAGAGTGAAGTTTAGGAGGCTAAACACCTTAAAGCTCAAGAGGGTCGATGAAGAGAGCTGGAGGAGGCCCAGGGGGATAGATAACAAGATAAAGTGGTCTAGAAAGGGGTATCCCCCTCTCGTCAGGATAGGTTATCGCAATCCCAAGGCCGTTAGGGGATTACATCCCTCCGGCTTGATCGAAGTTCTTGTTCGTAGGCCTCAAGACTTGGAGGGCTTAGATCCTAGGAAGCATTGCGTTAGAATAGCTCGCACCGTCGGGAGAAAGAAGAGGCTTCAAATAATTGAGAAGGCTAAGAGCATGGGCCTTAGGATCCTCAACGCTGTTGGTGTTGAGGCATGAACTTGGGCATTGTTAAGAGGCTAGCGGCCGAGGTCCTAGGGGTAGGGGAGAGCAGGGTCTACATAGATCCCTCTAGGATCGACGAAGCCGCTTCTGCGATAACGAAGGAGGACGTCAGGAAACTGATTGAGAAAGGCGTAATATCAGCTAAGCCAATCAAAGGGACTAGTAGGGCGAGGGCTAGGCTTAGACATCTTAAGAAGCGCAAGGGCTTGAGGAGGGGCGAGGGCTCTCGCAAGGGCTCTATAGCTGACTTGGAGAGGAGGTTGTGGATCGCAAGGGTGAGGGCGCTTCGAAAGTACCTCAAGATGTTGAGGGACAGGAGGTTGATCGATAAGAAGACGTATAGGATGTTGTATAGGCTGGTCAAGGGAGGAGCGTTCCAAAGCAGGACCCATCTGAAAGAGTACGTAAAGCAACAAGGCCTCTTAAGGAGGGTCTGACTTGGTTAAGAGAAAGGTCATAAGGCGGGTGCCCTTTAAGAGGAGGAGGAAGGGTCTAACGGACTACAGGATGAGAATGAAGACGCTCCTCTCTGGCAAGCCGTTGCTGGTGGTTAGAAAGACCAATACCCAAGTTATCGTTCAAGTGGTAAAGCCTGAGATTAAGGGTGACAGAGTTTTAGCCCAGGCTACGGGCAGAGAGCTGAGGACGAAATTTGGCTGGCCGGCTTCGGGCAAAAGCACCCCCGCGGCATATTTGGCCGGCTACCTTGCTGGGCTTAGGGCCCTGAAAGCTGGTGTGAAGGAGGCAATTTTATACATAGGCTTGCACAGAGCAGTGAGGGGCTCTAGGGTCTTCGCTGCCCTTAAGGGAGCGCTTGACGCTGGGCTCAGGATTCCTCACAGCCCTGAAGTGCTTCCCTCAGAGGAGCGAGTCAAGGGCCTCCACATAGTCGACTATGCGAGAATGCTCAAGGAAACAGATCCAGAGGCCTTCGAGAGGCAGTTCTCCGCTTACCTGAAAACTGGCTTCGACCCGGAAAAGATAGTGGATGCCTTCGAAGAAGTGAAGAAGAGGATAGAACAAGCAGTACGACTACAAGTAGCGGAATAGCGAGAAGCATTCCATAGTTTTAAAGGAAAGCTTAAAATAATCCCCTCAACGTGTAGGTTTCACTATCTAGCATAAATATGAATTAGAGGATGATGGAAATGTCCTCGCTTGACGCTTGGGTACCGGCGACGTATGTAGGGAGATTGGTGAAGGAGGGCAAGATAACAAGCATAGACGAGATCTTCGCCAACAACTTGACGATAAAGGAGCCGGAAATAGTCGATGCGCTACTACCCGACTTAAAGCACGAAGTAATCGACGTGAAGATAGTTCAGAAGCAGACGGACATCGCCTAGCGAAGCGCTAGGCGACCGTAAGCTGGCGAGATCTCGAGGTTCAAAGTAGTGGTGGCTGTAGGCAACGAAGCGGGCTACGTCGGGTTGGGCTTCGCCAAGGCCAAGCAGATGAGGGAGGCCATAGACAAGGCGATAGTGGAGGCCAAGCTCAACATAATCCCTGTCAGGCTCGGTTGTGGGAGCTGGGAGTGCAGGTGCGGCAGGCCGCACAGCGTGCCGATAAGGACTTGGGGCAAGGCGGGGAGCGTGGAGATGACCCTAATACCAGCGCCTCGAGGAACGGGCTTAGTGGCTGGCGACACGGCCAAGATAGTGCTCAGGCTCGCCGGGGTCAAGGACGTCTGGACCCTCACCAAGGGCGAGACTAGGACCAAAGAGAACATGGCGAAGGCGGCCCTCGAAGCACTTAGGAATACGCTGGCCTTCAAGTCGGTGAAGGACTGGGCGAGAGCATGACGAAGAAGCTCTACGCGGTGATAAGGCTCAGGGGCCGCGTTGGAGTACCGCCCGACATAAAGCTAACGTTGCGCTCGCTGAGGCTCACGAGGAGAAACCACTGCACGATAGTCGAGGCAACCCCCTCCATTGAAGGGATGTTGAAGAAGGCCTCAGGTTACGTAACGTATGGAGAGATAAACGAAGAAGCTTTGGCCGCTCTGCTGGAGAAGAGAGGCCGACTGAGAGGCGACGAGCGCCTGACGCTGGACCACGTTAAGAGGCTGGGCTTTGAAAGCTTCAGGGACTTGGCCAAGGCGATACTCGAGGGCAAGATGAGCTTGCGTAGTATACCCGGCTTAAAGCCCGTCTTCAGGCTACACCCGCCCTCTGGAGGATTTAAAGGGACCATAAAGAAACCAATTGAACAAGGAGGAGAGCTTGGCTACAGGGGCCCGCAGATAAGTGAGCTATTAATGAGAATGATTTAGCCAGGCTAGTCCAGTAAAGACTCAAGGATCCTCCTGCGCTCAGAGAGGGGAATCCTTAAGCGCTTTAGGGCCTCTTGCACTAAGCTCAATAGTTTGCACTTGGCATTGAGGAGGGCCCTCTCCTTTGCTCTGACCTCTTGAAGCTCTTTGTCTATCATTTGGATTACGCTCTTTACCTCAGATAGAGCCTCATAAAGCCTCTCGCTTAGCACTTCCCTCTCAACAAGCTCCAAGACCTCTCTTAGGTTGTCGGGGACCTCGTCAGCGAAATCGTGAAATTCTATTTCGCTGTAGCCCCTGAACAGGTTGATCGATAGGGATATGGGCCTAACGAGCTCGTAGTACTTCCTTGAGGGGCCCAGGGAACCCACTTTAACTTCGTAGGCCCTTATCAGCCCTGCTCGCATCAAGACGTTGATGTGTTTTAGTATAGCTTGCTGGCTAACGTTGAGCTCTCTCGACAACTGGAGCAAGTACTTCGGCTCCTTGGCTAAGAGCTCCAAGATCTTCCTACGCGTCTCGTTCCCAAGTACCTCTAGCAAATCCATGCGCCGAGCCATGACGTCCCACCTCAGTAGTTGCAGTTGGACACTATTAAAGAATAGGCGAGAAAGATTTAAATATTTCTAACCTTAGGTTACTAACTCGAGGTGAGAAAAATGTGGAGGCCTAGAAGGTTTTCGAGGATCTTTGACGAGATCGAGAGAGCCTTTGAGGAGATAGACGAAATGATAGACAGGATGTTCAGGACCTTCGTCAGAACGCCCAGAGAGGCCGCCGAGGTCGCCGTCGAAGGGCCCTACTTCTACGGCTTCAGCATAACCATAGGGCCAGATGGCAGACCAATAATACAGGAGTTCGGCAACGTCAGGCCGTCTCGCTGGGGCATTGAGAGAAGCGACGTCAGGAGGCCCTACGTAGAGACCCACGTAGATTCGAAGGCCGGAGTACTCAAGGTGGTGGCAGAGTTGCCAGGCGTGGACAAGGAGTCCATCAAGGTGAACGCCACTGAGGACGTGGTGACCATAAGGGCTGAGCAGGGGGACAGGAAGTACTACGCTGACGTAAAGTTGCCAGCAAAGGTCGACCCGACGACTGCCAAGGCCAGTTACAGAAACGGCGTTTTAGAGGTTACGCTAAAGCTCAAAGAGAGGGTTGAAGAGGGGAAGGGCTACGAGGTCAAAGTAGAGTAGCCCCTTCTTTTACTTCTTTACCCCTGCGAGGTTATGATTCATGACGAATAAGGCTTCTGCCTCTATTACTTTGAGGGTTGCGGAGGCTAGGGCTAGAGATGTGGGCAGGGGCATAGCTAGGATAGACCCTGCGGTTATGTCTCAGCTCGGCATAAGCACAGGCGACGTCATAGAGATAATAGGCAAGAGGAAGACCGTGGCGATATGCTGGCCAGGTTATCCCGAGGACTACGGCAAAGGGATCATAAGGGTGGACGGCTACATAAGACGAAACGCTGGCGTCGGCATAGACGATAAGGTCACGATAAAGCTCGTGACCGTCAAGAATGCCGAGAAAGTCGTGCTGGCCCCCACGGAGCCCCTCAGGCTAGTAGGTGCCGAGGACTACATAAGGCAACTGCTTGAGGGAAGGGCGGTTACCAAGGGAGACTACGTGCCTGTGGGCATCATGGGGAGGACTATAGACTTCATAGTAACGTCGATTCACCCACCTGTCGATGCAGTGATAGTGGGGCCCGAGACCCAAATGGTGCTGAGCGAGAAGGTCGAGAAGGCCCCTCGAGAGATACCCAGGGTAACCTATGAGGACATTGGAGGCCTCAAAGAGGCTATCCAGAAGATCAGGGAGATGGTCGAGTTACCTCTGAAACATCCAGAGCTCTTTGAGAGATTGGGCATCGAGCCCCCGAAGGGAGTGCTCCTCTACGGTCCTCCTGGCTGCGGGAAGACCCTGTTGGCGAAGGCGGTCGCGAATGAGACGAACGCCCACTTCATAAGCATAAGCGGGCCAGAGATAATGAGCAAGTTCTACGGGGAGAGCGAGCAGAGGCTCAGGGAGATATTCGAGGAGGCAAAGAAGAACGCCCCCTCGATAATCTTCATAGACGAGATAGACGCGATAGCGCCGAAGAGG
>Ga0105158_1000084_pt1 | contig 42780 bp, 39 predicted proteins | sample LHCtaG_FD_81567 | JGI IMG/M metagenome (GOLD analysis project Ga0105158, IMG submission 81567) | Hot spring microbial communities from Little Hot Creek, USA to study Microbial Dark Matter (Phase II) - LHC4sed_matched | ecosystem: Environmental > Aquatic > Thermal springs > Hot (42-90C) >...
ACGCCTTGGCCCAGGTCAGGAGATTCATTGAGAGTAGGCTGAAGGGAGTTAAGGTAGAGGTCACAGCCAGCACTTCAGAAGCAGTTAAAATAGCCGTTTCAAGCGATGGTGTAGCAGCTATAGGATCAGAATATGCAGCAATGCTGTATGGTGGAGAGGTGCTACTTCACGGCATAGAGGATCACAAAGAGAACTACACAAGGTTCATAGTGGTGGGTAAAAAACCTTTTGAAGTAGCTGAAATCACTACAGTTAAAACAGCCGTGATATTCACAGTAAAGCATGAGCCGGGGTCGCTATACAGAGCACTGCAGCCATTTGCTGAGCGTAGAATAAACCTCACGAAAATAGAGTCTAGGCCTATCAAAGGCAGGCCATGGGAGTACATGTTCTTCATGGAGTTTGAGGGCATGGTGAATAGCGAGAGCGTTTCACAAGCATTAAGAGAGCTTAGCAAGAGAACAGAGTTTCTCAAGATACTGGGGTCCTATCCAAGAATACCTTAGCCTAAGCTACGATACTGTGAGCAGGGTGCAGGGGATTGAGATGGAGCTACGACCATAAGCTAGTAAAAGCGTGTATGTGAGCTAAGTTTCATTTACTGCTTACTAGCATGTAAAAGTTTTGCAGCCCCTTCTCTAAGCCTCTGTAGGCTCTCCTCTATCCTACCACCCCTAAACTCAATTACATCAACAACATTAAACCCAGCGGCCTTTAGCATCTCAGACACCCTCCTTCCAGCAATAGGCCCCCATCCAAAGTTTGCTACTACGAACACCTTCTTGTTCTTTGGAATCTTGCTTGTAATCACATGCAGTAGTAGTGTTGCGAAGGGGAACATGTCTGCGTCATATGTTGGCACAGCTATGACGAGGGCCTCTGCATCTATAGCATCGCCAAGCATATCGCTGATGGGGCTACGGTGCTTATCTAAAAACCTGTACACCTTAACCTTTGCACCTAGCTTCTGAAGCTCGTCTAGAAGCACATTAACTGCCTTCTCAATGAAGCCATACATAGACATGTACAGCACCATCACCTTACCCTTCTCGGCATCCCCCCCAGCCCAGCTGCTGTACAGTGAAGCCATAGTCTTTACGCCTCTGTGCATAGGCCCGTGAGCAGGTGCGACAACCTCAATATTACTGAGACTAGCAACTTTGGAAAGTTTCTCCAAGTTCTTTAGGACCCAGTCAACATACTTTCCTATGATATTAGCAAAGTACTTCTTTGCATACCATAAGAACCTCTCTTGATCAGCTGGCGAAAGGTCTTCGAAAAATGGTGTAGAGGGGATGCCGTAAGAACCAAAGACATCACATGAAAATAGCACTGAGCCATCGAGCACACTCACAATTGTCTCAGGCCAGTGAAGCCATGGGGTGTGGAAGAACCTTAGTGTTTTACCAGCTATACCAACAGCCACGCCATCACTAACAGCAGTGAGGTTAGGTTTAATGCCATAAAAGCTTTGAATCATGTCTCTAGCGAGTGGATGCCCAAAGACCTTAACATCGCTACTCAAACTACTGAGAAGCTCCCTTAGAGAGCCACTGTGGTCAGGCTCCATATGGTGAACAACAACAGCCTTCACATCCCTTAAATCTACAACACTTCTAATTTCATTAACAAATGCGCCTTCAAAGCCTATCTTCCACCCATCGACAACAATTGCCCCGCCATCACCTATGACAACATACGAATTATATGTGACCCCCTCTGGTATTTCCCAAAGGGACTCAAAATACCTTGTCTCATCATCCTGAAGCTGAAGCAGAACAACATCCTTGGCAATTCTTGTGTTAATAATCCTAACCATCTCGTTCAAGCCTCGCAAGGTAAGTGTCTTCAAAGCAAAATATAAGATTTTTGTATCTGAAAATTCAGTTACGCTACAAGTGTGTATCTATTACGAGAATTTCGCTAAAGATGTTTTCACAAGTTAAAGACGCGCCCTGTCCGCGGCCTGGCATAGCTGGTTTTAATGGATGTAAACATCTGTTCACCTCAGCTTTACAAGGTCAATGATATTACTGCGAATTTTTGAAAGCACTTTTACGTGCTTTATAAGAACATTTATTCACGTTCAAAGTAGGTAACCTTTATAAATCTGTTCAATAAATAAAGAAGATGTTGAAACAAAGTCAATTGGGCATTGCAAGGCGTTGCAAATGGACTTAAACAGGGTAATAGATGAAGTTAAGAAGTTGAAATGGGTGGAGTTTCAATTCACAGATTTGTTTGGGTATCTGAGGACAATCTTGGTATCAGCTGACCAAATAAGTTTTGATGTATTTAGTAATGGTATGGGCAAGCTTGATGGTAGTAGTGTAAAGGGGTTTACTGGTATTGAGGAGAGTGATCTGAACCTAAAGCCTGATCCCTCAACATTTGCCCTCGTGCCCTGGGAGGAGGGGCTAGGCAGATTCTTATGCGATGTGTATACAGCTGATGGTAGGTTTGCAAAGGATCCTAGGTTTGTGAGTCAGAGTCTTGATGAGGTACTTGGGGAAGACGGATTAAGGCTTTTTGTATCAGCAGAGCTAGAGTTCTTCATATTTAATAAGATAGGCGCATATGTTGATGGCTGGAAGCAGTCATTTGAGGTAATAAGTGATGAGAGTAGCTGGGTGGGTGTAGCACCGTTTAATAGGGCTAGGGACGGCTACTACGTTCCTTATCCAAAAGATAGGTTTACTCACCTTAAGATGGAGATAGGAGATGTCTTGAAAAAGTACTTTGGGTTACAAGTAGAGGTCGTTCATCACGAAGTCACTGCAGCCTCTCAACATGAGATAAACTTTAGAGGAGGTGCTACTACGTTTACTGCAGATGCTATACAAACTGTTAAATACGTTACTAAGGCGTTGGCCTATAAGCAAGGCGTTATAGCAACATTCATGCCAAAGCCTATATATGGGGACAATGGGAGTGGTATGCATGTCCATGTTAGTATATGGAGAGGAGATGAGAACCTGTTCTACGATCCCAATGACAGTTACGCAGGCTTAAGCCAGTTTGCTAGGTACTTTATCGGAGGCTTAATTGAACATGGCAGAGCACTCTCAGCTATAGTAAGTCCCACAGTGAATAGCTATAAGAGGCTTGTTGCAGGCTATGAAGCACCTGTATACCTTGTGTGGAGCAAGGCTAATAGAAGTGCAGCTATAAGAGTTCCCACCTATAGTAATAGTTATAAGAGTAAGAGAATTGAGTACAGACCTCCAGATCCAAGCGCAAATCCATACCTTGCCCTCTCAGCAATAGTGCTTGCAGGTCTTGACGGGGTTAGGAAGAGGATGGATCCAGGTGATCCTGTGAACGAAAATGTTTATAGAATACCTCCCCAGAAGAGGAGAGAGCTTGGTATAAAGGAGCTTCCGAGATCCCTTGAGGAAGCACTGGATGAGCTTGAAGTAGATAATGAATGGCTTAGGCCGATATTTCCAAAAGAGCTAATAGAAACCTATATAGAGCTTAAAAGGGAAGAAGCGAGAAAAGTCAATTCATATCCTACACCAGCAGAAATAATGATGTACCACGACGTTTAGCTTTCAACAAAACTTATTTTCGCTACACTAGAAGCCAAAGGGTCCTTTGTGTGGGCCTCTTGAAACACAAACACGTAGCTTTCTTTAGAAGCGATGTAGAGGTTGATGTAGAGCGCAGAGTGCGTGAGCTTATCCAGGGACTTGGGGGCAGAGGGATCGGAGCAATAGCGATATTCATTGGAGTGGTTAAAGATGTTGTAGAGGGGCACAGAGTGCATGAGCTCTCTTATGAGGCTTATGAAGAGTATGCATTGAAGGCTCTTGATAGAATTGCTAGTGAGGAACTTGAGAAGAGTGGTGTTGAGGCAGTGGAGATTATGCATAGGCTAGGCTCTGCAAAGCAAGGTGAAAAAACACTTTACATAGCTGTAGCAGCAAGAGGGAGGAAGGAGGCCTTGGAGGCCCTCTCTAGAATTCTTGAGAGGGTTAAGGCAGAGCCTCCGATATTTAAGCTTGAGAAGAGGGATGATGGGGAGTACTACGTTATTGGCGAGGGCAGGAGAGTAAAGAGGGAAGAGATTTAGCGCAACTTCTTAACTAACACTACTCTGTTTTGCTGCCCCACCTTCTCGATTCTGACATAACCTAGCTTCTCCAACTTCCTCACATGCCTCCATAACGTTGTTCGGGGGACTGAGTGTAAATCTCTCTGTAATTCTGATTGAAGTGCTGCCCCACCTTTCTTCTCAACACTCTTCAGTATTGCAATATCCAACTCACTCAGCACTTCACTCTCCTCTTCACTTCTTCTTTTAATTACCTTTAGTAAGAAAAACGCTGAGACCCCGGCTGTGCCAACGCCTAATGCAACTATGACTACTTGGAGAGGTAAACTTACGTTGGCAGTAGGTGGCTTACTAGGTGCTGTAGTCTCTGAAATTCGTGGCTTGACTATGTAGAGTAGCTGCACATCCTTACCCTCATCAAAATCTATGTAATATAGATCACCTATGGCTCCAATGTCTGTTATGTTGTTTGGCAGTGTAAGTAGTATTATATTGGGAGAGAGGATGAGCCTGTACATGTATTTACCCGAGAGGTTAAGAGCAAGTCTATTCTCATTAATAGTTGCATTAGCTATGAAGCTCACGATACATGTAGCCTCAGCTTCTGAAATAATGACTACACTATTAGTAATATGGTTGTACGCTATTGGTAGCTCTCTACCATCAACCTCAACATTTATTGAAGTTATGATTGGCTGAGTAGGTAGCTCAACATCATTTAAACCTTGAGAAAGCCTATAGCTCAAGTTTACATGAACAACGCCATCAACATCAATATATATGTACACAGTGCTTTTAATAGCATAGGCATGGATAGATGCACTATTGAGTAGTGCAGTAGCCAGAATGAGTAGGGCGAGGGTGAATGAAGACAGCCGTGCGATGCCTAATTTCATGGGTAGAGTCCCCGTGCCCCTAAGCATGTATGCAAATAGTGTTTATAGTTGTGCAAGCAACCCCCCTCCTTAGCCTGAAGGGCGAAAACCTCCATGGAATAGTTCATAGCTTTCTCACCCATTTTGAGCTACGTCTAACGCCTGTAGAGCATACGAGGAGGCTAGAGCTTCTCCCACGAGTTTTTCGTTTTCCAGCAGTTTTAACCTTAAATCTGCGTGTTTAAGGCAGTTGCAAGGAGTCTTTGAGCTCTAAGATTTATAAGTCTTTCACTCATTTCCACAATAGATGCTGAGGCTTTTGTCGAGCCGAGCTCTATTCGTACAAATAGCCTTTTTGAGGATTAGTTAAGCCTAGGGCTACTGAAACATCCTCTTCCACTTCGCTGCTGTATGTTAGTACTAACTTGTACAGCCTCCTTATAGCTGATGACTCTAAGCGCACAAATCTGTCAACATAGTCTATTGGTATGGGGACAGCGTTTTGCGAGGTGTTTTCCATTACATACTTTAGCACTTTTCTCACAGCAGTTCTGGGGTACACGTCTAACCTAGTTACTTGTCGAAACACCATATCTGATCTAGGCATGTAGTACACTATAGCTGTTTCCTCCATGTACTTGCACAACTCCTGCAACAAGCTAGCAGTGCTGGAGCTGCATTTCTCAATGAGCTGCAGGATCCCTTTTAGCCTCTTCCTAGTAGAAGGGCTTCTATCCATAACCTTACTCAAGTGCTCCTCAAATATCTTAAGATAGCTATCTAGTACAACGTATTCCCCAGGTTCAAGTGCATAGCTCAGCAGAGCTTTATCATTAACATGTTTAAGACTGGAGTAGAGCTGGGGGCTACCCCTCCCTATGTGAGTAGCCATAAATGTGCTCGAAACTCTCTTAACCACTCCCACAATAGGTACACCTAAAGTGTCACCCCTCTTCAAGAGCCTTACCAAAGCAAATGACGCCATAGAGGCTAGCTTATCTGGATCTGAGACACGCCTCACTTCAGAGACGTCAAGGAAACTTAATGGTGTGAAGAATGCGGGTCTTGTTGAAAAGAAGAGCGAGCCATCAAGCATAACTATATCTGCGTATCTATGCTTTTCAACAGCTTTAAGGGCTGTGTCCAGCTCCATGATCTTAGAGTCCAATTCGATTACCACGTTTAAGCGGTTTTCGAGGTTTCCAAGCCTTAGTGAAACACCTGTTATTTCATATGACGAGATGCCACCGGGTCCTACAATCACGTAACCAGAGACAACGACCCCGAAAACGCCAGCTACAAGTTCTAGTGCTGGTTTGCTCCATGTGCTATCAACAGCTATAACTATCTCCCCTTCAGGTCCCGTCTCCCCGCTGAATTTCTCTATATTGAGAACTCTCCTTACCTCGCCTAGGCTACTGCGAATGGGGTTCACGTACCTATCCTGAAGGACCTTAATGAGCTCCTTAGCTATCTCGCTAAGAGCTAGCGTTACCTCAGGGCTCTCCTCACTTAACTCTATAGACTCTCCATACATGAACTCCTTTTCTAGCTCATGCAACATCCCTAACCCTCACAAGAATGGGTTTCCTAAGAGGGTTACCTAAGCCTGCAAAGAAGAATTCTCTTGATGTGAGAAAGGGTAGAGTGTGTTGCATGTATTCCACCCCCTCGATCCAGTTCCTAAGCTCACTATAGTCTCCAGCCGTCTGTAGCCTAGAAAAGAATACCGAGTTCATATTCCCCCTGATCTCGGGGGCTAAGTCCACTATCCTTTGAGAGGCAAGGATTAAGCCAAAGCCCCACTTTCTGCCTTCCCTAGCGGTTCTCATAATAACGTCCTTTGCGGGGTTACACCCGTGTGCACAGCAATAGTTGTGAGCTTCATCAATAACAGCCACAATGCCCGCCCTCTTCCTATTCTCTATAATGAAATCCCACACCCTCTTAATGATTTGGAACACTATGAAGTTCTTAGCGCTATACTCAATTTCTGAAGATAAATCGACGACCACAAGCCTACTCTTTCTATTCATAAGCATTTGGACAACATAATCTACAACTATTCTTCTGCTAGATAAGTTGCTTTCAAAAAACTCCCTACCAACTCTTGTATGTAGCAAGAGTTTTGTCTTTACAGCACTAGATTCGCGTGCCCCCATCTTCCTCAGATAGGCCTCTGTTACAGCTATAAAATCATTGAAGCTCCACTTAAACAAACCCTTGGCGCTATACTCTTTGTACTTCTTCAAAACCTCCTCTAAATCAGCAACATGGCTGCGGGTAGCCAGGTGCTTAGAGCTCTCTACAGAGCTCTGCTCAATTTTCTGTAGAGCACTCTTTATGTACTCAACTACTATGCCGTACATGTAATCCTCATAGTACGTGCTTAAGCCAGTGTGGCTCACAAGTATATCAGCTATAACATCAGGCTCCAGCACTATTTGCGAAGCATCAACTACCTCTATATCCGCACTACCCCACCTAGACTTATCAGCATAGTCAATGCCTGTGTGATCAAATACCACCACCCCATAGTCAGGCTTCTTCTGCAGAACCTCTTCAACAATAGCCTTCACAAGCCTGGATTTTCCAGAGCCTGTAGCGCCTAGTACAGCTATGTGGAAGTCTAGAGCCCTGGGATCTAAGTCTACTCGAAGGTGTGAAAACTTGTGAAAGCCTATGGAAAGCCCCTGGGGTAGGTTGAGTATTTTAAGCAGGGCATCTCCCTTCTCAGCCGTATAAACATTGCTCCCAGGCCTTGGTATCGCAAAACTCAGCTGAATGCCTCCCTCAGGCGGGATCTCACCCACTATCTCAATATAGCTTTGCATAAGGGGTGCTGAAAAGCTATGGCTTTTCTCAGGGTCAAAGGTTGTTGGAAGGGCTGAAGAGTCTATGGCTAGATCCCTCTTCACACTGCCTTTGAACACCCCCAGAAACCTCCGCCCCTCTATAAAGTCGTCTACTATTGCCAGCATCTCATCCTTAACGTAATCTATAGCCTCCCTAGATATCCTGACTGGCGCAATAGAGGCTCTAGAACCAGATGTGACTACGCCGACCAGTACCCCAATTTCCTTTGGACTCCAGCTCCACATAAGCTTCTAGCCCAGGTACTGAAAGCATATTAGCTAATTTTTTAGAGAGCTAGCTGAAAGTGTGATAGACTTGTTTAGAGTTGTGCTAGAGGCGTTTCTCCAAGGGCTGTCAGAAGAGCAGGTGTGCATAACTAAGTTAAGGGAGTTTATAGCTGTAAGCGGGGTTTGCACAGGGTCGCAACTGGTTTTCATATGCTCCTATGGCAATACCCTCGCAAAGTTCTCTCTTGTAGAGGAATCTGCTAGGGCGCTGCAACAATTAATCTTAACAGGGGCCTTTAAGGCACTCACACTTCAAATCGTTGTCGAAGGCGAAAAATCAGATGAAGTTGTGAAAACCGTTGACCTTATCTATAAGTCTCTTAAAGAGTGTGGCATTTTACTGAAACTACTATAGCTTTATGGCTGTATCCTCACCATAGCCTCTAGCACAGCTCTACCAACTCTCTCGACATAGGCTCTAAGTTCTTCAGCTGTAGCAAACCCCAGCTCCTCTACAAGCGAATCGCTGACCATAAGCACAGCACCCGTTTTAAGCCCCCTCATAGCCCCCAACATGAAGAGCCCTGCGCACTCCATTTCAACAGCTACAATACCTCTGCTAGTCCACTTCTTCACAAACTCCGGGTCCTCAGCGTAGAAAGCGTCACTACTAACAATTGGGCCTATAGCATAATTTACACCTGCTCTTTGCACCTCTTCAACAAGGGTCTTCAACACCTCAAAGTGAGGAGCTGTAGCCATGCACACATTCTCTCTTAGGTACTGGTAGAAAGCACCCCCAGGATGGTAAGCAGCGGCAGTGGGGATCACAACATCGCCTACCCTAAGCCCTTTAACCATTGCACCACAAGTGCCAAACCTCACTACAACTTTTGCTCCAAGCATTGTAAGCTCCTCTACAACTAGCATTGATGAAGGGTGGCCCACGCCATGCATAGCTACAGAAATTGGGACACCTTTGTACAGCCCTGTGTACACTAAGAGACCTCTATTAGTATTTACAAGCCTAGTGCTCTCAAGCATATTAGCAAGCTGCTCGACTCTTGCAGGATCCCCAGCTACAACAACTCTTTCAGCAACATCCCCCTTCCTAGCCTTTATGTGTATAGGCCCGATCAAAGCTATTCACCCCACCAAGTGTGATAATAGTAGAGATAGAAAAGCTTAAATTATACATGGGTAAAGCAAAGGTGAACTACTATGAATTGTGTGAGAATTGTAGGCAGGGTCTTTAGTGGCATTGGTGAGGGGAGGATTTATGTTGAGCTCTATAGGAGTGAGATAGAGAAGGTCATGAGCATAAAGCCTTATCCAGGGACACTAAATGTTAAGCTTGAGCGCGAGTACGTGGACATAGTAAAAAAGCTCTTGGCGTCAAATCCACATACAGTAATAAAGCCCCCTAAGGAAGGCCTGGCACCTGTTCTAGCATGGAGAGCGTATGTAGAAGACCTTGTTGTGTACATAGTGAAACCCGTGAAAACCGTGTGGAGATTTGATGTTATAGAGCTTGTGGCTGAGAAAAACCTCAGAGAGCTCTTCGGCCTGGCAGATGGCGATACTATAGAGGTGTTAGTGCCTTTGGCACAGGATCTCAAATGCTAATTACTGGAGGAGGCTGCCTTATGTAAAGAGTTTTAACTCTCTAATCCTAGGGGAAAACTGGCCACCTCAATAGTTATATGGATGTAGGATATAAGGCTGCAAAGGATTTACCTCTGTTGGCGAAGTGACATGGTTAATGCAGTATTTTATGTAGAGAGATTTGTACACAAGGTTGTGCATGAAGGCTACACCCCCTCTGAAGAGGAGGTAAAGGTTGTTGGCGAGCTCCTTGGTCAGCCGACTAGGAAAATAGATGTTGTTTTGAGTAGGTATAGGCAGGTCTTCGGATGGTATGTTGTGAAGAGGTGTGCTGAGGCTGATGCGAATGTAAAGCTCTGTATATACACCTGGAATCAGAGAGCCCCCTTTAGGCTATTTCCACTAGCACTCCACGCGTTTGGAACAGTGCTCTTGTTTAAAGGTGGGGAGCCTGTAGAGGTGCTGGCCTACCCAATGCCTAAGGCGCTGAGCTTTGCCAAGTCCCCAGGGCTTTCAAGAGAGAAGTTTGGCAATACTGTACCTAGAGAGGTAACGGAGAGAGTTGATGGGTGGCAAGTGGCGGCCTACTTCAACCCGATCTTAGGTAAGTGGATGTTTGCAACGAGGTATGTTCTGCACAACATGTTTTTTGAAGCAGGCAAGCTTGTTGTAGAGGACTTCAGCTCCATAGCAAATCCGTATGTGTATGTGGCCCACAAACTTGCTGAGGAGTCAGGGCTCTACAACAAGCTTTCAAGGTTTGAAAAGGGGTGGACCCTCACCTTTGTTTTAAAGGGCCCTGAGCCGGCTATTACAAAGCCCCCCTACCCAATGGGAGATGACTACCCTAAGTACAAGCTCTACTTGCTATTTGCAAGAGATCCTAGTGGAAAACTCTACACCTGGAGGGAGAGCAGAGCACTACTAGATTACGAAACGCCTCAGTATGTGGAGCCTGAGCCCCTTGAGAAGCTCTATGAAAAAGTCGTGAATAGGCTCGATGTTAGATCCTACATGGCGTATGTGGATACGCAGGATCCTGAAAACCCCATTATAGCTGAGCTCGAGTCAGAGCTTTACCCAGATGCGATGAACGTTAAGTATCTGTATGATGCAAAGTCAGCTGCAATAATATCCTCTGAAGGGTTTGGGGGGAGGCTTGCTGAAATGGTTGAGGAGTTTGTTAAGGGTGCTGTAATTGGGATTGATGTGGCTGTGAAGAGCTTTGCTAAATTGCTAGAAGGGGTAATGGATATAGATGTTGTGGCTATGAGCATTGTCGAGGTTTTGGAGAGCTATAAGCCAGGGCATGGGGTGAGTGGGGATGAAATTAGAGCAGCGCTAAAGAGTGGGAATATTAAGAGAGTTGTAAAGAAGGTTTTCAGCACACTTTTAGAAGGCAAGTCTATAGCGACAAAAGCAACTATTGATACTGTAAACCAGTTTGTAGAGGAGTTGAGGATCAGGATAGCAACGGATCGCAACACACAGCACCTCATTTAAGCATATTACTGTATTGCAGAAATGGTTAGAGACTAGCATAGGCACAGCAGTTATGGTTTAGCATGTAACGGTGTCGCAGCTTTAAATACAGGAACACTACAAGGCTCTAAGACCTTGTCTATAGTGAGGGTTGCTACAGTACCTCTAAGGGTCTTTTCAGGGGGTTGCTTGTAGCGCTAGCCTTATGTTGTAGAGTGCTACTTCTTTCCTATCGATATCTTTATGTATGATACTCTCTTACCCCTAATCAGCATGCTCCCTATCTCAACGTTTCTCAAAGCAATTCTATCTCCAAGCCTAGAAACCAGTGCACTGTATAGCGTTACCGCTCTATAGATGTGTTTTCCCCTCCCCAGTATCTCCACCACATCTGCGTCTCTATTTATGCTAATTATTGCCTCGAGTATGTACTCCCTCAGTGGCCTGTTTCCAAGTACAATTGTTTTAGTGCTTCCAGACGTTCCTGTGCTCATTGCCTCAACCCTTTAGCTACGTCTATATTGGTTCAGAGCTGAAACAATATATAAGTTTATCACTTTAGTGTGCTACAGCTTTAATGCTCCTAAAAACCAGGAAGTTTTTGGTAAGGTGTCTTCACATGGTAAACAACTTCCTGGTGCTCACTTGGAGTGACTTAGCAAACCTGGGTTTAGAGCTTGCTGAAAAAATACAGTACTCTGGCTATAGACCAGATGTTGTTGTTGCTGTGCTGAGGGGTGGGTACATAGTTGCAAAGATGCTCTGCGACTACCTAGGTATAGACAGTATAGCAACTGTAGAAATAAAGTTCTACAAGGGTGTTGGGGAAAGAGCTGAGAAGCCAATTGTAGTAACGCCGCTACTTCATGACGTAAGGGACAGGAGGGTTATGATAGTAGATGACGTAGCTGATAGTGGAAGAACACTCCAGGTAGCTGTAGATGTTGCTAGGCTGCACGGGGCAAAAGAGGTTAAAACAGCTACACTTTACCTCAAACCGTGGTCCATAACACTCCCAGACTACTACATTGGGGAGACAAAGAGCTGGATAGTATTCCCATGGGAGGTGAGCGAAGTGCTAAGAGAACTCGCCAAGAAGTTCGGAGGCTATGAAAACGCGGTAAACATACTCAGACTAGAGCAACACTACGACAAAAAGTTCATAGAAAGAATGATTAACATAGCGAAAAAGCTCTAAGAAAAGCAAAGCCTTTAAAGCCCAACACAGCAAACAAAACTCGTAGCGCCGCGGTAGTATAGCCCGGTCAAGTATGCGGGCCTTTCGAGCCCGTGACCCGGGTTCAAATCCCGGCCGCGGCACCAAACAATAGAAAATCGCTACGCACTTTTGCTCTACTCCTTCGCAATGAATTGACCTGGACATGGCATGTGATGAATCTGACCCCCTTCCCGCCCTGAAGGGGCGAGGGCTCCTCTTGGGCGGCTCATTAGTTTCCCGCATCTATTCGGGTTTACATCTGCAATTTTGGCAACTACATGTATTCAAGCACTGATGCAAACCATTATAACAACAGCTATGCAAATAAAGTGGTAGGTGAGCAGATGACCTGATGAGAGCGCTGATATGATGTTGCACGAAATAGATATGAAGATTTTTTAGAGCTATGTTTGCGCTACACCCTATCCGCAAGCCTAAGCGGTATCAAACCGCATCTAAACCCCAGGTGGTTTATACAGCTACGCATACTGGTGCCTCCATACAAGCTTCCCATCAACTATAGTGTACTTTGCATACTGTGCAAGCCCTCTAAGTATAAACCCGCTAATTGACTTATCTAAAGCATCTTGATTAGCACGTAAAACAGCGATATCAGCTTTTTTGCCGACCTCAATAATGCCCGGCGACCCCCCAATTGTTTTGGATCCTAGGGTGGTTGAGTAGTGAAGTATTTGTAGTGTATCTGGGTAAGCCCCCCAAGTTCTATTGCTATAAATGGCTTGCAGAGCCACTATGTCAAATAGTAGTGAGGGGCTGGGGCGATGCCAAGGATTATCAATTCCTAAGCAGAGTCTACCTATGCTGAACAGCGTTGGGTGTGCTACTCCGTGAACCCCCCTCACAGCATCTGCAAAAGGTGTTAGAATTACGCAAGAGTCTCTCTCACTAATCCTTTCAATTTCCCATGTCGTGATCCAGGAGGCGTGAGCTATGCACGTCTTTTCTGTAAGAAGACCTAGGCTGTCTAAGACTATAATAGGCCAGGAGCCTGTCTTCCTATAGAAAGCCAGGGTTTTAGAGAGGTTTTCAGAGGATGTTATGTGAATGTGCAGAGGGGGGCTGTATGCAGAGGTGAACTCCTTAACGGCAGTTAGAACACTTGTGTCCAAATCTTCTACTGACGAAATGTTGACTGAGGGGAAGCAGAATTGGCTTCTCTTAAAGAGCTTTAAGTAGCTCAGCTTCTTTAAATCTTTTGAATTGCTAATTGTGGGCCCTATAGAAATTCTCACCCCAATCTCCTCAGCAGCTTTGCACGCGTCCTCAATTATCGCATCATCTATATCAACAATGTGCGTAGCTGTATAGCCATAGCGAACCAATATATCTAACACTCTTCTCACCACCTCTACAGAATAGCCTGTGCTATTCCCCCCTGGAAGGACATGGGTATGCATACTTACAAAGCCTGGCACAGCTATAGAGTCATCGCATTCCAGCTCACAGCATTTCTGCAAATGTGCGCAGTCACCAATACATGTTACTACGCCTCTATCCATAGCAATGTCTGCAAATTCGACTATTTGAAAAGGCTTAAAGGACTTTACAGCATACCTACACTTCCTCAAAATTATGCACATGTAGCGCACCTTTAAATAGCTTTTAATACCTTTACATAATACCAGTTTTAGGTGTAATGCTAATTGAGACTGCAGTACATCTCAAAAAGAGATGCTAGGGTTGTTATTGATGAGCTGAGGGGGAGAGAGTGCATAGATAAGAGTTTTGTGAGCTTCCTCGAGGAGTTCGAAGGTGATGCAAAGAGGGTTTTAGGAGAGAAATTTGAGATACTCGCATTTGGGGCTCTGCCAGCACTCTTTAAGACAAGCAAGGTCGAGTTCTACATACCAACACTCTATGCTGTAAACGTATTTTACAACACTAAGAAAATCCTAGTAACACCCACAGTTACTGTTGATGAGGGTGCGGTCAATCCTTTGAAGAATGGTGCTGATGCCATGATCCCAGGCATTAGGAGAATCTCAAAGGCTTTTACAAAAGGCGATGTGGTCTCTGTTTTTGAGCCTGAGGAAAAGTACCTAGTCGCTATAGGCATAGCCCTCATAGACTCTACAGCCATAGCGCCTGGCGCGAAAGGCAAGGCTGTGAAGAACCTAAACCATGTAGATGACGACATATGGAGAGCATCCCTTCAGATAGCAAGAACATTACAGAAATAGCTGTAGAATGCAATCCTATAGTCGCATTTTGATATGCGCCAAGGCATTGCATGTACCCAAGGCTTCTACTGACCGAGGGAAACTCTCTTCACTTTAAACACGCCTTCGCTTGAGGCTGGGTATAAGGAAAGTGCCGCTATTGCATTGACTATCTCAATTCTCAATATGTGCTCAGGTTTTTTAAAATCCACTAGGGCGATGCCCAGCGACTCAAGGTGCGGCATAATGTACTTAAGTAATTTTGAGCAAGAATCTATATGCGCACCCCTCTTCCTGCATTTACCCAGCAGCCTTATGGGTTTTGAAATGCTTGATAATAAGAGGAGCTCTAGAGAGCACTTCAAAACATCTTCATAACTTGCTTTACAGGCTTTGTGAACAGGATATACCCAAAAGCACCTAACGCCAATTTGAGTAATGGTCTTAGCGAGCTTCAGCGAATCAGCATTTCCATCTGCGTACACCAGCACAACACCACTTCTCTCTAGAGGGATGCAGCAAACGTTGGAAACTGCAAATGCTAGGGCGTTTTCAATATCTTCACAAGCCTCGTGCTCTAAATCTATATCTGTTGTTGCAACAAGTTTAAGCTCAGCACTCTTGACAACAATCACTCCTCATCACGCTCGTGTATCATCATAGCCAAGCCTTGGTATGTCTGTGATATAAAAGCTAATAACCCGAACTGAAAAACAAGTATACTGGGTTTGTTTATTGCGGGGGTGCCCGAGCTAGGTCAAAGGGGGCGGGCTTAAGACCCGCTGGCGTAGGCCTGCGTGGGTTCAAATCCCACCCCCCGCACCACGGTTTCCACATTGAAGTTGGTGAAGGGGTGGCAGGTTTGTCCTTGCGAGAGATTTTACATAGGTTTAGAGAGGGATTTGAGGCTGTAAGGATAGCATTTATGGTATCTATTGTTGGGCTCGCCCTAGAGCTAGTCTTTGCAATACTTTCTCACTCCATGATACTAATTACAGACGTTGCTCATTGGGCTGTTGACGGAGCACTTGAATTTACCACTATGGTTACACTGTACCTAGCTTCAAAGGTTTTAAGGAGATTCTCCTGGGGTGTGCTGTACTTTGAATCAGTCTTAGCCTTGCTTATATCAGCTATAGTCATAGGTACGTACATGATCCCCTTCGCAGACTACGTCAATTCATACGTAACAGAGCCTAGTGTAGGGATCACAACTTCAAACCCTTTTCTCGCACTAGTATCCTTTGTTGGTGGCGCTCTCACATTTTATGCATTTAGCTATTTGAGAAAAGCCTACGCTAAGACAAGGCTTGAAATACTCAAGGCAGAGTACATGCATGCAGCCATAGATACTGTTGCCTCAGCCCTCGTCACAATAGGCATTATTGCAACCTCTCTAACTCAAAGCAGGGCAGTTGAATTACTCACAATAATCGCTAGCCTCTTTTTCACATTCCATAGCGTTGCTAACATAGTCGAAGACTCCGTGAGATCACTACTAGGCCTTAACACAGATGTAGAGCTGAAGTACGAGCTGGTGGCTATGCTTAGCGAGAGATTTGGCGATAGCATAGATGTTAAGTGCGTGGATGTCAGGAAAATAGGGTCATTTTACGTTGCTAAAGTAGAGCTCTACGTACATCCGCATACAACAATATCGAAGTTGCATAGAATGAGGCTGGAGATCGCAAAGGCGTGTAGAGAAGTTAATGAGATGGTCTACCATGTGGACGTAGTGTTTTACCCACGGACGAAAACTAGAAAAAGGCCTAGGTCTGCAAAGGAGAAAACTAGAGGAGTGCAGTAAATGTTAATGCATTTCAGAATGGGGGTGCTAGCGTTAAAAGCTCTGTAGTGCTTCAGTGTATCAGCTTTGAAGTGCCATCATTTACGCTAAATTTAAGTAAGAGTAGCTTTACCTAAGTTTACTGTGGGGTTTGTAGGCTGGCTTAGCAGGGGGTGAGAGTTTGGTGGGAGAAGAAAAGAAGAAGTTTGGTGTTTACATACCCTCTGACTTGGCTCAAGAACTCGACACTGTGATGAAGAGCCTTGGCATTGAAAACAGGTCTAAGCTTCTTCAAGAAGCCTTAAGGCTATTTATTGTGGAGAATAAGTGGAGTATTGCAAAGGGGGTGGTAGGGTCTATAACAATTTTGTACAACCATGTGGTGGGGGGAGTCGACGAGGCTTTGACGGACGTTCAACACGCATTTATAGACGTTATTGCCTCTGCAATGCATGTGCACTTGGATAGGGAGAGGTGCATGCTTGTAATAGCGGTAAGGGGGTCTAGTGAGAGAGTTAAAGAGCTTTTGGGGAAGTTACATGGTATAAGGGGTGTGATGCTGATTAGGCACGTTCTTGTGGAGTCCCTAACCAACTCCCCAATATAAGGGGCTAGCAGAGTCCTTAGTTGCAGAGGTTAAGAGCTGTAGGAAGACCCATCGCACGCCACCCCTGGTGTGTGTAGGTGAGCGAAACCCTCTCTACATGTTGCAAAAGCAAGCCCCTCTCTTTCAGCTATCTCCTTAACAAACTTAGCGTAGCTAAACCTCAGCTCTTCCCTCAGGTACCTATAGCCTTGGAAAACAGTTGACTTCGGATCGCTGTAGTACAGGTAGTGCAGCTCTCTAGCAACGCTACTGCCTCGAAGTGCCTTAGCTACTGCGTAGACCCTCCTAAAGTCCATGGGCTTCGCCTTATACGTAGATGTAGTTACCTGTAGTGCACCAGCCTTAGCGGCATTCTCAATAAGGCTCTGGATCTCACTACAATCATCACTCACCATGGGTATCACAGGGTCTAGCCTCAGTGTTACAGCAATGCCATGCTTTCTGAGGGTCTCTATAGCCTTAAGCCTCTCACTTGGAGGTGGGGCGCCGGGCTCCAAGACCTTGGCCAAGGCGTTGTTTAGCGTAGTTATGGTTATAGCAACAGACACCCTGCCCCTAAACTTTGATAAGATGTCTAGGTCTCGCACTACGAGGGTGCTCTTTGTGGTTATGAGCACCCTCATACCGCTTTCCAAAAGGAGTTGAAGCACCTTGCGTGTTAACTGCAGCTCGTTCTCTGGTGGCGTATATGGATCGCTACTAGAAGAAAGCTCAATTAGCACACCCTTTGGCAGCACCTTTAAGTCTCTCACAACACTGGGAACCAGGTCTTTTTTAGGTCTTGGAGTAGAGTGCATAGGTATGTAGTTAGAGGCGTAGCAGTAAGTACAGCTATGAGCACACCCTGTATATGGGTGAATAACCCATTTCATTGGGCACGTGCAGAGGGGAGATCTCCACGGATCAAAGGGCTTAATAACCCTGAGGCTCGAGGGCTTAGGAAAGATGTCGACTCCCAGCTCAGAGGCCATGCACAGAAACCCTTGTGCATCGCAAACTATACTTACTTAACACGCACTAAAAGTATTTACGTAGCGAGGTACTTTGAGGACGCAGAGCAGCCCAGGCAATTGGATATAGAGACGAAAGACCTTAGATCTGTTCAGATAAATGGGGGGGTCAGGGCTTCATAGGTGTTTATGTGGTTTTATGTGAATCCCTCTGCCCTTGGGTTCACTGCCCTCAGGGCTCCTTTTCATTGGAGCCCATATCACTGGGCTCCCCCCGCTTAGGGTGACCCCGACCCACAGCTCGCCCTTCATCCACGTGTCTGGGTCATTGCTGTGAGGAAGCCCCCGCATCTTGGCGTATCTGAGGTATATGTTTATAGATGCGAGCTTTTGCCTGTCAAGCTTGAACCCGCACTCTGGGCACTTGAACACCCTGCCCACTTGGGTCTTCACAACGAACCCGCATCGTGGGCAGGTTCGAGAAGTGTTCCTAGGCGAGACTTTAACTACGAGTGCTTTCTCAGAGAGCTTCCTCTGTATGAGCTTCCACGGAGTCCTAGCGTTTCTCTTCCTTCTGCTCTTCGGGGCCTTCTCCCTGCTTATCAAGTCCTCTTTATCCAGGTCTTCAAAGACGTGAACGCTATTTGAAAACAGCACAGCTAGCCCCTTAGCGAGCCTGTTAACGAAGTCTCTTTCCCTATTGCGCTCCCTCTTAACATACTTCTCGTACACCTCCCTCTTGCCCCTGCTCTGGGCGATTGCCTTCTTCTTCTCGTAGACGATCTTCATGCTCTGTAGAGGTCTCAAGTCCACCTTAACGAATCCTAGTGATTGGGAGAACCCGTCTAGAGAGAGCTCATTAGAGTCCCATGCAACTACATTCTTCACTTCTATGATTTTAGTTGTCTTGAAGGGGATGAGTATTCTATCATCTTTCAAAACAACCTCTCCTACCCTCCATCCATCAACCCTCTTGGTGAACCACCTACCAGCCCACGAAACCTCTAGGTACTCCCCGGGCTTGAGTGTAATCCTAATAGCTTTCCTCTCGTAGTCTACCCTCATTAGCGTTATCTTGCACCTAGCAAACCTCCTCTTAACTTTCGGTTTAGCCTTTCTCGCTTTTCCCTTGACGTACCTCTTCCTCCAGGACTCCACGATGGAGTACGCTGTCCTAATCACTGCATCTACCCAGTGCTTAGCGTAGGGGCAGTTTTTTAACAGCTCATCTCTCAGCTTCTTCTTGAACGACCGGCTCTTGGGTAGCTCTGGAACCTTGACCTTGTAGGGAGCAACAACCCTCAGCTTCCCTTTCCTCTTCTCTATCTTCGGGAACACATACCTCCACTCAATGCTCTCCCAGATAATGTCTATCGCTCTCTGCAGCGTGTTCAGGTACCACGTTACCAGCTCTCTGACTCTAGCGTCGCTTATTGGTATGGAGTACATTCGCACTTGTTCAAGGGTCTTCAATGAGCTTTCTTGCACTCTCGACAACCTCTTTGTACTTGTGGCTCCTCATGCCGTAGAGCTTTCCAGCGAAGTGCGAGATTATCGTTATGAGGTCTTCTACGAGCTCTTCCTTAGGGTCTTTGTCTTCTTGGTTTAAGACAACTACCTCTACTCCGAAAGCACTTAGTAGTTCTTTGAGGGTTTCAAACCCGAACCTAGTGAGCCTATCGGGATATGCTACTACTATTTTCGATATCTTCTTTTCAACTGCGAGCCTGAGTACCTTCTTGAAGCCTCTTCTTTCCTCGTTTAACCCGCTACCAATGTCTGTCACGACCTCGTAGTTAGCGATATTGTTGTTCTTAGCCCACTCCTCTAGTGCTTTGACCTGCCTTTCCAAATCGTCTCTTTGAGTACTTGAAGAGACTCTAGCGTAGAGTATTGCTTTCTTCGGCTTAACTATTCCAGCTAACCTCTCAACATCCTCTTCTCTAAACCTCCACCTACCGCTCTCAAGAACAACAGGCTTAATCCAGCCTCTCTTAACGTACTCTCTCAGAGTAGCGTAGCTAATACCTAGCTTCTCGCAGACCTCCTTAGGTCTCAGCAACACTCTCTCCAATAAAATGATTTCATATAAACCCTTATAAACCAATATGAAACTCAAAACAGCCGCAGGGCGGCTCCAAAGCCTAGAGCACCCAATACCTATTCCTTAGCGGTGCCTTTGCACACTGCTTGATTTTCACACAGGTTCGTGTTAGCTGCAACCCTTCGCTGTGATTATTACGTGTGCTCTTTTTCAGTTCAGTGGAGTGGTCGTCACTTGACTTCTATGGAGAGGGGTGGAGAGCCCTTTGATGCAGGAGCCCTCCTCGAGTGGGATGCGGGAAAAGGAGATGGCCTGTGCGAGAGCCGAACTCCAAGTCCTTCACACAAAAACTTGGATTTGCACAGCCTAACGCATCTAAACACCCTACCTGCCCAGGCTCTTTGTCGTAAAACGCTTTTATACCTAGACCTTGCTATAGGGAAGGTGTGATAGAATTGCGTAAAGCTGTGCTACTTATACTGCCAATTTTAGTGTTGCTACTGTTAGCGCAAAGCATTGCTCAGGATACAACCACTAATTCCACTACTACACTAACAACTGCAACTACTACAGAACCTAGTGCAAATACCTCGTACCAAAACACCACAACGATAATAACCGTTACACTGACAGTAACTCAGCCTACAACAATCTTTGCCACTACAACGATACCTGTATTCATTTCAAATACGCTAACATCTCTTGTCACAATCTACATGGGTCTAAAGCCAGAGGTTGCTATTGCAATTATCGCTATACTACTTGTAATAGCACTTACTATAGGATATGCGCTAGGGTTAAAGACGGCAAAAGAACGAGCTCCTCCACCACCGCCACCAAAACCTGCGAGAAGACGCTAGCACTGAAAACCCGAGGTAGATTAAATACTACATGTAGCGGAAAAGGCAACGTGTTTACTAATACATGGCATACTTCTTAGAGCTACGCTGCTGGAGCCACTTTGAGTGAGGAGGTGTGAGCTTCAGCCTCTTTTTCTCTGACACCAGCAAACTCCTTTAGGCTTCTCCAAGCGTTATAGTTGTAGACGCACCCAGGGTCAACCTCAAGAGGAGCCCCAAATAGCCCAAGCCCTCGCCCTACCAACCTCCACACATTCCTATATAGGCACCTGTGGCAGAACCCCTTTAAACTATCTTTGCCTCGAAGGGTATTGAGCAGCGGGCTTCTGCTCCATACCACTTCACACGACCTCTCCTTGACGTTGCCAACAGGTATTAATAGAAATTCACATGGCGTTACAACACCGCCTGGAAGTATGGCGGCATAGATTCTCCCAGCTCCATAACCACCAATAAACTCAGCTATGGTTAACATCACGGGGTCCTCCTAGGCTACGAAGCGTGTTGGCGCTGCTTCTCTACCGCTCCGTATCACTACTCTTCCATACTCTAGAGCTGTGGTGCGCATCTCCATCTTCTCCTATTCACCCCCTGTGCAACCCCCTCATAAGCCCCCTCTTAAGGGGTCGAGGCCCACGTCCACAACCCTCCTCCCCCTCAAAGTTGGCACAGAGTCGAGAAGACCACCCTTCTAACCATTTATGCTATTAGCTAAAGCAAGAATGTCATCAACTTTGCCTAAGTTAAGCCTAGTTATTGTGACGGCCATTGCGTGGCTCAATTCGAGCTTTACAGCGTTTTCAATGGCCTTTACAGCTCTTTGCCAAGAACCTTCAACACCTCGGAACTCATCGTGCTTCCTAGGATTAGCAGAATCAACAGAGACCTCTATGTAGTTTAGCCCTGCTTCAACAGCCTTCTTCAGCTCATCAATATCGGCGCACCTCCAGCCACTAGATGCTATAGCGGCATAGAGCTCTTTTTCGCTAGCACCTTGGCAATTGTTAGGTAGTAAGGGTGAATAGTAGGCTCACCACCACTTAGAGCAACAGCTGCTACCAGCCCCATCAAGTTCATCAACAAGCTTGAGCTTCTCATAGAGTGTAAGCTCGTTTGGGAGAGGCTCGCCAGCAGCTCTACAGCAGTGCTCACATCGAAGATTGCACACGTTTGTAAAGTCTCAGATGATCATAAGGGGGCTGGGAGCCTCTGAGGAATTGTTACCCCATAGAGAGCAACACCCTTTAGTCCAGTTTCAAGACCTCTCCTAAGCCAGGCACTCTCAAAGCACTATCAACATCCTTATCATCGCCTACGCTAAATTTAATGAGGAAATTAAGAAAGTCTGTGTAGAGATGTGCAGTCAATAGGTGCTGCAGAGAGGCGCCCTTTAGCTTAAGTAGAGAGTAGTACGTATAGCTCCTTGGCACAGCAGTGGGATTTCTCTTCCTTAGGGGGGCATGCTGCATGAGCTAAGCCAAGGCGCAGAGGCGCTTGGAGTATTGGGCTTCCTAAGACAATTCGCAAAGAGCCAGGGAGGGCAGGTGCACCACCTCTTCTATCCATTGAACACCCCTAGCCTAGCTACACTCTAAAGCAAAAGCGCTAGCAGTACTCCCATGGGGCTCGCTGTGGTAGCCCCATAGCCTATTTATATAGCTATTCTTCATAGGTTTGACGGAAAATTCCCAATAGCAGCATTTAAAGCTTTACATAGTACTATCCACATTAAAGCAAAGACATGCTTCTTGAAGATTTATATAGGTGACTAACGGTAGCTCTTCTAGGTGCCACTGTGAAGATAGCTGATGTTGCAAAGGTAATTATTAGAGCTATATATGATCAGGTTATGAATTGCGTGAAGTTTGACCTACACTGCTTAGATCCGCCTTGCCTCACTTCTGGAATGCTCGACTTCTATGGGCTTCACAATTACTCTACTAAGATGAATTTCTGGAAAACAGTTGAGGAAATTGTTAAGGAGTATAATAACATCGAGTTGTTCAAAAGCAAATTCGGCTTATTTAGGCTAGTCTTCCATCACGCTATTGAGGAGGTTTATAGAGTTGATGGTACTAGCGTCTATGTGGATGTGCTGGATTGCGATATTGTTAAGTGTAGTACTACTCCAAGAAGCCACGTTCTTAGGATATATCTTGAGGGCGTCTATGGTGATAGGGTTATTCTAAGAATAAATGTTGTTACGCTAGCGAAGATGGCTATATACGAGAATCCCTACTTCAAAGACTGCCTAGAGAACTTTACTCAGAACCCATTTCAACAACAATCTGTATTCACTTTAACGCAGTGCGTCCTAGTTGTTCTGTATAGGCATAAGAGTATTTTTGATCTCCTATTTGTGAAAAGGCCTAAGGATGTTGGTGAAATCATTAAGAGGTCTCCGCTGGTGAAGAAGTACATAGGTGTGCCAGAGCAGTAGCCCACCTAGACATTGAGAGGGGATTTTTGCAAGTGGGCAAAATCACGGTAAAAGCTGAGACTAAGGTGTATTACGTAAAGAGGCTTGATAAAGGTATTTAATTCTGTTGGTGAAATTTACTTAGGGTATCTAGGGTGTTGCTATGTCTGTTGAGAAAGAGGTTTATGTAATTAGCATAACCCCTGACATAGCTTTAGATCAGGGCTATACCTATGCTGGAGGTCTAGGCGTTTTAGAGGGGGATAAGCTCTGCGCTGCAGGGAAAATGGGTATGCGCTACATTGCTTTAAGCCTATTTTATAGAAATGGTTACGTGGACTACGATTTCGATGCTGGGGGGAATCCAAAGCCAAGGCCTCAGCCACAGCCCCAAGAGCTGGTCAGTAGGCTTAAGCCTGTTGACAAGTTTAGCATAAGGCTTCACGGTAGTGAGGTCTCTGTTGAAGCGCTAGAGTATGACTGCAACTCTGCAAAAGCGGTCTTCTTTAACGTTACAGAGCCTGCGTGGGCAAGTAAACTCATTGACAGGATATACATTGAGGAGAGTGTTGAGGAGAAGTTCTACAAGTATACAATTCTTGCTAAAGCATCTGCTGAGTTCATAACAAGGAACATTAGGCTAAGCGACTTAGGGTACATAGATCTTCAGGAGGCTTACACAGCCCTACTCCCACTACAGACAAGGATACCAGGTAAATACAGAATAGTTATACACACTGCTGGTATATGGGGGCACCCATCGTTTCCCCGAGACTTGCTTGCTGAAGAGTATGGCTATAGGTTTATAGAGCCTGAGGTGTTCTTAACTGAAATAGGGCTTGCTGTAGCTGAGCAAGCGTTTGCTGTTTCAGCAAAGCACTACGATGTGTTGCAGAGGATATTTCCACACTTTAGCGAGAAGCTCACGTATGTGACTAATGGTATTAATATAGAGAAGTGGATGGATGAAGAGCTGATGAAGATGTATGAGAGCAGGGTTTTGAACATAGATTCCCTAGTCAGGGTTAGGGAGAGGATGAAGCGTAAGCTGGAGATTTTTCTACAGAACTACAAAAAAGATGTTTCACTAGATGGAAAGTTCGTTGTTGTGTGGGCTAGAAGGATAACGGAGTACAAGAGGCCATGGATGGTCATAAGGCTCGTGAGGGAGCTTAGGGATAAGCCCATATTCTTTGTTCTCGGCGGAAAGGCGCACCCCCACGACGCTATGGGGCTAGAGTACATGAAGATCTTCAGGAAGATGCATTGCGAGTTACCAAACGTGGTCTTCGTACATGATTACGATGTGCAAAAAGCTAGAGTGCTGCTCTCCTCTGGAGACCTACTACTCTTTACACCATTCTCAGGGCTAGAAGCGTGTGGCACAAGCTACATGAAGGCGGCTATAAATGGCGTGCCAACACTAGCCTCAAGGGATGGAGGCGTACTAGAGTTTATAGTAGATAATGTTAATGGTTGGCTGTTTGGAGAGGACATCAGGGAGCCCATAGATGTCTACAGCCAGAGAGCAGGCGAAATAAATGAAAGAGAGTACAGCGAGTTAAAGGCAAAGCTCCTGCAAATACTAGAACTATATAGAGCAAACCCAGAGAGGTACTACAGTATAGCATTCTCAGCCCTCAGATCATTTATACCAAGAGCAAGCATGCAGAGAGTGCTCAGAGAGTACTACCCAGACATAATCAAAACACCGATACTATAAACCGCTTTGCCCCTAGACCAAATTCACCTCCGCCATCACATTAACATTGCAATACACTAGTTGTACAAAACTATAGTAACAAACACTTAAAAAACTAGCAACTTAAGCAAAAAAGTGAAGCGGCGGTCGTCTAGCCTGGTCTAGGACGCCGGCCTCCCAAGCCGGAGATCCCGGGTTCAAATCCCGGCCGCCGCACTTCTTTAGGAATTCTTCGATCTTATCGCAGGGGGCCCTCGATGTAGTCTTCTTTTTCCCTGTGCTTGGATCATACCACTCTTTAACCAAGTAGTAGCGGTTGTTTATGCGTCTAACCCTGTAAAAGACCATTTCCATCATTACTTTCCACCTATGCGGGGCTTACTATGAATTCATTAATGACTGAGGGGTCAAAACACGGGGTATTTCTCTTCGAGGTAGTCTTTTAGCTGGAATAGCTGCTTCTCTATTTCATTAAGGATCTGCCTAGTGTCTCTCTTGCAGTTCTCGATATAAAGGTCTACTGGTTTCCTAAGGCTTCTTTGTATATCTTTGAGTATTGATTCAACTCTCTCATCAATAGTGTTTAATGCAATCTCATCATGAGCTTCCCAGTTAATTTTATCGCCTCAACTATAATGATGTATAAGCAGTACTACAATTGCCAAGATACATGTGTGCTTTTGCTAAATCTACTCTTTGGAAACGCTAAGGTGAAGTGGGGGAGAAAATTATTTGCTTACGGTTGGATTTTCTTCCTATAAGCGATCCATACGATAATATGTGCCAGCGCCCAGCCAGTGTAGAAAGGTAGGAGCTGAGACAATTCTAACCTTCCTTGTAGGGCAACATGCACAATAGTTATAACTATTAAACCAACTGCAATAGAGACAAGTAGAAACCCAGGAGTACGGTAGACTTTAGGGAGTGTTCGAGCCATTTTTACCACTCTGCTTTCTTGCATATTCAGTCACAGGGGTTATTAGTTTTTTGATGATTAGCCAAACTATTTAAGGCTTGAGAACAAAGATTATGACTTATTGAGAAGAGGTATTGGGAAAACGTTTTTGTGGAGCCATGTGGGTGGTAGAGGCTAGTATCTCTAGAGCTAATCCGTAGTCTACTGTACTGTCATCCATCGGCACACCTAAAGCTCTAAGCTTAACCCCTAGCCGAGACAAGGCTCTAGAACCCCCTGCGTAATGAGGTTCAGGAGAGCCCTGAGCTTATTTGTCACTTATCTTTGCCTGTCTGCTCAGGAGCCTCTACATAGCTATTCTCGAAACCCCGAGAGCCTCCTAAACCCTAGCCCTACCAATCTTGCTGATAGCGTAGTCGAGGACCCCGCACCTATCCTCAACAAGTATCTTCGAGGGATTCAAACTGCTGTACCAGCTCACAGGGAGCACTAGAAAATACTATCAGACTCTCAAGGGATATAAGCTTTCCACGGACCTAACTTGTCGCACGAAACGTTGCCCTCGAGACCTATCAGAAGAGTATAAAGGGCTTCAATTGTGTGGCGGGCCCGCGGGGATTTGAACCCCGGACCACCGGCTCCGAAGGCCGGCGCTCTGATCCTGGCTGAGCTACGGGCCCTTGGGGCCCTTGTATACACTGTTTGCAGTAAGCTTTATTAGTTGTGCTCACTTAGTGTTTATCAATGTGATGATTAGGTCCGCTCCTGAGCCATGATGATAGAACCCGAGTCTGAGTTAGTTTAAACAGATTATCAAGACCTTATGGTGGCTCTAAATCAAGCATAGTGTGTTATACCCTAACACATATTTTTCTGCTCCCAGCCTATAATTACTTGTGGGTGGTGTATATGCTTAGGAAAGCTATTTTTCCACTGGGCGGTTTAGGGACGAGACTCTATCCCCTCACTGTGGAGACTTCTAAAGCTGTTATAAGGTTTCTAAACAGGCCCTTGATAGAGTTTTCTATTATTAAGCTTGCTAGGCAGGGCATTACAGAGTTCTACATGGGTGTAAGCGGGTACTTCAACTATAAAGAGGTGTACGATTACTTTGGGGAGGGCCTTAAAATAAGGATGAAGTACGGACTCCCAGATGTGAGAATAAGGTACCAGCCCAATGAGGATAGCGTGGGGAATGCTGATAGCGTTAGGATAATCATGTGCTACTATGATATTAGGGAAGAGGTTTTAGTTGCTCAAGCGGATCTCCTCTTCGACATAAACCTTAGCGATTTCCACGAATACCATTTGAAGAAGGGGGCCTTCATGACCATGGCTGTGAAGCTTCTTGATAGGGAAGAGGATATAAGGCACTTTGGCGTAGCTGATTTAGATAACAACTGGAGGATTAAACGCTTTGTTGAAAAGCCTAGGCATGTGAGCGAAGCCCCCAGTAAGTATGTGAACACAGGTATCTATATGCTCTCCAAGGGGTTCAGAGACTTTATAGAATCCCCCAAGGTGCTTGAGTACAGAGAGAGGGGTATGATGGACTTTGGCCAGCACATAATACCCCTAGCAATAGAGTTGAACAAGGGTGTTTATGCATATGAGCTAAAGGGGTACTGGTTTGATGTTGGGACCCCGGAGAGGTACCTTGAAGCTGTATTCTACCTCTTGAAAAATCTTTCACCAGAAGACCTAGAGGCTAAGCCGCTTACAAAAAGCGTTAAGGTTCAGGGGAAGAGCAGGGAGTCTATGGAGCTACACAAACACATCTTAGCTCAGATAAGTAGTGAAGAGATAAAGGCAGATGGGGAGAACCTCATAGGGAGACACGTCAAGATAGGGAAAAATGTAATGCTATCCAATGCAGTTATAGACAACTACACAGTGATCGATAGCAACACAACCATATACTATAGTGTTGTCATGGATAGGTGCAAAATAGGAATGAATACAGTGATAAGAAATAGCATTGTAGGAAGGCATACAAGAATAGGTAAAGGGGCAATAATAGAAAACTCAGTTATAGGGGACAATGTTATTGTGAGTGATGGGGCTAAGCTAGTGAATGTCAAGGTGTGGCCCCATAGAGAGGTACCCGCAGATTCGCATATAGAGAACATGGTTCTGAGGTGATCTTCTAAGCAAAGCCAAGCCCCAGCACCTAGTACAGGCAGTTAGCTGAGTAAGTACGTAAAAGCTCTGTCAAGAGCTTTACTCACCTCACCTAGCCACATCTTTATCACCCTGGGGTTCCAGAACTCTGTCCACCAGTAATCACTATCAATAGCGTGGTAAAAAGCCCAGTAAGCCTCTCTAATGTTCTTATCAGAGTTCCCAAGCACTTGCTTATACAGCTTGAGCCTGTGATACACCCTCTCAACCTCTGTCCACATATATCTCTGCTCATCTAATTCACCATCCCATTTGTGAAAGCCATTCACCCAGGAGTTAATAGGTATGTAAAGAATCTTCTTGCAGCCATCTCTACAGAGCTTGGAGGCCTCATGACCTGTTGTGCTTTTTATGAACCCCTTCTCCTGCAAAACACTAACATACTTGTAGAACTGCTCAAAGAAGGGGTACGTGTTTCTAGGGTACCTGGAGAATATCATCCAGTTCTCCCCATCTAAAGCTATTGTCACAAGGCCTCTTCTACTAACAATCTGAAGCACCGTGTCCAAAGCGGCTTTCAATGCCTCTACACTTGTAACAAAGTTGTTTCTAAAGCCTATCATGTCGCTAAGCACCTGATCTCTGAATAGTATTCTCAGCGCCTTTCCATTATAAACAGCTTCGTAGAGCTCGTAAGCAGAATTCTTATTGCCTAGAGCTCTTGCAAAGTGGCTCTTGCTGCAGAGAACAGTGTACTCAACACCAAGATCGCTGTAAATCTCAATGAGCTTGTTGTGCCACGCCATCTCAGGGGTCCACACGCCGTGCGGCTCCACCCCCATTACATCTCTAGTTATTTGCAACCCAAGCTCAAGCTCATCTCTAATAACCTCTACCATATCAAATTTGTGCAGAAGGTAACCCAGGATTGTGTGAGCATAGACAGAAGACATAACCTCTATAATGCCTTGAGTGGCGAGGCTCTTGTATTCTTCAAGAGTTTGCTTAACAAGCTCAATTCTCCTATCTGTGGCTGTAACCACTTCACCACTCTCTAGGGCATAACCTTTTTCTATACACATAGCCCACTGTGCTAAGAGGCTTGGAGATAGGTGCACTGTGGTCTTAACCTTTGGGAACCTCTTATAGATTAGGGCGTGCACATAGTATGGGCCACCACTTGCATAAGGCTCAAACAGGTTGTACCAAACCCACTTAAACGGGTGATCAGCAAAGAACCTGCCACTAGGGGTGTAGTTTGGTGGTTGGTGATTGTGCCACACGATAACGAGGTTTACAAGGTTTTTAGCACTACTGAGAACAGGTAGAGACACCTTCTCCTGGTCACTCTCTCCACACCCCTGAGCCTTAGCAACAAGCTCTAGTGTGTACTGCGCTGTATTTGCCAAGGGGACCTCGAAAAGAAACTGGGCAGAGACCTCTGCTTCCCCACTTTTTACACTCCTCGATTCTCTAAAGACAACCTTCTCACCTGCTTCAGTCACCACCACACCAGTAAGTGAGACCAGAGTTTCTGTGCAAGGAGCATCTTTATGAACAACTACATCAACTTTTGCAGAATCCCTCTGCAAATACATTGCGGAGTCTGGCACAATTGCTATGTCCACAAGCCACACCCATTCTAAAAATACTCTATACCCACAGAGGATATTAAGAGTTCAAGAGCCGTGAACCAGAGCGCAGAATTGCCCTTAGAGCACTGTTTTGGGCCTTTGCGTTGTTTAAAAGTTGTAGAGTCTAGGTGTAGGTGAACTAGTTGGTGTAATTGATGGAGGTGGTGCGCTCCTGGGCTATACCCTAAGCACTTTCAAGGTGGATGCTATTCCAAGGGGCTCTGCTATATCTCTGATAATATCTTTAATAGCTCTTCTCTCAGCCCCTTGGTATTTACAAATCCTTCCCTAACCCTAGCCCCTAGGATCTCCAGCTCCTTAGCCACATCATCTAGAAGAAGCATTTCCCTAAACCACTTTGCTAAGTCTCCTCTCACCACATGGTACGCCAGAGACTCTGGGGGTGCTAAGGACGTTGCTATCGCTATGAGCTCTCTTAAGCTCCTAGCTCTATACGGTAGGGGCATAGCGGGCCCTAGGTAGAACTGAAACGCCTTTGAGCATGGGAGCACAATTCTGTGCGCATACACCTTTGGTTTCGATGAGATCTCTTGTAGCACCATTGTTGACAGTATGGCCAAAGCCTCGATCACGGCCGTATAAGCTATGAAAACATCTTTGTAGGGAGAGAAGTAGTGGTGAACGTCAGCTGCAGGGCCCGACTTTATGGCCATGTAGTACAGGTGGTCGCTAGCCCCGAGAAGCCTCCATATGCGCAGGGCCTCTCCACCAACAGCCTTTACGTAGGGCTCTAGAGAGGTGTAGATGTCAAAAGCTGTTCGCTGCATGCTAGTACCTAGCCACGCAGACAAATCCCTCTCATCAGCCCAGCTTATGGTTTCCCACATAGGCACGTCTATGAAATCCCTAGGCTCGTGCCTCTGCACAGCTTCAGATGGTGTAGCGATGTTGACATTGCCATGCTTAGACAATTCTATTGGAAGCCACTTGAGGAACTCTAAGATACCTGTAGAGGGGCTGTGGTGCTCCCCAAAAGTCTCGTAATCCATTGCTATGAGGATGACGTCACCAGGGGTGTTTGCCACCCATGAAGCGTACTTATCTGCCGTAAGGGGGTACTGATCCCAGCTCCTATCAGAAAACCTGAACCCTATATCATCGCTAAGCCTATAGTTTCTCATAAGCACCCTTGCATCGCAACCCCTAGCCCTGTAAACGTAGTTTGGGCTTCTCCAGCCAAGAATTTTTTCACAACCCTCTGTCAAAATAGTCGTGTACCCTAGCCTACTAAGCATATGGGCAATGTCGTTATTGTATATGAACTCAGTGTTTTCAGCGACCTTAGGTTCAACACCAAACAGCTGCTTCACAGCTACTCTATGGAGTAGCAACTGCTCTGCAAACTCGTCTGGGGAGAAGAGAGAGGCTAGGCTATGGTAATAGGTCTGCTCTACGAGCTCTACAGCATTCTCGGCTACAGCCTCTTGAATAACCTCAACAACCCTCTTATCCCACTTCAGCGCCTGCTCGATTAGCACTCCACTCACACTCATAGCGAATCTAAAGTCTCCTCCAGCTCTCCTCACAGCCTTTATGGAGTCTAGAAGGATTTTAGTGGCTCTCACATAGCACTTATCAGCAACTCTAGTAAAGATCTCCTCATTTAGCCTACTGTCAAACAGCATATCAAAAAGCTTTTCAAAACTCAGCCTCCCCCTAATGCCATCGCTAATCACACTCCTAAGAATGTCTCTCCTTAGCCTAAAGGGCTGGTGAACTTCAAAAACGAACACTACATCAACCATAGAGTACCACACAGCATTTCACTGAGTATTTGTGGGGCACAGATTTTACACTAACTCAGCTCTGCTTTAAACTCTTGCACCTCTGCAACCCATAAAACCTTCCCCAAACTGCTCCTAGGGATCTGGAGGGGTGTGGAAATAGGCTTATTAACCTACTGGAATGCGGCTTAAGAGCAGTACATAGCTTTGTGACCCCAAAATGGGTTTCACAAACTCAGAAGAAAGCAATCCATACCTAGTCGAGAAGCTAAAGGCATTTGAAGTGAGGCCAAGGTCTGTAAGGGATTTGTTGAAGGACATGGCTGAAACAGCTTACCAAGGCAGAGCCCTAGGGGAGGTGTATAGCATTATTGTGGATATGGTGAAAGAGCCTGGGAACACAATATTCCTCGGGCTTGCCGGGTCCATGAGCACTGCTGGGATGTGGAAGATTGTGAAGTGGCTTATTGAAAATAGGTATGTTGACGTGGTGGTCTCTACCGGTGCAAACATTTCTGAGGATGTGTATGAGGCTATGGGCTTTAGTTACTACAAAGGCACTCCCTATGTAGATGATAGCGAGCTGCTTAAGTATAAGATAGATAGGTTTTACGATGTCTTTGCAAGCGAGCTGGACTACAGAAAGATGGAGAACTTGATAAAGGAGTTCATCTACACTCTACCTAATGGGGCTCAGTACTCTACAGCAGAGTTCCTCTACCTGTTTGGAAAGTACTTGAACGAGAAGGGCGTAGACTGCATAGTTGCTGCAGCTTATAGAGCTGGTGTGCCAGTGTTCTCACCAGCACTAGTTGATAGTGGGTATGGTGTTGCGGCCGTCCTCGCCCTTAGGGAGAGGGGGCATAGAGTAGTGCTGGACATGGTTAAGGATTTTGACCAGATTGTTGAAATAGGTAAAAGAGCAGAGAAGATGTCAGCTATATACATAGGCGGCGGGGTTCCCAAAGACTATGTGAACCTAGTCGCGGTTATGCAAACCCTCATAGGGCTACTTGAAAAAGGAGAAGAGGTTTATAAACCCCTGGAGTACGTAGTGCAGATAACAACTGATGCCCCGCAGTGGGGAGGGCTTTCTGGAGCTACACTGGAAGAGGCTGTGAGCTGGGGGAAGGTGTCGTTTAAGGCTAGGAAGAGGGTAGTCTACGTTGATGCGACAATAGCACTCCCGCTAATAGCCCAAGCACTCTACGAAGAGGGTGTAGTTAGGGGAGGTAGGCCTAGCTTTAGCTGGCTCTTCAAAAACTTATAACACGCTTTTTCCCTTACTTACACTGATATAAGGTACTTATCGTAGAACCTGTGGTGGAATTACTGGTATGGCTGATAAGGGCATTGGATACGAAGAAAAGCTCATGGTAGTCAAGATTCTTAAGGCGTTGAACAGGTTCTACAGTTTGAGGGACTTAGAGCAAGTACTTGGTATACCCTTTCAAAACCTGTGGAAGTACATTAACTTAATTGGCATGCCTAGTGATGAAGTAGTTGAAAACATTATGGATAGGTTTTCTAAGCTGAAAATAATTGATGAGGTCCTCTCCTCAGAGTCCAAGAGAGCCAGGAGCGCACCACAAAACACTGCTTTAAACATAGGCTTCTTAGAGCTATATGCAATAAAAATTAGTAGGGAGCTAAGGAATAGGGATGTGGATATAGTGCTAGCGCTCTCACACGATGCAATACCTTTTGCAACCCTACTAAGCATAGAAATTGACTCAGATATCTGTATGCCTGTATCAAATGAAAACCTGGTTACAGAGAGCGTAAAGCCCTTAACATACTTTTCCCACTCATTAAAAAGAGTAGAGATGCTCATTTACCCACGGCACTGTATAAAAGAAGGCAAAAAAGTGTTCCTAACAGACATGCAGCTCATAGATGTAGATAAGATGGAAGCTGTTGTTAGCATGATTAGGGCTAGGGAAGGGGAAATAGAAGGGCTAGCAACAGTCTACATAGCGAAAGAGGTTGTTGCTAGGCTAAGTCAACTCAGTATAAAAATGGTGCACTACTTAGAAGTAATATGAATTATAAATACAAGACCCAGGGATTAAACTGCAGTCCCAGTAATGTTGGACCACGGTACAAAAACTTAAGCTATCAAAAAGAGTAATCCGTCTGAAAATGGGTGATATAGCATGCCAAAGAAGCCTGAGAAGAAAGCTGAGAAGAAGGCTGAGAAGAAAGAGGCTAAGAAGTGAATTGCTGTGATTTGCTCACAGGTCACTTAAATCAACACTGTTTTTCTTGACTGTTCTGCACAACTTTTAGCTTTATGAGGGCATCGCCTTCCTTTACAAACGACCCTTTTTCCACATAAATTCTCTCAATAACACCTCCTCTGGGGCATGTGACCTCTATCTCCATCTTCATGGACTCTATAATTGCTATTAAATCGCCTTCGTTTACAGTGTCACCTTCCTTCACGAAGATCTCAACAACTCTCCCAGGTATTTCAGATGTTACTACTATTCTCTGCTCTTCAGCAACCCCCTCTGGCAACCCTGTTGTGAAAAGTGCTTTAGGTGTTACTTCCACTAAATACTCTCTCTCACCTATCTTAACTCTAAACATATTTTCCCTTTCGATAGCTATATATACCTCAATATCTCGGCCCCCCTCTTTTAAAACAACCCTTTGCCACTGCATTTACTCGAAGACCCTTGGGGAGTCTGTAGCTGTTGTAGTGCTAAATAAGGCTTATGCTTTACATGAGCGAAGGTGTTGAGAGGCATAACTCTTATTTATCGCTACATTGTATTACACCTGGGATTTGTGATGAGTGGTGTGAGAAAAGAAATAGAGGAGCTGAGGAGAATATTGGAAGAGGCGAAGCTCGGAGGTGGGGTAGAGGCTATAAATAAGCAGCACGCTGCAGGAAAGCTTACAGCTAGGGAGAGGCTCGAGCTCTTGTTTGATAATGGGAGGTACACAGAGTTTGACATGCTTGTTATGCACAGAGCAACAGAGTTTGGTATGAGCCAAAAGAAGGCCTATGGTGATGGCGTTGTAACAGCCTTTGGCAGAGTTGGAGGTAGAAACATTATTGCTATTGCGCAGGACTTCACATTCATGGGGGGCTCTGTTGGGGAAATGCACGCTACTAAGATTGTGAAGGCAATGCAGTTTGCGTTAAGCGTTGGAGTACCTGTTGTCTTCTTAAATGACTCTGGCGGTGCTAGGATTCAGGAGGGTGTGGACTCCCTGAAGGGCTACGGAGAGATATTCTCTATGAACGTCGCAGCCTCTGGTTCCATACCACAGATAGCTGTGATCATGGGGCCTTGCGCAGGGGGGGCGGTGTACTCCCCCGCACTCATGGACTTTATAATAATGGTTTCGAAAACCTCCTACATGTTCATAACAGGGCCTAGAGTGGTAAAAGTGGCTATTGGTGAGGAGGTAACGGAGTACGAGCTTGGGGGGGCAGAGATCCAGGTCAGCAAGAGTGGAGTAGCACATTTTATCGCTAGAGATGATAGGGAGGCTATAGAGATTGTGAAGAAGCTCCTATCATACATACCATCAAATAGCTTGGAATTGCCACCAAGGGTGGAAACAGGTGATGACCCATACAGAGAGGAGCCTTACCTAGACACAGTGGTTCCAGAAGACTCAGCAAAGCCTTACAACATGTATGACGTGATTCTGAGGGTTGTGGACCAGGGCACGTTTTTTGAGGTTCAAAGGGACTTTGCTAAAAATGCTATAGTGGGCTTTGCAAGGCTTGACGGGCACTCTGTATGCATTGTTGCAAACAACCCCCTTTACTACATGGGGTCTCTGGACATAGACTCCTCAGATAAGATAGCGAGGTTTGTGAGATTCTGTGACGCATTTAACCTGCCCGTCATAACCTTTGTTGATGTGCCTGGCTTCGTGCCTGGGACCTTCCAAGAGCACAGGGGGATAATAAGGCACGGGGCAAAGATAATATATGCATATGCTGAAGCTAGTGTGCCAAAGCTCACAGTAATTGTGAGAAAAGCGTATGGAGGGGCATACATAGCTCTAGGATCTAAACACCTAGGGGCGGACTTCGTAGTCGCATGGCCAACAGCCGAGATAGCTGTTATGGGCCCTGAAGCGGCAGCAGAGGTTATATGGAGAAGAGAGTTGCAAGCAGTCAAAGATGAAAATGAGAGAGCAGAGCTTTTGAAAAAATTAGCTGAGGAGTACAGAAAGAAGCTGGCGACACCCTACTACGCAGCTTCTAGAGGGTACGTAGACGCTATTATAGAGCCATCACAAACAAGAAGAGTACTTGTAGAAGCGCTGAGCTTCTTCATGACCAAGAGGGAGACGAGGGCGAGGCCCCCGAAGAAGCACGGCTTAATACCGCTATAAAGGTGCTGAGCATTTGAAGGTGTGGAGGAGCATAGCTAGGGAGGCTATTGGGATTTTACGCTATAGCGAATTAGTGGATGCAAAGCTGAAGGGCTGTGCAAAATGCAAAAGCCCAGCTACTTTGGGTAGAACCTCAAAGTTTTTGAATCTGTGTATAGCGTTACCTCTATAAGGTCCTCCAAAAGGCTTGTCCTTATCTTTGGTAGTAGCACTGCTTCGAGCTGGAAGAGCCCAGCCATGTCGCTTACATAGACAGAGATCTTAATTGGCCTCGACACACCCTCAGAAATTTCAACGCGCTTTATGCTTAGTGCTGAAACTGAGTGCATGTCTACCTTGCCCAGTCTATAAGGTATTCTAGCCCTTCCCTCAGCCATATCCAGCCCATCAGATATCTTAGTTATACCACATTCTATGGTTAGGCACTGTGTAGCGTACTCCGTAGAGTAGATTATGTGCATAACCTCTTGGCGTAGTTCAACAACTCTCTTCATGTCATAGCCTAGCTTAGACAGTATCCTATCTAGAATGCTCTTCGATAGCAGAGCCCCTATGAACTCATGGCTCTGCCTGTGGACAGCATTACCAATGTCATGAAGGTACCCAGAGAGTAGCACTATAAGCTTTACCTCATCCAAATTCTTTGCAGTGCCATCCCTTAGAGTTGTGAACTCCGTGTTGTGCCTAATCAAAATATCGGTAATCTCCAGCGAAGCCCCAGCCACTATTCTCGCATGGGTCACCCCATGGTCGTTGTACCTAAGCCTAGAAACAGCCATTATGTTGCTCATTTTTAGCAGTGATGAGACTTCAGCATCTTCTTCAAGGAGTTGAAATGCTTTTTTAAGTAGTGGCAAAGTCTCTACGTGTTGATATATTAATGTTGGAGAGACTGTGACCAAGGCTATCACAAAGGTTATAATACTTTATAGAAGAATATATTTTATTTAGGTGCTTCACATGGGCAAGAGAGCTATTGAGGAAACTATAGAGGGTATAGAATCAGAATTGGGCGTAGTAGGGGCTGTGATACTAGCTAAGGGGAGTGTTGCGTGTGAAGAGAAATGCGTGAGAATTTTTGTTGAGGATCTCGAGTCCTTCAAAAAGATACTAGTGGCATTGGTTAAGCAGGGTATCTCAACAGGGGGTCTGCCAATAGTTGTGTTAGAGAACGAGGGGGTTGAATCAGTCGAGCTCTCTATAGTGGACTACATAGACGGCTTAATAGTGACCTATACCACTAGGAGGGAGTAGGCTTGCACAACTCTGAAAATGTTTTTCCAAGTTCAATCAGCACTCCTCCAAGCCTCTTCAATTTTTCAACGTCTTCAAGCTTCGCAATGCTGTAGACGCATGCTGAGGTTGGTAAGGGTGTGGAGAAGCTTTTTATGTTGCAAATAGTTATGAAGAAAGTGTTGCTAGCAGAGGTCTTCTTAACAACTATCGTGTAGTCCTTAAAAATCTTGTAGCCCACTATCCTTTGAGACTCTAGGGGCACTGTTTTGAAGCCGAGCTCCCTCATAACACTCTTAACACTACCGCTACACTCTACTATGTATCTTAGCTCTGCTGTAGTAAATCCTCTAACCATGGTAATGCAGTCCAGCTTCTCTAGGGCCTGAATCCTTATGGCAATGGTGTTGCGAAAGGTGTTTATATGCAGGTCCTCAGCTCTTAACCCACAGCCTATCAATGTTTTTGCAGCTCTTATGAGCCCAAAAGACTCTTCTACAGCTATGCTAGCTAAAATAGTAAGCATGGTGATCAGCGTATTGTAGTGTGTGGAGCAATTCGAGCTCTACGGCGTTAAGCTCTCTATAGATAAGTAGCAGCCCTTGGCAATTTCTGTGTAGGGTTCTTGCGGAGGCTCAAACAGGGTTTTTGAAATCTTGTGAAGGTTTTTAATATCTTTTGCAAACGGCTTTAGCTCTGGTGGTAGGTATAGTGTTGCTTTCAGAGGCTGTGAGAATCTAATGTTTCTCTCCTTCTTAAACTTCCATATACCACTATTAACACTCATCACAATTTCAAAGCCCTTTTCCAGAGTGCCTGCCTCCTCTGGCAATGGCATCTCCTCTGGCAATAGCTCCCTGTGAACAGAGGTGTGCTTATAGAGCTTTCTCCATATGTAATCAGTTACAAAAGGCATTACTGGTGCGAGTAAGAGTAGAGATGTTTTAACCACTTTGTGGAGTGTGAAAACAGCGCTTTTCTGCTCCCATGAGCTATAGTCGCCAGAGGTGTTGTAGATCCTAGGCTTCGCCATCTCTATATAGTGGTCTGCAAACACATCCCATATGAAGTGGTAGAGTGTTTGCGTAGGTTCGTAGAAGTCCATTTCCTCATACCCCTTCCTAACAACGCCTATTGTGCTATTTAGCTTAGAGAGAATGGCTATGTCGAGCGGGTAGAGGTATTCAACATCCTCGACTACTGGAAGTGAGGAGACAAACCTGGCTATATTCAGGAGTTTTGTAACAAATAGAGACCCTGTCTTAATTAGTTGCTCTGAGAACCTGTAATCACTGCCTAGCTTTGCTGATATTGCTGACCAAAACCTAAACGCGTCAGCACCATACTTCTCTACATACGGTTCTGGCAAGATAACGTTACCCTTACTCTTGTGCATCGCCTCCCCCTTCTCATCCAATCCCATGCCGCTGACCCTTACAAAGTCAAAGGCAACTCTGTTGTAGAGTTGATAGACCCTCAAAAGGGTGTAGTAGAGCCAAGTTCTTATAATGTCATATCCCTGTGGCCTCAGAGCCTTCGCCTTACCCTCTAAATACAATTTAAAGACATGCGGATACTTTGTAACACCTGCTGCGTAGAGTACTGATATAGATGAGTCAAACCAGGTGTCAAAAACCTTTGCCTCCCCCCTGAGGCTCTCCCTTGGAGCTCCACACACAGGACACTTATCCCATGGTGGGGGGTCCTTCCAGGGCCTATAGTACCTCCCCGGCTGTGGAACTAAAATAGAGTTGCAGTTAGAGCACCTCCAAGCAGGGACCTCGGTAGCGTAGTACCTACTCTTAGATATTGGCCAGTCCATAGATATAGACTCTATCCAATTTAATAACCTAGCTCTGTGCTCCTCCGGCAAGAACTTTAGCTCTCTAGCAACCCTCCTCATATCCTCCTTGAATTCTAACTGCTTTAGGAAGAACTCCCTCACGTGGATAAACTCAACAGGGGTGTTGCAGCGCCAGCACACGGGTACATTCCTATGCGTCTTCTCAATCCTAACTAAGTAGCCTTGGGAGCTGAGCAGCTCTACAATTCTTCTCCTAGCCTCTCTTACACTAAGCCCGCTCAGAACACCATCAATCATTCTACCATCCTCATCTATAGCTATTCTCGGCTTTAACCCGAGCTCCCTAATCACCCTCACATCCATTTGGTCACCATAGCTACATATCATCATAATCCCTGTGCCGAAGGAGGGGTCCACAGATTGGTGCTCAATTATCTCAACATCATGGTTGTATATGGGTACAACTGCTTTTTGACCTTTGAGGTGCTTATACCTGTCATCACCTGGGCTGTAGGCTAGCACAAGGCAAGAGGCCAGCAGCTCCGGTCTTGTTGTTGCTATAACCGCCTCCCCCTCTCCACTCTTCAGTGGGAACTTTATGTAGTATAGCTCCGCCTCCTCCTCCTTATACTCTACCTCAGCCTCAGCTAGCGAAGTCCTGCACCTGGGGCACCATATGACTGGCCTCTCAGCCTCGTATATGAGCCCCCTTTTCCACAGCTCAATGAATGTTGTTTGAGTTACCCTTCTATACTCCTCGCTATCTGTGCCCTCCCCCCAGTACTCAAATGAGCACCCTAGGGCTCTCCACAGCGCTATGAACTCCTTCTCCACAGTATCTAAATGCTTTTTACAGAGCTCAAGAAACCTCTCCCTACCTTCAGGGGTTCTAGCAATTTGATGAGGGTTTACACCGTAGGTCTTCTCCACAAAAACCTCAACTGGTAGCCCATTCCTGTCGCCATAGAATGGTACGAGAACGTTGTAGCCCAGCATCCTATACGCTCTTGCAACCATGTCTATCTGAACATAGTGCGCCACCTGCCCCACGTGAGGCTTTCCAGATATGTATGGAGGTGGTGTGTCTATGATCAACGTTGGCTTGGACTCATCAAAAGTAAACTTATTTAAACCCTCTCTTTCCCAAAGCTCATTAAGCTCTTTCTCGATTTCCCTACGCCACCTAGTCTCCTCTAACCTTGGCTTAAACAACTGTTGCTCAGCTTCTATAGTGTTACACCTCACCAAAAACCTCTAAGCTATTTTGTGTCTTTCAACATTAGATTTTATAAGTCTTAATAGAGGGGGTCACGGAGATCCAATTGACACTAAAGCTTATATTTAATTCCGTAAGACAGGTTTACAGCTTGCGAGGCTGTGTTCATGCTTTCACTCCTCTGGTACTTACCATCATCAATAATAATCCTATCACTTCTCTATGGGATACCATCACTATATAGCATACTGCGAAACCTTAAGGAGCGCATGTGGATTCGGGTAGATGTTGATGGCGATCCCATAGCACCCCCAAGCTCTATAGACGTAGCAGTTGTTGTTCCTCTGTATCGAGAGGATAAGCGTTCTATTGAGGAAACCCTTAAAAGCATTGCTAAGCAGAGGTACACCTATGGAAAGATAGATGTGTACATTGTGTTAGAGCAAAGAGATAGAGAAACACTTCTCAATGTAATGGACTCTATGCGCAGCCTTCTTGAAAGCGGGGTACCTACATACATATTTATAAATGGTGGTAAGAGGAAGACTAAGGCATCCTCGATTAACGCCCTTCTTAAGCACGTTAAGGAGTTCTACAAGGCTGTGGTGATCTTTGACGGAGGGGATATGGTTCTGGATGAGTACTACATCGAGAAGGTTGCTAGGCTTATAGCGGAAGGGTATGGCGTTGTTGGAGCAAAGGTCTATAGAACAGGGAGTAACATCCTTGGTAGGCTGTCGTACGTGGACACAGTCCTTTGGTACAACGTGGGGTTGCCTGGGCTAGCAAAAGTTGTGGGTATGCCTTTGATTAGTGGAGAAGGGCTTGCAGTGTCAACAGCATTTCTAAGCAAAGTCAATGGCCTTCCAGAGGTCTTGGCGGAGGACGCTTACTTAGCTATTCTCGCCTCATACTATGGCGAGAAGGTAGCCCTACTAGATAGCGTTATCCTAGAGGGTGCTCCAGCGAACTTGAGAAGCCTTGTGAGGCAGAGGATAAGGTGGTACAGAGGCTCTATAGAGTGCCTCGTGGACGTTATAACAAAGCATAGGAAAAATCTTGATAAAAAGAAGCTGATACTTCTAGTCGTAGCATACCTACAGCCAGTAGCACTAACAGCACCCTTTATAGCAGTAGCAGTCCTAGTGCTGTCAATGGTTGTCCAAGTGCCCAGCTTAACAATTGCACTAGCAAAAATAGAGCTCATCTCGATAGCCCTCGCCCCCACATACCTGCTGCTCTCCTACAAATTCCTAGACCTCGCACTAGTGCTAGCCCCCCTCAACTGGGTCTTCCAAGGAGTACTAGCGGTAATAGCACTAACACCAGTAAAAGTGGCATGGCTTAGAACTGCAAACAGGTCGCACATAAACATAGCTGAGAAAACTCTAAAGCAAATCAGCATCAGCAAGGCTCTCCACCACTAGCTACATTGTATTCCAAGCAGGTCAAGAACTCGTAGTAATGTGTGGATCTGAGTTACTAAACCTTTTAAGCAGAGCTCAAGAGAGTGTCTCTCAGGTGCAGAAAATGGCAAAGGTAGTAGTAGATAAAGAGTCTTGCATAGCGTGTGGGGTTTGCTGGGCTCTTGCACCAGACATATTTGAGCTAGACCCAGTATCAGGAAAGACTAGGGTTAGAGACCCCTATAAGAAGAATGACGATGAGAAGCAGTCTGTAGGAGAAGTACCTGACGACCTAGCTGAGGTAGCGAAAAACGCAGCAGCCTCTTGCCCCACAGGCTCAATAAAAGTTGAGTAAAACCTCTAGCCACGTATAGAATAATAAAGATTTTTTAACTAGCCTCCTAAAACTTATGCTTCGTAGGTGAACTCACGTGGCTGAAAAGCCCATAGAAGAGTTTCTGAAAAAGTACCTGGGGTTAAGCATGCCAAGGCTAGTGCTAGGCATGCTAATGCTGGTGTTTGGAGTGCTAGTGCTCGTCTTTCCACAAATCATAGCGATTTTAGTGGGGCTCTACCTTATCGTCTCAGGTGTGCTAGTAATTGTCGATGAGTATACAAAGAGCCAGAGAGTGAAGGAAGCTCAGCAGTAGCTGATCTTGAGGTTCTTGAGGTTATCTAAAAAGCTGTAGACAATTCTTTTCTCCCTAAGCTCATTAATTATCATAGCTAGCCTCTCTTGCTCTATCCAATAGCCATAGGCCTTCCCAGCGCCAACAAACTTTGCTAGTATAGCTTTCTTCTTAGCATCTAGAGGTGCAGGGCTAGCGTCTGATAGTGGTGTTCCTGGAAGGGGTATGAATGTGTGTAAGTGGAACCTCACGCTGTGGCTAGCGTGCCTATTCATGAACTTCACGGTCTCTTCAAAATCTTCACTAGATTCAAAGGGAAAGCCGAATATGAGGTCGATATCTACAGAAAATCCGCTCTGTGTGAGCATCTCTATAGCATTTTCAACATCTTCAACAGTGTGCCCTCTATGCAACATCTTCAAAACCCTATTTGAGCCGCTTTGAGCGCCCACAATAACTCTTTTGTTGTGGACGAAAGACTTCAAGATATCTACACTCTCTCTGTTTACAGAATCTGGCCTAACTTCGCTGGGAAAAGTGCCAAAGAATATCCTGCCATTAGAAGCCTTAGCAACAATGCTGAGCTTGTGAAGGAGTTTGTAGAGAGCTTCAGGATCTGGCTTCACACCATCCCTACTGCCATAGCCAAGCGAGTTAGGAGCTATGAACCTCAGGTCCCTTAGACCCCTCTCCATAGATATTCTCGCAAGCTCAACAACTCTCTCTACACTTCTGTACCTGGGTAAGCCAAAGGAGTAAGTTACTTGGCAGAAATAGCATGCAGAGGAGCAGCCCCTCATAATCTCAATCGGGTTTACAATACCCCTCCAGTATGGGAAGGG
>Ga0105158_1000088_pt1 | contig 41003 bp, 47 predicted proteins | sample LHCtaG_FD_81567 | JGI IMG/M metagenome (GOLD analysis project Ga0105158, IMG submission 81567) | Hot spring microbial communities from Little Hot Creek, USA to study Microbial Dark Matter (Phase II) - LHC4sed_matched | ecosystem: Environmental > Aquatic > Thermal springs > Hot (42-90C) >...
AATCACTTTAACATTTTTACCCCCAACTCTCTGCACCCTACTTCACAATTGTAGCGATTCTATGAGCACTAGCCTTCAACACTATCTTTATTCTTTATTGTCCTCAGCACAACTTTACGATCTCGCTGCTGGGGGTTGCCAAATCCTCTTCCCCCTGCTTTTAGGAGTGTGACTAAGGGTTACTCTGTTACTTATAGCACTGACTCTAGGCACGCCAATGAATTTAGACGTATCTCTGCCAGAGCTTGAAATAGTGGTGGTGAGTTAATCAGTTTTTGAGTTAAATCTTTTATTAACTCTGCTTACAATTGTACTCTACAAGTTGATGTTTTTGTATGTTGTTGGGTTTGCTAATGTTGATGATGGTTCTAGGTGGTTTGTTGCCGTTTTCTATTCTAATCTTACATTAGCTGGTTATAGACTTTCTTATGTGGGGTCTCATGCCATTTCTATTGTTGCGGGTGATCAATTTGTTTATGTTGTTGGTTTTGTTGGTGTTAATAATTTCGATGATGTTGAGTGGCTTATTGAAAAATTCCTATTGGAGATTTAAATGCTTCTAAAGTTTATTACTCTAATTCATCTGTTGGTGGGGGCGGTGTGGCTACATCTATTGGTATAAATCCTGTTCCTGGTGATGTACGAGTTGTAAGTTTAAATGATGATAAAAGGAACCGGAGAATTGAGGTTTTGACAAAGGATTTAAAACTTGTTTCTTCTCTTGATCTAGATATTTATGAGTATCCCTATGGAATGGTTTTTTATTCTACTGGGAATAGTTGTATAATCGATGTAAGCAATATTGTTAAAGTTTCAAAGGATTTGAAAATTGTTAAAAAAGTTAATTTGCCAGGTACATACACAAGGATTACCTTTGCAAATAATTTCATTGTTGTGAGTTCGATTAAAAGCTTTGAAGATTTAGACAGATACTATCTAACTGTCCACAATACAAACCTTGATGTAGTTGACGAATTTTGCCTCTCTTGCGATTATAACTATAGTGTTGAGTTGACAATGAGCACAATGTTCGTAAATAATAACGTGATTTATACTGTCGGAACTCTAAAAGTAGGTAATAGAACTAAGATTTCTGAAGCAATTGAGGTTTCAAATATTTATGCAGTTAAGCTAAACTTCGATCACTTGTCGAAAATAGTTCTAAAGACTCTTCCAAACCTTGCACAGAGAAGCGTAGATTACACCCAGCTGATCTTGATTGTGACTTTGATAATTGTTGCTGTGCCTGGTGCGATTGTTGTGTTTCTCTATAGGAGGTCTAAGAGAAGAAGAGGTTTGAAAAAGTTTAAACGTCGTAGAAAGCTTCATAAGCTTTGGTACATAAATTTTTATTTTCTCCTTGAGTAATACTTTTTTATGTATGACCATGAAGAAAGTTTTAGTTGTCATTATTTTGATTGTTGTAATTAGCTCAATCATTTATTCATTGACAAGGGAAATGTTTAATCGTGGTACACAGTCAATTGCCTCATATACAACGACTTCTACTAGATGTAGCATTAACAACAACACGTTTTTTGTCGTATATTTAAGTGTGCCACCAACTGAATCTCTCTTTTTAGCTATATCGAAGAACATAAGCAGGTCTATACTACACGACACAAATGGTGCTGTGAACATAACATTTTCGCTTTGTATCGTAAGATACAATGATTTAGACGACAATGTTAGAAGTATCTTGGTCAATAGGAGTGTTTTTCCAATATCTGGCTTCTATACAACAATAAATCTAACAAATATTGAAACAGTTAAGCGCTTATTCAATGTCTTTGAAAGCTACTACATCATTAAAGAAGAGCTCATTCCAACCATCTACATAGAGTATATGAGAGATTTGTATATAAGATATAGAGGTGTCATAATACCGATATACAACGTGCCAAAAGTTCTAATTTTAGCTGAAACACTGAAACCTCCAAAAATCTACATAAATGAGACCCCCGTTATAGGCTCTCTAAACTCAAAATACTATATGATCATATATGAAGATGTGTATTGCCTAGCATGCGCATACTTCTACAACGAAACTCTACCAAAGCTCGAAGAACTTATTAGAAACAACACCTTCGCACTAATACTAAAAACCTTCATAGTTCACGAAGGTGCTCTACCAATACACAGAAACATCACAGCACTATACATAGTAACGAGAAATTCAACAGCAGTACTAGAGACAATGAAGGCTATGTACAGCCAACTCATCAAAGGCATCAAGCCAAAACCAGAAGAAATCGCTGAGACAATAAAGGACACAACAAAAATCAACATAAACACAGAAGTAATAAACAAAATAATTGAAGAAGGCATCATTGAAGCTAGGAACTACGGAATTTTTGCAACACCAGGCTTCATAATATGGAACAGAGAACTAGGAAGAGGAATAGTAATTGTAGGAAACAACAGGCTAGAAGATGTGTTAAACATAATAGTAGAATACCTAAGATAATGAAGTAAAAAGATGAAATTGAAAATTTATTTGGTTTAAAAATGGTTTTTGTTTTAGCCTAGGTTCAGTCTATGGATCTTGGGAGGTATAAAATTGTTAAGGACCCTATTTACGGATACATAAAGATTTACGATCATGAGCGAAGAGTTGTTGATTCAAGTGCTTTTCAGAGGCTAAGAAGAATTAAGCAGCTTTCTGTAGCTGATATTGTTTACCCAGGCGCTACTCATGCAAGGTTCAGTCACAGTTTAGGTGTAGCCCACGTTGTTGAGACTATGGTGAGAGATATTGTAAGGAAGTATAGGGTTAGACAACATGATTTAGAGAGGTATGTAGTCTTAATGAGGCTTTTAGCGCTACTGCACGATATAGGTCACGGCCCTTTCAGCCATCTATTTGAAGATGTTGTGCTTATACCGAGGAATCTCACACATGAGGATATGGGTGCAGAAGTAGTATCAAAAATCCCAGAAGTTGCAGAAGCTGTAGAGAAAATCATAAATGAGTATGGGTATAAATTAAGGGACGTTGAAGTGGCGCTAAAGTGCTCTAAGGGAGCTGAGTGGCCTTTTAGAGGTAGGATACAGGATGCGGGTTCTGAGAAATCATTTTTCTACATCCTTAAAGGGGTGTATAGCGCGGACATCATAGATTACCTACTAAGAGACTCTTACTACACAGGGGCTGGGTATGGAAGTCATGTAGATTGGCAAAGAATATCATACTACCTTGGAATTTACGGAGACGATGTTGTATTGGATTACAGAGCTTTGGATTCCTTGGAACAGCTGATGCTGGCACGCATATACATGTTTTCAACTGTGTACTACCACAAGACAGTGAGAGCTGCATCCAAATTCTTAGGAGACATTATAGCGATGATCGGTAGTAAGAGGATAATAGATTTTGATGAGGTGATTAAGAATGCAGATAAATACGTAGAGCTAGACGATTATAGCCTTATCTACAACAGTAATGTTATAGCTTTAAAGGAGGTTAAGGAGTACCTATATAGAAAGATCCCTTACAAGCTTGTCTTAGAATATAGGCTGCCTCTCTCTAATACGAGAACACCAGTAGAGTTAATAACGAGAAGCAAAGATGTTATAGAAACTCTATTAGAGGTTGAGCTAAGAGATAGAGGACTTGACGTAACGAGGGGGCACAGCTTCTTTATAGACACCCCCAAGCTGTCGCTTAATCCAATGCTTTCAGCAGATGAAATAATTATCATGAGCGAAGGAGGGGGATTAGTGAGGAGGAAGGTCTTAGAGTTCACATGGTTTAGTATGCCAAAAATAGCCATGCTTCTCAGGCTCTATATAAGAAGAGAACTAAAGGACAAGATGCATGTTGTGCGAGAGGCCTTCAATACTATCTTCTCTGAAGAGGCAAAATCGTTTTACTGAGCATTTTCAACAATATTTTTAGCCTTATTACAAATATAACCACTCCTTCAGATGATGATATAATGAAAATATCAACACTAATAGTAATTGTAGTGACCCTTATAGTAGTCATAGGTGCAGCTATGTTTGTTGCATCTACGCTTATTCAGCAAAGTGGCAAAAAGTTCTTCGTGTTGGAACCTCACCTGATTTCCACCATTTGAATATATTGATGAGAAAACGGGGGAAGTAGTTGGAATAGACATAGACTTAGTTAAAGCACTAGCAAATAAACTTGGTTATGATGTTCAAATAATTCAAATGGATTTCGATGGACTCATCCCAGCCTTATTAAATAAGCAAATAGACGTCATAGCATCCGGTATGACAATAACAGAGGAAAGGGCACAAGTAGTCGCTTTTACAGTACCTTACTGGAGAGCTGACCAAGCAATACTTGTTCGCAAGGGCTCTTCATACGAGTTCAAAAGCCTTGACGACCTAGTTGGGAAAACTGTTGGAGTGCAAAGCGGCACTACAGCGCAACTTATGCTTCAAGACTTCGTTAATGAAACTGGTAAGAATATAGACATCAAAATTTATTCAAGCTACGTCTTAGCTGTACAGGACCTAGAAAATGGAAAGACAGACGCAGTGGTTGTAGATAGCCCCGTAGCAAACATGTTTGAAAAGGTTAGGAATGTCAAGATTACTGGGATCATTCAAGCAAATGAGAACTACGGATTTGCTGTGAGAAAGGAGGATGCAGAACTACTTAACAAGCTCAACAACACTTTAAAAGAATTTCTCAACTCTGCAGAGTGGCAAGCAATACTCCAGAAATATCTCAGTAGCTAGACAAGGTCTTAGAGGTCATGTGGCAAAGTTTTACGCCATACATACCTATAATACTCTCAGCAATTTCAAACACGCTAATGCTAGCTTTTTTCAGCTTTGGCATTGCAACAGCTCTAGGTATATTAATGGCCTTTATAGAGGTATTTGCCACTAAAACCCTCTCTATTGTTGTAGACTGGATTGCAAGAGTGTTAAGAGGTGTACCACTTATTCTATCCATATTTCTAGTCTTTTACGGATTACCTAGCATAGGTTTAGTGCTTCCACCACTCTGCGCTGCTATACTAGGCATAGCTATTGTTGATGCAGGGTATCAAGAGCAGATATTTAGAAGTGCCATAAAAGCTGTGAGTACTAGGCAATTAGAAGCAGCATACTCTCTTGGTTTAACAAGGGCGGAGGCCTTTCTCTATGTAGTTTTGCCACAGTCCTTCAGAATAGCCTTACCTTCATGGATTAACGACTTTACCATAGTTTTAAAGGACACATCAATAGCGTATGCTATTGGCGTTGTGGAGGTGTTTACCCAGGCAGTTCACGTTGCTCAGGTAATAATGGATTACATGTGGCCTCTGGTGTTTGTATCAGTGATTTACTTAGCTATATGCTATCCATTATCAATACTCTCAAACAATATTCACAGTAAGTTAAAGTCCATGGGAATGCTAGGCTCCGGGGTATAGCAATGGTAAGTAAACTTCTAGTTGTAGAGGATTTGTGGAAGTTTATTGATGGAAAGCCTGTGTTGAGGGGGGTAACCTTTGATGTGAATGAGGGAGAAACTAAGGTAATTCTAGGGCCTTCAGGAGCAGGCAAATCAACTCTTCTTAGGTGTATAAACCTTCTTATCATGCCTGATAGAGGGAAGATAGTATTTGATGGAGAGGATGTTCTTAGAAAACGCGACATCCATAGCATAAGAAGCAAAATAGGGTTTGTGTTTCAGCACTTCAACCTCTTTAGTCATATGACAGCTCTAGAAAATGTTACACTTGGTTTGACTAAAGTAAAGAAGCTATCTAAGCATGAAGCTGAGAAAAAGGCTAAGGAGGCTCTCATAGCTGTTGGGATTACAGAAGAGTTGTGGAATAAGTATCCTGCACAACTCTCTGGAGGTCAGCAACAGAGGGTTGCAATTGCAAGGGCCCTGGCCATGGAGCCAAAGCTTATACTGTTTGATGAGCCCACCTCAGCGCTAGACCCCGAGCTCATATGGGAGGTTCTAAATGTCATGGAGAAACTAGCTAAGGCGAAGATGACGATGATTGTAGTTACACATGAAATAGGCTTTGCCATGAGGGTGGCTAACGAGGTGCTGTTTTTAGATAATGGTGTAATTTTGGAGAGGGGGGCACCAGAACAGGTAATACTGAGCCCATGTAACGAGAGGGTGAGGAGGTTCATGGATAGAATGAAGTATGTGTATAATGTGGATAAAGGTTATGCACATTGATTAGTTAATTGCTTTACGTTATTTCAAAGTATTGGCCATTTCTATTAGAAGGCCTTAAAACAGCATTCATAATCACTTTCACATCATATACTATAGGATTCGCCGGAGGCATATGCATAGCAATTGCGAGGGCCTTTCTTCACAAGGTTCTAAAGATAATTATGCATATCTATGTTGAGCTGTTCAGAGGTACACCAATGCTTATTCAACTCTTCTTTGTGTATTACGCACTTCCAGAAGTAGGTATAAAGTTTGACCCCGTGTTATCTGCAATAATAGCTATAGGACTCAACTCAGCTGCGTATCAATCTGAGTACATAAGGTCAGCTTTATCTTCTATACCTTACGGTGAAATTGAAGCGGCATATTCACTCGGCTTAACTAAGCTTAGTACAATGTTATACATAGCGTTACCACAAGCAATAAGAATAGCTATTCCAACACTTACTAATGAGGCTATATACCTCTTCAAGTACTCATCTATAGCGTACTTTGTTACGGCTCCAGAGCTTATGTACATGGGCAAGCTTATAGCTACACGAACATTTCTATATGTGGAGGTCTACACAGTGCTTGCCATGATCTACGTGGCCTTCTCAATAGTTTTAAGCGGAGTTGCTAGGTATATTGAGAGAAGGCTTCAAATACCTGGGTACATAGTGTAATGATGAAAAGTTCGCGCGCTGAACTATGATGTATTTCCCGCATTACTGAAAAGGTGGGCTTGTTGCTAAAAATACTGCTACTGTATGAAAGGGGTGTTGAAATAGATTTAGTGAATCACGTAGCATTTGTGCTAAAAGATGCCTTCAATGCTCAGATAATTGGTGAAGAAGCTGTAGCAATACCAGATGCACTCTATGACAGCAGAAGAGGGCAGTACCTAGCCGAATTCATTGTGGAATACGCTAGTAACTTCTCAAAAGAAGATGTATATGTGATGCTTCTCTCCAGCAGAGATGCATATGTAATGGGCCTAAACTTTGTATTCGGTTTAGCAATACCATGGCTAAAAACTGCAGCAGTGTTTTTAGCACGCCTAGCGATGGGGGGAACCAAAATGACTCTACTTAACAGAGTGGAGAAAGAGGTACTTCATGAGCTAGGGCATTTACTAGGGCTAGAACACTGCAAAACCCCCAGATGCGTAATGAACTTCAGCAACTCATTAAAAGATGTGGATGTGAAGACAAGTAAATTCTGTGAAAAGTGTTGTGCAAAACTGTATAGAAGCGGTATAGTTGTTGCAGAGAAGTATGCTATGAGAAATATGGCTTAGCCCCTCAGTGGTGTGGGTGTCAACAGGATAGCACATGCTCCCAAGCCAGAGCCCCAAGGGCTTTAGTACCCTTGGAGCCCCAGCCTGGGGGCTTGCGCTATCCTGTTGACACCCACACCACTGAGGTTTGGCTCCACTAACTATCTACTATGTCAGGCATTAATTTACTGTACGGCTCGTGTACTACTTTGCCTCCTGCAGTAATACTGTAATTATTCAGATGAATTTTCTAAAGGTGGTATTAAGAGGGTTTAGTTAATTAAGCAGCTTATTAGACTTGGTATTGTGCTATGCGAATTAGTTTAGATAAAGTATAACACTGTGTTATATTTACTTGCTGTGCTTTACAATAGTAGTTGTAGAGGCCTCATGTTAAAAACCCTTAGTGAAGCTAGTATTGTGGAGTCGCTGTACAAGAAGTTAGCTTCTGCGGGCTTCACTGTTTATAAAAATTACAGAGTACTAGGGTACGAAATTGATGTGCTAGCTCTTGAGAATTGGAGTTCAAGACCTATTATCCATGTTTTTGAGGTGAAGACAAGGGTTAAGCCTAGGCTAATTAAGCAACTATATAGAAGAATTCCTTTTAGTGATTACATATACGTCGTCATTCCTTATACCCTTCTCACACACGTGTACAGGAAGATAGAGCGTGTGTTTGGCATAGTGATTTACTACAATGACGACTTCTACATAGTAAAACAACCGGAATTTTTAAACAATGGCAAAAATGTGTGCAAGATAGCAATAGAGTTTTCGGGGCCCAGCTCTTGCAGCCTCATGTAAGCGAATTTACACAATGTAGTATTGACACTTATATTCTCAAAACGCTATACCTTATTTAGTGATGAGTGACTCCAAAACTGATTATGGTGAAGAGCTCCAACCCTTACTGAAAACTTTTAAACCAGGTCTTGCACTAGGTGGCATCTGTGGCCCATGCAACGCGACCCCGCGTATCGGGGTTTAGATGGGCATGGGTGGGTCACCCCCGGCACTCTATGCACTTACATAACCTTACTACTTGTCCTCGTGATGCATTTAGAAGCTCTTTTGCAGAACCCTTATTCACCGCAAGTTCTGCTAGCCCAAAGCTATTCTTGTAGAGAACAAGCTTTCCCCTCTCTACAACGGAGAACACTCTTTCCACAGTAGCTTTAAAGGCCTCTTCACCACTGTATATCAAGACCTCTTCACCTATTGATATGTCTAAGGCTTTTGCAAGGTGATCATAGTATTGTGAAAGCATTACGTTGCCAAACCTATCTACATATATAACCCTTAGCTCAGCACAGCTTGGACTGACCTTACTCATGTAGATGCTCACTGCAGACCTCTTAATGCTTTCAATGGGCTGACTAGACCCAAAGAACCTTGGCTCAACACCACATGCAAGCCAAGCGGCAACAGGTGTGAAGACATCTCTTCCATGAAAAGAACTTGAAATAGGTTTTCTAAAGTATACATCATTTTCAAGCTTTATTACTGTTTCAATGCCATCCTCTTCAGCAGCTGCAGTCAAAACACCATTATCAGGGCCAATGAAGTAGTAGTTTCTCGTGACTATTAGCAAAGGTTTGCGTTCACTGCCAACACCCGGATCCACGACAACTACAAACACTGTGCCCTTAGGAAAGTACTTGTATGTAGTGAGCAAGATAAACGCAGCTATGTCAATGTCAAAGCTTTGCACAGAGTGTGTAATGTCAATAACTCTTACATCAGGGCACACATCTATGGCTACACCTTTCATAGCTGCTGCATAAGGGTCCTCATAACCAAAATCCGTTAAGAATGCAATAACTTTACAGGGCTTCTCCAATATGAAGCACCTCACTTTAGGCTGGCATTAAGTAGGATTCAACAAAAGCTGCTATGAGGAGTATTAAAAAGGAGACTACTATAGCGAAAATATAGTATAGAATAGTGTCTTCAGTAAACCGCTTTTTCCTTAGATCCCTTAGTAAAGCCACCATGAGCTTGTTTGAGCATACAAAAGCGATGCTGTATGAGAGTGTCTCAAGGTATGAGTGAGGTAGTAGCAAAAGTAGTATTATTGACTGGTATAAGATCCCTTGCATAGTAGCTGTATTATTTGCAATTTCTGAAACTGCTACTCTCAAAACCCAGGCGGTGGTGACTATCATTGTGGGGTATATGATGATTGAAATGAAGGGTGCAGCTAGCAGTGTGTTAACCCTAGCATTGTTTAGAAATATTATTGTAGCACGAACAGAGACATGCGTGATATTGGCTATGTTCTTCAGCTCTTTACCTGTTTGGCGAAGCTCTGTTATAAACTCTTCGGGTGGGGGTAGGTATAAAGCTGTAAGTGATAGAAGAAGAAGTGTGAGAAGTGCTACAGCAAAAAACATCGGTAAATCATGTGCAAATTTTCCTAAGAGATTCACGGATCGTAACACCTGCGAAACGACTCTATAAGCCTTTATACTGCAGTGCACCTTATAATACATAATGAATTCCGTGGATGAAGTGTGCTTAGAAAAGGTAAAGATTTTTACAAACTTCTGCGTTGAAAAGCTAGGCTCACTACCAATTTCTAAACGCGAGTTCTACTATATATGGAGGTATGTGCTAGCAGAACTTGGGGTACTAATGGATGAGTGCGACATTTCAGAAAAGGTAAAGTCCATGTGTAGAGAAGTAGATGTGAACTCTGTGCGCTTTGCTGCACATAAAATCTTATACGCACAGTACTCATCAATAGCTAATGAAGAAGTTATGCAGATTTTAGCTAGGCTATGTCAATGCCTGAAGCGTATTATGAGTAGCATTACACAAAACATCAATAGCGAGACAAAAACATAAGAGCAATTCTCATGACTTTACGCCCTTCCTAGCTTGCCCTAGCTCTATGGCCTTTGCTATATCGCCCTTTGCCTCACTTAGAAGATTCATTGCGTCTTCTCTACTCACTCCAAGGTATTCAGCCACGAATTGCACATCTTCATCACTTATCTTAGTTATTGCCTCAGCACTAATCTCTTCACTGCTCTTTAGCAGCACTTCCTTAACGCTACCTGAAATATAGAAGAACTTCTGATTAGCTAACTCCATTACCATAACCTCTGGGTTCTCTACAACTATTTGCCTATCTTGAAGCTCTATAACAGCCTTCCGAACATTCTGTAGCTGGTCAATCTTCATGCCCATACGCTTTAATTGCTTTAACTGCTTTTGAAGCTCTCTTGGGCTGAACATAGCAATACGACCTTATTTAATAATTACTTTTAAGAGAGTAAAAGAGCTTTTCAGCACAGCTAGCACTTAAAATATGATTAAAATGCAGAGTGTAACATAGATGAAGATAGAAGTTTTAGTGCTTGGTGGAGGTAGAGAAGTTGGTAGAGCTGCTGTAGCCGTTAGAAGAGATGCTGATGAGCGCTACACTCTCTTTGACTATGGAATCTCTTTTGATATTGATGACAAACCCGTGCTTCCGCTTTCAATAGCCCCAAGCAAGCTAAAAGCAATATTTATAACACATCCTCATTTAGACCATGTTGGAGCGGCCCCATTATTCTATGTGTCAGCAAATCCATCAATATATATGAGCAAGTTCACGGCAATAACGTCGAAGCTCATGATAGGGGATCTGCTAAGGATTTCAGGCTACTACTTACCATTTGAGTTTCTAGAACTCGATGCTATGATGAGAAATGCTAAAACATTTAACATAGGTGATAGAATTGAGATAAATGACATTATTGTGGATACGGTCAACGCAGGGCACATTCCAGGGAGCACAATGTTTAGGGTAGAATTTAAGGGAGGGGAATCCATACTGTACACAGGCGATGTGAACACAATTGACACGAGAATAGTGAAAGGCGTCCAACATCAGAAGCTAGAGTCAGAAGTACTGATAATGGAGTCAACTTACGGTATGTATGATCATCCGCCTAGGGAAAGAGTTGAGCAACTCTTTATAGAGGCTGTGAAGAGTGTTATAGAAGATGGGGGGATAGCACTAGTACCAGCATTTTCGCTAGGTAGGTCGCAAGAGATATTGGCCTTACTTGCTGAGAAAATGCTTCACGCAAATGTATACTACGATGGAATGGCTAGAGACATTCTAGAATTGATGTTGCTCTACAGAGAGTATGTAAATCGCTATGACTTATTGGAAAAAGCTAGCAGGGTATTTACACAAGTGAGGGACTCTAGCATGCGTAAAAGTATATGTAAGGAGGGGGGTAGCGTTATCGTAACACCAGCTGGAATGCTAAAAGGAGGTCCAGCACTCTACTATATAAAGAGAATCTATGATAACCCTAGGAATGCAATTATGCTTGTAAGCTATCAAGCATCAACAACGCCAGGAAGAAAGCTACTGACTGAAGGGGTGTTAGAGAGTGGAGGAGCTAGGGTTAGAGCCAAGGTTTTCTGGTTTGACTTTTCAAGTCATGCCGGCGCCTCAGACTTACTGAATTTTGTTAAACAGGTAAAGAATTTACAGAAGGTGGTGTTAGTGCACGGTAATGAAGACTCTATATACAGCCTAGGGTATAGAATAAGAGAAGAGGTAGGAGTAGACTTTGCATCTCCTCAAGTTGGTGAAACTCTAGGCATAGAACTATGAAATTACACTGTGATAACCTCTAGTCCAAAGCTTCTTGCAGTATGGAGTATGGCATTCTTTAACTCGCTTCGCATTTTCTCAATAACGACTCTCCTAGCCCCTGGAGTAAGCTGTATCGCCATTTCAGCGACGATCTTTAGATCCTCCAAAGCCAGCTCCTTAATGGCGTAGTTTGGCACCATATGGCCATAGCACTCATTCTTTTCAAAAGCCCTTTTTGTGAATAAAGATGCATAGTGGTTACCCCCGAAACCTACTGATACAATACATGGTCTGGCGCCCTGATCTTTAATAAAGTGTGCGAGGGCGCCCTTTATAGCTGATGCAACAACTCTATGAGCCTCAGCATTACTCCACTCCTTCTCGCTCCCGCCAATCTCTATGAATGTCACAGGCTTTGATGGTGTTGTTGGACCGTGATGCGTGACCTCATAGCTTACAGAAAATGATGCTAGGGTTGGGTAATACTGCTTAAGCCTATAGAGTTCTTGAAGCATGTACCACTTTAGAATAGGATTAGATGTTGAAAGTCGCATAGGCCTTCCACCAAAATCGCTTCTTTTCCAAGGATTTCCAGGGGTATGTACAGTAAAGCTCTTGATGTGCGCTGAGGATTCATGACGTGAGGGAATTATGATAAAGTCAGTATTACCTCTAAGCTCCAAGTCATCTAGGAATACAACCTCCTTATCAAATTCTAGGAGAACTACTTCAAATGTATTAAACCTGCAGAGTAGGGCTCCATTCACATCATCTGTACTGAAATAATCCTTGTTGCATGTCATGCCTTGAATTAACTCATTTACAATGCCTACTGCTGCTATGTCATTTAATGAATACACTATTCCTATTCTCAATACACACTCGCCTTCTGTTTAGCATCCTGTAGTTAAATACATTTTATTGAAATAAGCTTAATACTTTAATCAAAGCTGTGTAACTTTTGTACAATGTAATGAGAACGTGTTTCACTATGTCAATGCAATTCAACGGCGTAAGCTCTATTGATAGAACATCTATAGTACTACGTTACGCCACAAAGATAGGCCTTTCACCAGATTCAAGCGTCCTCTTAAGAACACTGAAGTTGGTTAGAGATAAAGGCATTGCGATAAGTCATGCTATAGCTGAGTTGCTTTTATGCAAGTACCTAATGGAAAAGGGGTATGCTTGTGAGATTGAGTACACTATTAATAATACAAAGTGTGATGTTTATGCCGAGAAGAGCTCTATTAATGAATGCATTGAGATTTTTTACTATGCAGTGCCATTGAATAGCATAGATGATTGGACAAACTACATTATACTTACTCACTTAAGGAAAATAGTTCAAATGCTTAAAAGTAGTGCGCACTTCATAACTTTCGCATATCCTACAGGCCTTGTACCTTTAATCCCCCCAGCACTCCTTAGTATAACGTCAAAAGAGCAATTAGCTAAAATCATGGTGGAGTACGGGTTACACAGATTTGAAGATTTAAAGGAGCTCAGAGACATCTCTATAATACACCATGTTTACATCTTTGATTTATCAAAGGCAAAGGTTCGTAAGATTGCATGTGAAGAAGTAAAAATGCTTGTACTGCTATACAACACCATCACTAATTTCGAATAGATAAAGAGCAATTTCCTAAGTTTTAAATAGTTTTAAATATGGCACCCGTATTAGCAGAAGTGACTAGTCGTGAGTACCTGTACAAATAGCCTACGAGGCTCTTTTTCAAAGGCTTAAACCTGGCAAGCCTTTCCCTAAGCTCGACTTCAGGGATAGCTACATCGAGTCTCTTCTTCCTTAAGTCAATAACAATTTCATCACCATCTTTAACAACACCTATAGGTCCACCTTCTGCTGCCTCAGGAGACACGTGCCCTATTGAAATACCCCTTGTGGCTCCGGAAAACCTTCCATCAGTAACTAGAGCTACATCCCTATCCAAACCCATGCCTGCAAGTGCTGCTGTTGCTGTTAGCATTTCCCTCATGCCAGGTCCGCCTTTAGGGCCCTCATACCTTATAATAACTACATCTCCGCGGGAAATTCTTCCGTTGAGTATTGCTTCAACGGCTTCTTCCTCAGAATTGAAAACCTTAGCCACGCCCTCAAAGTGGTACAAGTCTTCAGGCACAGCGGAAATCTTTATTACAGCTCCTTCAGGTGCTAGACTGCCTCTCAATATCATTATTCCTCCTCTTTCTGAGTACGGGTTTGTGATAGTTCTTATGACATCTGGTCTCTTAGTAGTGGCTTCAGCAATTATCTCACCTATAGTCTTAAGAGATACAGTAAGCCTAGTTGTGTGAATCAAACCCTTCTTTGAGAGCTCCTTCATTACTGCGGGAACCCCTCCTGCCTCATGGAGGTCTTGGACATGGTAGACCCCAGCAGGGCTAAGCTTTGCAAGCGTGGGGGTCTTCTCACTTATCTCATCAAAGTCATCGAGAGTAAGCTTAACCCCAGCTTCACTAGCTATTGCCATGAGGTGTAGTACAGTATTTGTTGAGCCTCCCAATGCCATATCTACAGCTATGGCATCTAGAAACGATTCTCTAGTCATCACCTTCCTCGCTGTTACACCTCTTCTAACCAGCTCAACTATCATCATACCAGTATACTTTGCAAGTCTTAGCCTCTCTGCAGAAACAGCAGGGGCTGTGCCATTTCCAGGTAGCGATATGCCTATCGCCTCAGAAAGTATATTCAGAGTGTTTGCAGTGAACATACCGGCACAAGAACCTACACCAGGGCAAGCAGCATTCTCGAGCTCTACAAGCTCTTCATAACCTATCTTACCAGCTCTGTAGCCCCCTATAGCCTCAAAAACGTCATGTAGGTCTACATCTCTCCCTCTAAAACGTCCAGCGAGCATGGGCCCCCCCGATATGAATATAGCTGGTATATCTAATCTTGCAGCAGCCATTAACATTCCTGGGATTATTTTGTCGCATGAAGATATCAAAACAATGCCATCGAATTGGTAGGCCTTGGCCATAACCTCTATGGAATCTGCTATGAGCTCTCTTGAGGGTAGAGAATACTTCATACCCTCATGCCCCATGGCAATGCCATCACAAATGCCTATTGAATTGAATTCTAGTGGAGTTCCCCCAGCAATCCTAACACCAATTTTCACAGCTTCAGCTACTTCACGCAGATGTCTATGCCCAGGTATAACCTCGTTCCACGAGTTTGCAATCCCTATAAATGGTTTTTGGAGCTCTTCATCTGTTAAGCCGAGGGCCTTAAATAAGCATCTGTGTGGCGCTCGTTCAATTCCCTCTATAACAACCCTACTTCTCATTTTACTACGCACCCTGCCTAAAATTCACGCTCTTCCAAGGCTTTTCAGCACATGAATGTATTCAAAACCCTCTATAAACGCTTTCACCAGTGCTTCAATAACGTTAAGTGAAACTCCCTGTGTAGACCAGCTATAGGAATTGATGTAAAAGGTTAGAGTAGCTCTGTACATGTTATCTTGAGATTTAGTGATGCTCACCTCTATTTTAGGCTCTTCACTTATATTCAAAACCCTTTTTACAGAGTCTATAAGAGCTTTGAACAAAGCTACGAATGGATCGAAATCCACACCTCTACTAGTAGCAACATCTAGATTGACTACTGCAACAGAAATACCTGTGGAATTTGAGAACACAGTCCAACTATAGTTCTCCACTCTTCTGTTATACAACCCCAGCTCTCTTAGCGCAATAAGTAACGCAGATGCAGGAGCCTTGTCAAACGTGTACCCCTGCTTCTCAAGCTCTTTAATCTTTGCTACAGCTCTTCTAACATTCTCATCCTTTTTATTTACATCTACGCCAAACTCCCTCAAGAGTGCAACAATATTAGCCGCACCGCTAAGCTCTGAAATAACAAATCTTCGCTTATTACCAACTAGCTCTGGGTCTACATGCTCATAAGCAACAGGATTTTTCAAAACAGCGTCCACATGTACACCAGCCTTATGTGTAAATGCGTATTCACCAACGTAAGGTTGATAGGGATTTGGCTGAAGCCCAACAACTCTATACACAAGCTGTGAAACTTCCTTCAACCTCTTAATACACTCATCACCTTTCAAAACACGCAAACCCAGCTTATATCTTAGAGCAGGTATTACCTGAGCTAAATCAGCATTTCCAGCTCTTTCACCAATACCATTTATAGTACCTTGAACATGTCTAGCCCCAGCGTACACAGCAATAATGGTGTTAGCAACAGCACATCCACTATCATTGTGCATGTGAACCCCTACAGTAGCCTTAACACTATTTAAAACAGCCTTTGTCATCTCATAGACATCCCACGGCATCGTACCGCCGTTTGTATCAGCTAATACCAGTGTCCTTGCACCAGCTTCCTCAGCTGTTTTCAAAACTTGCAATGCATACTCAGGGTCTTCCTTGAAACCCTGGAAGAAGTGCTCGGCATCAAATATGACCTCTATTCCGTGTCTCTTCAAAAAGTCTATAGTATCGTAAATCATGTTCAAATTCTCATCTTTACTCACTCTCAGAATTTCACGTACATGAAGGGTCCAGGCTTTTCCGAAAATTGTAGCGGTACTTACATCTGCTTTCAATATAGCCTCTAGGCCAGTATCCTGCCACACCTTAACATCCTTTCTCCTAGTGCTACCAAAAGCCACAACTTTTGCGTAGCTTAGTCCATATCTCTTTATCTCTTTGAAAAACTCCTCATCCTTCTTGTTAGAACCTGGCCACCCACCCTCAATATAATCGACACCTAATTCATCAAGGCTTAGAGCAATTCTTATCTTATCTTCAAGTGTAAAGGAAATACCGGCAGCTTGAGCCCCATCTCTAAGTGTGGTGTCTAATGTCTCAACTCTTGTGGATTTCTAGACCACCTTTCACCTTGCTCACCGCATGCTAAAAATAGTATGGTACTTGCTTAAAAGCTTTTTTCAAAACTAATATTTTTAAACATATTCAAGCTTTTTTGAATATGAGCTTTCTTATTTCTCTACCAACTTGTTCCAGGAGACTTTCTTCAATGCTCTTTAACTCTTTCTGGACTGTTGGCATACCTTTTTCGTACTCTTCTAGCCATTCCTTAGCAAACTCCCCGCTTTTGACTCTCCCAAGCACTCTCTCCATCTTCTCCCTGACGCTCTCATCTATTATAAATCTGCCAACTGTTATACCACCATACTTAGCTGTATCAGAAACAGCTCTTAGCATATGTGCAAGCCCGCCCTCGTATATGAGATCCACAATTAGCTTAAGCTCGTTCAATACTTCAAAGTATGCTACCTCAGGCTGGTAGCCATTTTTAACTAGGGTGTCAAAGGACGCCTTTATAAGCTCCATTACACCACCCACTAGAATTACTTGCTCGCCAAAGAGGTCAGTTTCTGTCTCTTCCTTAAATGTTGTCTCTATAACACCTGCTCTTGTGCATCCAATCCCCTTAGCAATGGCGAGTGCTTTTTGCTTTGCATATCCACTTACATCCTGATGCACAGCGACAAGTGCTGGAACACCATACCCACTCTCAAAGCTTCTTCTAACTATGGGCCCTGGTGCTTTTGGTGCTATCATATACACGTCAGAATCGCTTGGAGGTTCAATAAGTTTGAAATGTATGTTAAACCCGTGTGCAAACACAAGATCAGCTCCTCTCCTCATGTATGGTTTTACACTGTTAAGCCAAAGGCTTTTTTGAACCATGTCTGGGACTAGAAACACTATAGTATCAGCATTGCCCACCGCCTCCCTTGTGGGCATAGGTTTAAATCCATCCTCCTCAGCACGCTTCCAGCTATCGCCACGCCTCTCAAGAGCAACGACAACATTGAGCCCTGAATCCCTGAGGTTCAGTGCCCAAGCCCTTCCCTGGCTACCGTAACCCAGTATCACTATAACCTTGTTCTTTATGTAACTCAGATCTGCATCTTCATCTCTGTATATCCTGGCCATGTACAACACCCCACGAAAAACCCCAGGTCTTTAAAGGCTTGGGCACGCAAAAAATAAAAACCTTTTCAGAACCCTGGCACCTTTCATCAACTAGGGCAGGGGTATCGTGGTACTCCAACACCTCTACTTTTTCAATTGTAGGCGTTTTACTCAAGTTCAGCACAGCTGTATAGAAATTAGGATTGTTCCTAACAACGAGGTACACCTCATACAGACCTTCATCATTTACTCTTCTTCCACATATGGCATCAACATCGATCAGCAGCTTTCTGAAGTTTGCCACAATCCTTTCTATAAATCCTGCGTCAGTGTAGTAACCCAAAACCCTAACTATCTGCACTTGGCTCATACAATATCATCTCTCTGAAGCTCCCTCCAGGTGGCAATGTGGGCAAGGCCTTTTCATCTCTAGCGATAGGCACCCTAATAACAGAAGGCACATTCTCCTTCATAGCCTTCTTCAGCGCTACCTCAAGATCCTCATAGGATTGAGCATCAAAGCCTAGTGCACCAAATCCTTCAGCTAGCTTTACAAAATCAGTTGCACGCCCTATGTCAACAGCTATTATCCTCTTATTGAAGAACAGGTCTTGGACCTGCCTCACCAAGCCCAGGGTCCTGTTGTCAAACACCACAACAATTACAGGTATGTCCTCATCTACTGCTGTACCAAGGTTATTCATAGTCATTATGAATGAGCCATCACCATCGAGATCCAGAACAACTTTATCAGGCCTAGCAACCTTAGCACCAATTGCGGCAGGGAGCCCAAAGCCCATTGTTCCCATACCCCCAGAGCTTATGAATGTTCTTGGTGCATATGATTCCCAGAATACCCCTGCCCACATCTGGTGTGCTCCAACACCTGTAGTCACTATAGCGTCTCGAGGCAAGACGCTTCTAATGGTTTTCAGCACTTTCCAAGGCTTGAGCCCCCTTCCATCATCTCTGTAGTAGAGCTTAGCATAGTACTCTTTGTATTCTATAACTTTTCTCAACCACTGAGACCTATCCTTTTTAAGACCCACTTCTGCAATAGCGTCGATGAGTTTTCTGAGACCCTTTCTCACATCAGCAATTATGTATGCTTCTACAGGTAAGTACGAGGAATGTTTATACACATCTGTGGGGTCTATGTTTATCAGTATGAGCTTCTTTTTAGAGTCTATAACATCTCTAACATTGGGGATAGTTCTGTCACTAAGCCTTGCACCAACTACTAGTACCACATCTGAGTCCATGAATGCCTTATTAGCCTCAGCTCTTCCGTAGTAACCCATCATACCTATGTAAAGTGGGTAGTCATTTGGAACAGCAGCCTTTCCTAAAAACGTAGAGACTATGGGCATTCTTAGTGTTTCAGATAAGGTGATAATCTCTTCTACAGCAGGTGACCACACAGCACCAGCTCCAACAAGCATCAGAGGTCTTTCAGCTTCTGCAAGAAGCTCTACAGCTTTCTTCACCATAATGGGGTCCACAATCTCTGGGAACTCCCTATAGCCCTCCACCTTAAAACCATCGAACCACTTAACTCTATTTTCATCCACATCCTCATTGAACAGATCTCTTGGAATATCAATTACCACAGGACCTGGTCTACCAGTAGTAGCAATGTACGTAGCAGCTTTAATCCACTTTGGCAGCTCTTCAGCCCTCCTAACCTGCACCACGAACTTTGTTATGTTAGCTACAACACCTGGAATATCAGCTTCTTGAAAAGATAGCTTGCCTATAGAGGATCTGGGAACCTGACCAGTAATAGCTATAACTGGTGAGCTATCCCAGTACGCAGTTGCAAGACCTGTTACAAGGTTTAGGGCTCCAGGGCCAGAGGTTCCTGTGCATACAGCGGGTTTCCCAGAGGCCCTGGCATAGCCATCAGCAGCGTGTGCAGCTCCTTGTTCATGTCTCATCAAAATAACCCTTATTTCGCCACTAGTAACGTAATCTACGAGAGTGTCGTAGAGTGCCATGTTTGAAAGTCCAGGGATGCCAAAGATTACATTCAAACCCACTTGCTTTAATGTCTCTACAGCAAGCTTAGAGCCCCTCATAGCTACTCACCATTGACAGAACAGATGTGTCACAACAGTTCTGTCCTTTGATGTTGATAGAACCTCCTCATTGCTACAATTCCTTAACAGGTTCAATGTGTTCTGCACTGCTACATAACTTGGAGTTCCATCACCTTCACCTTATATACTGAGTTTTCGATAAAGCTAGATATAGATTGTTTTGAGCAGGTTTTTAAGCTTTTTGTGTGTTTAAACAGATTTAATAAAGCATAATAGCTTATATACCCGCTCTATCGAAAGAGTTTTTGAAAACCTGCTTGCGAGGGGTGCGTATTGCTCCAACTCAGAACAGTTTAGGTTATGCGAATAATCAGTACAGGGGAAGGGATAAGGTAGTTAGATTACTTGACACAACACTAAGAGACGGAGAGCAAATGCCTGGCATTTCTCTAACGCCACAGCAGAAGCTCGAAATAGCATTGGCATTAGCAGAGCTCGGCGTGGACTCTATTGAAGCAGGATTTCCAATAACAAGTAGAGGCGAGTTTGAGGCTGTGAAGGCAATAGCTAGAGAGGTCCGAGGAGTTGAAGTCATAGCACTCGCTAGAGCTAGCAAGGCTGATATTGATAAGGTTATAGAGGCAGAGGCGTCAGCTGTTCACACATTCATAGCCACATCTGATTTGCATATGAAGTACAAGCTAAGGATGCCTCCAGAGCGTGTTGTCGAGAAAGCTGTCTGGGCTGTAGACTATGCAAAGAGCCACGGCCTTGTAGTAGAGTTTAGTGCAGAGGATGCTACAAGATCTGATTTACAGTTTCTAGCCAAGGTGTTTCAAGCAGTTGTAGACGCAGGTGCTAATAGGATTGACATTGCTGACACTGTTGGAGTTGCGCACCCAAGCTACATGAGCTTTCTGGTGTCCTATGTGAAGTCCAATGTAAAGGGAAGTTACTTGCTAAGCGTTCATTGCCACAACGACTTTGGAATGGCTGTGGCAAATAGCGTAACTGCTATAGAGAGTGGAGCTGACCAAGCTCATGTGACAGTACTAGGCGTTGGAGAAAGAGCAGGTAATGCAGCCTTAGAAGAGGTTGCCTCTGCACTAGCATTTCTCTATGGCTATAAAGTGAGGATAGACTTTAGCAAGGTGAATAACGTTGCTAAGCTCGTGGCAAAGTACTTTGGCCTGCAAATACCCCCCAATAAGGCTATTGTTGGCGCAAATGCATTTTCGCATGAGTCTGGAATACATGTGCACGGAATTTTGAGCCATCCACTAACTTACGAGCCAATAAACCCGGCAGTTGTAGGTGCAGAGAGGAGAATTGTTATAGGTAAGCATAGTGGGAAGCATGCAGTGGAGTACGTGGTTAAGCAACTGGGGTACGAACCAAAGGAGGAAGCCACTCTAAAGGTATTGAGTAGAGTAAAGGAGATGGCGGATCAAGGAATAAAAATAACTTGGGATTTGCTTGTAAAACTGGTGAAGGAGGAGTATGGTGAATAGAGCATTTAGGGTAGCTGTAATAGAGGGGGACGGGATAGGGCCAGAAATAGTAGCCGCTACTAAGCTGGTCTTAGAGAAGGCCGTCAGTAAACATGGGCTTGATATAGATCTCATACATGTTGAGGCGGGGGATAGCGCAGTTAAAAAATATGGTGAAGCAGTGCCTGCGGACACGTGGAATACTATTAAGTCCTGTGACGCCATTCTGAAGGGGCCCGTAGGGGAATCCGCAGGAGATGTTGTGGTAAAGATTCGCAGAGGCCTAGACCTCTATGCAAACATCAGACCTGCTAAGACCTTTCCAGGTGTCAAAGCATTGAAGCCAGGCGTAGATCTAGTTATTGTTAGGGAGAATACAGAGGATGTATATATTAGGGCAGAGTATGCTGTTGCAGATGGTATATCAATAGCATTGAGGCTAGTTACAAAAAGAGCTACAGAGAGAATAGCCAGAAAGGCGTTTGAATTAGCTAGAAAGAGGAGGAGAAAAGTGACCGTAGTGCACAAAGCAAATGTCCTCACAGTTACTGATGGGCTTTTTAAGAAGGTGGTATACGAAGTTGGGAAGGAGTCTCCAGATGTAGAGATAGATGAGATGTACATAGATGCTGCAGTGATGGACTTAGTTAGAAAGCCAGAGAGATTCGATGTTATTGTAACAACGAATCTCTATGGCGATATTCTCAGCGACTTAGCAGCATATGTGACAGGGAGTATAGGGCTAGCAGCATCTGCAAACATGGGGGATGAGAAAGCAATGTTTGAGCCAATCCATGGTGCTGCCTTTGACATTGCCGGAAAGGGTGTTGCAAACCCTACGGCAATGATTTTGTCAGCCGCATGGCTACTTAAATGGCTTGGAGAAAAGAGTAGCATTAGTAACTATGTAGAGGCCGGCAAAGCTATAGAAAGTGCTATTGAGAGCGTTCTCAGCGAGGGCAAGGTACTCACGCCAGACTTGGGAGGCTCTGCAAAAACAATTGAATTTGCAGAAGCTGTTGCTGTAAGAATTTAACCGCAGGACCCTAACTCTGTTAGACGCCTATAGAAACAACTAAGGTTACCTGTATGGCATATAGGTCCAATAGGTTTTACGAGCACTAAAACAGCATCAGCATCGCAATCCACCTTTAAATCGATAACTAGTTGTAGATTTCCGCTCGTCTCGCCCTTGAGCCATAGCTGCTTCCTCGATGTCGACCACAAGTGGAGGTAACCCGTCGTAAGGGTTTTTAACAACGCCTCTCTATTCATGAACCCAACTGTTAATACCTCTCTAGACTTGTAGTCTTGCACGACAGCGATCACCGTGTTGTCAACATGCCTGAAACTAAGCTTATTCACAAGCTCCTCAGCTTCTTTTAAGCTAAGCCTCATTTTTTGAGCCACCTTGCGAGGTCTTTGAAAAAGAGCATACCGTTATAACTACTCTTTTCTGGGTGAAACTGAGTTGCTATGATCCTGTCCTTCAAGACCATAGAAGGAAAATTCGCTTCTCCATACTTACTAGTGAAACACACAGTACTCGGGTCATAGTTATAGGCTATGTAGCTATGAATGAAGTACATGTACTTGCCGTCTAAGTCTAGAAACTCCGAGCACACTGCACTACTTGTGTACACAATTCTGCTCCATCCAATGTGAGGAAGCTTTGCGGAAACACTCATTTTATCTACATAACCCCTAAACCAGCTGAGGCCTTTGCTAATTACACCCCCCTCAAAACCATACTCATACATTACCTGCATACCTAGGCATATTCCTAGAAAGGCTACACCAGATCTTAAAATATCATTGAATAACTCAACTCTATCCTTAATATACTTTGCAACAGCTTTGAAAGTTCCAACACCTGGTAGCACTATTAAGTCAACATCTTTTGCAGGCTCACTTGCTATAGTGGTGCTAAACCCAGCTTTTCTAAGAGAATTCGCAATACTAAAGAGGTTTCCGACACCATAGTTTACTATGAGGGCTCTCACTTCTTCATCCTCCTTCCAAGCTCGTTGCAGACCTCATCAATACTAGCGTTATTCACAGCCATTAAGACAAGTAGGTGGTAGAGGAGGTCGGCCACCTCCTGAACAAGTCTTTCCTTGCTCTCAATTAGGGAAGCTACTATAACCTCTGTAGCTTCTTCACCAACCTTTCTAGCAATGTACCCCTTACCCTTTTCAACAAGTTGTGCAGTGTAGCTTCCCTGGGGCCTTCTATTAATTCTATCAATTATTATGCTGTAGAGCTGGGAGAGAGTCTCACACATATCTAATCACAACGCTTTCTTCATGAGCCTTAAACCCCTCGTATTTTGCAAGTGCCTGAACAGCTCTCAAAACCTCTTCATCAATATTGCTAGCGTCTTCAAGTACAGCAACAGGCTTTAGGAAATCGTATATGGTTAAAGCCCCTCTAACCCTAGCCCATCTGTTTGTTGGTAAAATGTGATTTGGACCTATGTAATCTATTAAAGCAGGTGGAGAGTAGTTGAGTGAAACAGCTCCAGCATTCTCAATAAGCGTAGCAAACTCTACAGAGTTGCGTACGTGCAAAGCTAGGTGCTCTGGTGCAAGCTCATTTGCAACATTAAGGGCCTCTTCTACTGATTTAGCTAAGTAAATGTAGAAGGTATTACTATGACTCTCCAAAAGCTTCTCAACAACATTTGCAACCCTCTCAGATGTTGTAATCAGCACAACGGGGCTCTCTAAGCCATGCTCAGCTTGTGCAACCATATCAGCCACAACAAGCCTAGGATCAGCACTATCATCAGCTACCACAACTAGCTCTGTAGGGCCCTCAATACCGTCTATCTCGGCGACGCCTCTAACCAAGAACTTTGCAGCCTGCACATAGATGTTTCCAGGGCCAACAATCTTAGATACCCTCCTCACACTCTCAGTACCGTAAGCCATAGCAGCGATTATCTGCGGTCCTCCTACTCTATACAGCTCAGAGGCTCCAATGAGCCTAGAAGTGTAAATTATTGCAGGATCAACGCAGCCCTCCTTATTAGGTGGTGAAGCCACGTAAATCTTCTTAACTCCTGCCACTTGAGCGGGGACTCCAGCCATAAGCACTGTTGATGGGTATGGGTGTCTTCCACCTGGGGCATATATGCCAACGCTATCTACAGCTCTCCATGCAATACCTAGTTTCACACCCCTCAAATTCAAGAAAATATCGCTTGGTTTAACCTCTTCATAGAGTCTTTTGAGAAACTCGTAGAGTACATCAAGAGCTTTCCGCACATCTCGATCTACTGCCTCTAAACACTCTTCAGCTTTTGCCACAGGCAGCTTAACAGAGCTTAGCTCAACACCATCAAATTTTTTGGTGTACTTTATGAGCGCCTCATCACCATGCATCCTCACATCTTCAACTATGTCTCTCACATAATCTAGTACTTTGTAAAGCCCTAGCTCAGCTGGTTGAGGAAGCCCCCTGATAACAGTCATAACCTCACCTCAACACCTTTTCTAAGTAGGTAAAGCTTAAGCTCACGTATCTTAATCACACCATCGTGGAAAACCCCTGCGGCTAGAGCAGCATCAGCTTTACCCGCTGTGAGTACTTCATAGAAATGCTCAAGAATACCTGCACCCCCACTAGCTATGATGGGTACTGGGGTGGCTTCTGAGACAAGCCTTGTCAGCTCTACATCGTAACCAAGTCTTGTACCATCTCTATCTATACTAGTAAGCAGTATCTCTCCAGCACCTAGTTCAGCCACCCTCTTAGCCCACTCAATGGCGTCAATACCTGTATTATAAGTAGCAGACTTTGTGAACACTATATACCTCTCCCCCACCCTCTTAGCGTCAATTGCAACGACAATGGATTGAGAGCCGAACTCCTCAGAGGCCCCGGCTATGAGAGTAGGGCTCTCAACAGCAGCTGTATTTATACTAACCTTATCAGCACCACTTGCAAGTGCTTTTGAAATATCCTCAAGAGACCTTATGCCACCGCCAACAGTTAAAGGTATTGTTAATACACTTGCAGTATCCCTAACCACCCTAAACAAGGTCTCCCTACCCTCAAGAGAAGCTGTTATATCTAGAAAGACAATTTCATCAGCGCCCTCCTCTTCGTACCTAGCGGCGAGTTCAACAGGGTCACCTTTATCCCTAAGATTCACGAAATTAACCCCCTTTACAACTCTACCATGCTTTACATCCAAACACGAAATAATCCTCTTCGTCACTTTAACACACCCTTCAAACTCCTAACACCAGTGTCAACAATTCTTGTTGCCTCATATAGAGACATGCCCAGTCCTTTGAATGTTGCTTCAACAATGTGGTGATTATTTACACCTCTAAGCTTTATAACGTGAACTGTTACCCCAGCTCTGCTTGCTAAAGAGTCTATGAAGTGAGGCACGTTTTCTAGCGATAAACCGTCGACACTATCTCTTGAGAACTGGAGGTCTACAAATGCCCTACCCCTTCCAGATATGTCAACAGCTATCAACACGAGCGCGTCATCCATGGGCACTACATGGTGCGAGAACCTCCTTATACCTTCCTTACCCCCTAAACACGAACTTAACGCCTCTCCAATAGCTATGCCACAATCCTCGACAACGTGATGGTCATCCACAACCTTCTTTTCCTCTGCAACAACCTGTGCCTTGCTATTCATATATGTGAATAGAGTCTCTAGCATATGGTTGAAAAATGGTATAGGTGTAGCTATGTACACCTCGCCAGGCTCATCCAAGTTGAATTCCACTGAAACCCTAACTTCCTTTGTGTCCCTAACCCATTTGCATAGCCTAGACACCTCTAACACCCCATAACCTACCTCTATAAAGAGCCATTCCTACAATAGCATAGTCAAAGCCCATATCCTTTAATTTAATCAAATCCTCGGTACTCGAAACACCCCCAGCATACTCCTTCAATCCCCTTACAGTAGTTGCAAACCTTCCAATGCGTTCATCAATCCCGCCCTCAGTACCTTCATTACTAATATAAGTGAATAATATTCCTCTCAGCGTATATGTAGCAAGCCCTTGCAGTGCCTCATGTAGTGAAACAGCTCTCTCCTTCCAACCCCTAATCATTACATTATGACTAGAGTCGTAATCTAGAGCGACAATGACCTTATCCCCACCTACAGACCTAATGATATTGTTAAAAATTCTTCTATTTGTAAAGTATACCGTGGATATGACTACAGCTGAAGCACCGTATGAAAGTATTCTTGTAGCTTTTTCAACAGACCTGATACCACCACCTACTTGTAAGAACGCAAAGCCCACTTTGCCCAGCTCTCTTATGACATTCTCATTATCTCCAACACCTTCAGCAGCATCGAGATCTACTACATGTAGCACATCATAGCCCAGTTCATAAAGCTTGTAAGCCACGTCAACAGGATTTCCAACAACTATACCAGACCCCCTAATGCCATGCACCCTCTTTACAGCAATTCCATTACTCAAATCTATACTGGGCATGACCTTCATTTAATCACCTTCTCTATATCTACGACAACTATGTCTTTAGCCCCTGCTTCGAGAGCCTTGGCTATAATTTTTGGTAAAGAGTCTTCATCTACAACTGTTAGTACCTCCCATGCATTACCACTACTAAGCCTAGTTACAGCAGGTGCTAACATGGCTGGAAGAACCTTGAGCACGTGCTGAAGCTTATCATCAGGAACATTCAGAAATAGCATTTTCTTATTCTTACCCTCTATAACCCCTCTAATCATTGTTAGCACAAGATTAGCAATGCTAGCCTCGGCCTCCTTCTCCCAACCCCTCTTAGCTATGACAAAGGCCTGCGTCTCCATAACAACATCTATGGGCTCAAGTCCGTGTATCTTAAGGGTTGTCCCCGTACTGGCAACATCTATTACAGCATCGGCCGCACCCAAATATGGCATTACCTCTGTAGCGCCGCTCACCTTAATTAACCTTGCTTTTATACCTCTTCGCCTAATGTAGTTGCTCGCTATGCTGTAGTACTTGGTCGCTATCTTAATCTCTCTACCAATTCTATTAAGCTCCTCAACGCTTATCACCCCCCAGCTCCTTGGAACAGCGAACACTATCTTAGCTTTGCCAAAGTCAAGTGGCTGCACTAGCTCCACATCAGCTTCACTCTCTATAACATAATCATACCCCGTTATACCTAGCAGAGCGCCACCGCTCTCAACTAGGTATGGAATGTCCTCCGGTCTTGCCATAACAACTTCTACCTCACTCCAATTAGTTTGAATGATTAAAGCCCTTTCATCAGTAGAGAGAAGCTTTATTCCAGTTGCATTGAGAAGCTCTATAGCTGGTTGTTGCAGCCTTCCTTTATTTGGTATTGCTATTCTCATATGAGCTCCCTCAATGCCTGTAAAAGCCTATTTGCAGACTCTTCACTACCTATACCCATCCTATAAAGGTCTTTATCAATCCTCTTAATAGCTATACCACGGCTAAGTAGGTGTTTGTCTAATTGCCTATTGTCCTTAATGAGTAGGAAATTTGCATAGCTTTTATAGACCTTAAAGCCCATGGATTTTAGCTCTTGGTAGAGCCTCTCTCGCATTAACTTCACACTCTCAATAACCTTCACATGGTAATCCAAGTTCTCTAGCGCAGCTATGCCTGCAGCAAGCGAGGGTGTAGGTATGTCAAAGGGTGTCAAAACCTTTGTTACATTTTTCAAAACATGTGGATTAGCTATTACGTAACCGAGTCTGAAGCCCGCTAAGCAAAAAGCCTTGCTAAGGCTTCTTACAACAATAACATTTGGGAAATCGTTTACGTAATTTGCAACAGTATAGCCACTGAACTCATGATATGTCTCATCTACTACCACAAAGCCCTTTGTGTTCACAGCTACGAGCTCCAGTAGCTCTCTTCTCCCACTGAAGATAGGGCTTCCCGTGGGGTTGTTTGGATCTACAATAACTACGAGATTCGAATCTTTGGAAAGCTCAGTTAATCTACTAAAATCAATTGACCATGTGTCACCGCTCTCTACCAACTCAATAACATTTTTCTTAAGCCCAAAGAAATCAGAATAGACATCAATCATAGAAAACGTAGGCCTTAGAAAGAGTACTGCATCCCCAGGGTCTGTAAGGGCATAGAATAGTGTTCTAAGTGCACTGTCAGCCCCAGGGAATGGGTAAACCATGTCTATATCAACTTTGCTGTACTTAGCTAAGAGCTCTCTAAACCCATTGAACATGTCTAAGTGGGGGTATAGGTTAGATTCAGCAATAACTCTATTAACTGCTTCAACTATATGTGGTGGAGGGTTATAGAGACACTCATTCAGATGAAGCCTTAAACCCCCACAAACCTCCTCATACTTATAGCTCTCTGCACTCAAGACTCTTTTCTTTAATCTCTCTAACACATTTGAATATGCAATTCCAGATCCCTACCAAGACTTTGCCTAAGATAAGGTCTTGACAAAGTTTAAAAAGCTTTTATGCACAACCAATTTCATTAAAGAAATATATCCCCCAGATGCTATAGTATAGATGTGGTGAACAGCTTGTCCTCAAGTTCTGGTGTGTCACGCGATGAACTAGTGGATTTGATACTTAGTAACAATATGCTTGAGGATTTTGTTACATGGTTAAGGCAAAAAGGTGTCGATACTGATCCCATATCTCTTAAAGATGTGGACTACGCATATCTTTACCAATTCGCTTTAGAAAAGAAACTCATTGTGGACAATCTTGAGCCTGCAATTCAAGATGATGCAGAGGGGGTAGCTAAGGAGGAGCTTGAGAGGAGGGTGCAAAGGTATACAAAGCCCAAGAAAATTAGGCGAAAGACCTAAAAAGATGTAAAGCTCTTAATTCAACCTTCACTGTTCAACACAGTTACTGTGCGGTGTGGGAGTTAACTGCTGTAAAACCTCGCATAAGCTGCATACACATCCCTTGGCATAATTGTTATGGCGTTGGCCGGACATTTAACTACGCACGCTCTGCACCCTACACACGCATCTTGATTTACCGGGACGGATTTTTTATTTACAATTGCAAATACCTTATTTGGACACGCAGCATGACACTGTGCACAGCCTATGCACTTTGATGCGTCTACTTGAACTCTGTACCCAGTCATCTTACCTACACTTCAACTAGTTCATAGTTTAGGCTACCAAGACCTTTTCTATAAGCGGCTTCAACTTGTATATACGGGTCTTTGCCGTGTATTATGAGAAACTTATTGTCACCAGGTCTTAGGCCAGCCTTCTCGCCTATCGAACTAGGCACTACTGGGGCAGAGTTTATCAGGTCTAGTGTCGCTTTTTCCAGTGCTACAATGTCTTCTGAAGCCAGAATCCCTATATCAGGTACAATAGGTATGTCAGACCAAGGGGCGCAGTCACAAGTTGGTTGCACATCCATTACGTAATTTATGTGCAAGACCCTCTTAGGCTTATTGAGTATCACCCCATGAACAGCATCTACCATTCCTTCTTGAAAAGCTTTGCCAATCTGGTCCTCTCTTTCAAGGTTATGTATAGCTGATCTTGTGTTAGGGCCTGTGCAACCCATAGCGATATTCTTTATAGCACCTCCGTAACCTGGCGATGGATGTCCCTTTGAATGCGCGAAGTTTATTAAGATGTCGGCATGGAATACTGCTGACCCTACTTCAACTTCGGAAATTCTCAGGGGATTCGGTACACGAACCTTTACCAAGTCTGTTTCCCTAATACCAGAGACAGGCAGTGCTATAGTGCCTACAGTCTCAAAGTTGTAGCCATTTTCCATACCTACCAGTATGTGCTTAAGACCCCAAGTATCAGTAATGAACGGTGTCCCTCCTAGCTTCTTAATAAAGTCGACAAGTATTCTAACAAACAGAGGCCTTATTGTTCTATAGCCACCATGCTCCATATCCCCCACGTGAATTTTCACAGCTATAATGCTACCTGGTGTGATCATGCTCTGCAAAGGGCTTTGCTCTAAGAGTTTTGAAAACTTGTAGGGTAGGGAATACTCCTTACCAAGTTTTTCTAGCTGTGCTTTAGCGAATAGCACCTTTGCTCTACTCATAGGGCTAAACCCTAGACCACATTTTTGATGGTACTGAACTCATCTTTAGTTACTTTTAAGTTTTTTAGCCTCTTCAACTATCCTCTCTCCCCACCCATCGCCAAAAAGTCTGCGAATCAGGTCTTCTCTAGCAAGCACGTCGTCCACAGTCTTTATACCGTAACTTATCATTGTTCTTGCTCTAACCCTACCTACATACTTTATCCTTACGAGCTCTAGCGCATCTTCTTTAACGCCATGCCTAATCCTCTCGACTAGCTTAAAGAGTTCTGCGGCATGGTCTTGTGCGCTAAGTGTTTGTGCTATAACCGCAGCAGCGTAGGCTAGCCACTCCCCATTCTCTCTTATTACTCTCAGATCCCCTGCTTCTATACCGTAGTTCTCCAGTATTTTTCTTTCTGGAACCTCCTCCACCCAGTCTCTCAATATCATACCTATAATAGCACCGCGAACCCAATCCACCTTCGGATCCTTAAACATATACTCTAATCCGCTATCTGGTAGTAAGCCACTTGCGGTATAGCTCTCCACAAGCTCTTCTTGAGCTCTTCTAACGCCCCTACTGATATTCACATCTGCAAAATCGGGGCTCATCCCTATGAGTGCAAGGTAGTATAGTGCCCCAGGTTTCTGAGCCCTTCTCAGCCCTTCAACTATTATTGCTGTTGTCAACGGATCTACATAGAGCATTGATGTAGCTACGCCTAGCTTAGTAGCAGTATACGCGCTCTCCCCAGCAACAGTCTTGCTCTTAATCATGTTGAGTTCCTCGAGAAGCTCTAGTACCTTTTGCATCTTCTTCTCTAGCACTTTTCCTCCCATCTTTGTAACTGCAAATGTGTTTGAAAAGAACTTGACTATATCACTTAGCCTATTGGCTTCTTGTGAGGCTACTACTGCGAGAACATGCCTTCTAAGAGCGGCTTCACTTAGTAGTGTAGATGTTATTGGTTCTGGTGGGCTCTTTATGTAGTGCTCTGCCTCTTTTATATTCCTAACATCCTTTGCCACTATAACTATGCCGTAAGGATCATACTGGGGTCTTCCAGCTCTTCCAGAGAGTTGCTTGTATTCCAAAACACTTATCTTTTCCCTACCCCCGCCAGAATAGTAGTAAGCATTAATTATAACGACCCTAGCAGGTAAGTTAACACCCATGGCAAGCGTTGGGGTCGCTGCTAAGTACTTTATGAACCTCTCTCTAAACACTCTTTCAATGAACCTCCTAGCCTCGGGAGAGAGCCCAGCATGGTGGTAAGCAACACCACACCTTATTAAATGCTCTAGCTTCTCGTATTCAAAATCTGGGAGCTCTGCCTTCATTTCCTGGAGAAGTCTCTTCAGCACTACCTTATCATCTTCACTAAGCTTGCTGTAGACGTACATGGAATACTGCTCTGCAAGTTCTTCAACACCTCTCCTAGAGTATTTGAACTCCAGAACGTTGAACCCCTCCTTTAAAGCTACATCGATCCAGTACCTAGTAACGTCATCAACTATGATAAATGGGCTCTCCTTATTGAGCTCGTCAGGGAGGGACATTAGGTACCTGCCATCGCTAGTCCTGTACGTAGGCACCTCATAGAGTTTAACAGGTCTCCAAGAGGATTTGACTAGCTTTGCACTAAGCCACTTGGCAACCTCTTCAGCATTACCTATGGTAGCAGAGAGCCCTACAACCTGCACTCCCAAGAGCTTTGCCCTAGTAGCAATCATTTCAACTATGTGTCCCCTACTTTCATCACCAAGCATGTGAAGCTCATCTATAACCACAACACCTACACTCTTCATCCAAAAAGGCCTCCTCCTAAGTATGGAGTCAAGCCTCTCATACGTAGTCACAATGATGTCGTAGTTGGAAAGCCTCTTAATCTCATCCTCAGTAACCTCGTAGTCACCCATGGAGATACCAACCCTAATACCATACCTGCTCCAGAAGCCGAATTCCTCATACTTTTCATAAGCAAGCGCCTTGAGGGGGCTCGTGTAAATACCCTTCAAACCCTTCAAAGCAGCTGAAACAAGTGCTATTTCGCCAATAAGAGTCTTACCGCTAGCTGTAGGGGCGCACACAACAAGGTTTTCTCCCTTAAGAAAACCTGTTTCCAAAGCTTCAAGCTGAGGTGGTGTAAAGCTAGTATAACCTTTCTCACGCAAACCCTTAATCACAGCCTCACTTAGCTCAACAGTACTCACTTCTGAGACCACCCAATATAATACTTCGATACTCATATAAAAATTGGAGCGCATAATAAGTAGAACTACTTTATTTAACTCTAATCACAGAAAAGCTTAAATAAGCTACAGTGAAGCACTGGCTAGAGCAATACAGCATTGATATGAAGATAGCAGATACAGAAAGGGCGCTAATCTTGAAAACTTTTGAAAGGGTCATCACAGTCTTACTGTTGCTTTTATTAGCATCAGTTATCCTCATGCACTTCTTACACATTGAAGCGGACTCCGTAGGCTTGCTTATAGCTAGTCAGTGGTGCGAGGATGTCGGCATCAATGCCTCGAACGTCAGGTGCCTGGAAATATTAAACTCGGATAGAATGAGTTTAGCGCAGGGGGTTTCCTTAGCACTTTTCCTATTTGTAATAGCGCTTACCGTGATTAAGATGGAGTACCGTGTTGCTGCAGCATTGCTTGCAATGGCTGTACTAATAGCTACTGGAATAGCCCTACCTCAGCGCATTATAACTGTAGTTTCGTGGAACTTGATATTGTTTTTGATAGGCGCAATGACTTTAGCAGGTATTCTTAGAGCGCTTGGTATATTTAGATACCTTGCTTTAAAGATGCTGGAACTATCAAAAGGTAGGGCAGTCTTACTTATAGTCTTACTCTCCCTACTTTCCTATGCGCTTGCAGCTACATTAGATGAGGTTACAAGCATAGTTTACGTATCGATGCTTGTTTTGGAAATAGCGAGTATAGCTCACATAGATGTTGTGCCACTGTTAATACTGTGCGTCTTAGCTACAAACACAGGAAGCTCAGCAATGCCCATAGGTAACCCAATAGGTGTGTACCTCCTATTTAAGACCAACATGAGTATGTCAATGTTTATTAAAACAACTTTACCGCTCTCTTTAGCGGATCTTGCACTACTTTTAGCAGTTTTCACCCCTCTTGAAAGGGGCTTTATTAGAACTCTAGACGAATCCCTTAAGAAATTTGCTCACAGAATTGAGGCATATGTAACGAGGTATAGAATGGAGCTGGGAACGGGTAATAGTGAGGCTAGGAGGATGCTACTTGGTTTAGGAGTGCTACTAGCATTCATACTGACTATTGCGTTTAACGACTTTATAGTGCAAGAGCTTTCAAAACTCTACAACACCTATATAGACCCACACGCATTTCTAGCATTCATACCATACCTGTTCATAGTGATGCTCATAGGCGCCATCTCCATGGAGGACGTAAGTAAATTTGTTGAGAAGGCTGTCGAATGGCCCTCGATACTATTCTTCGTATTCCTCTTTATGCTCAGTTACACACTTACATGCACTGGCGTCATGGCGAAGCTAGCCTACGCCTTTGCCCACGCAGTTTCATCACCACTAGGGCTACTATCTGTAATGTTACTAGCATCAGCTACCCTAAGTGCTGTTCTTGACAACTTGTCTGTTGTAGTAACATTTACACCCATATCCATGTTATTCAACAAAATAGGTCTTGCAAATTCCTTAATATACTTCGCACTATTGTTTGGCGGTGTTTTTGGTGGGAACTACACACCCATTGGCTCTACAGCAAACATAGTCGCCATAGGTCTCGCAGAGAAACGTAAGATAAAGATTGCGTGGGGTACTTGGCTTAGACTAGCTTTCGTTACAACAACACTACAAATTGTTATAGCTCTACTTTATCTCTACATCATCTAGGCATCTAATTTGCCACTTTTAAGTTCTGGGGTTATGTGGATAGTGATTGATCAGAGCCCCCTGAGGTACTGAGCTCTGGTTCTCGACCACACTAAGCATTTATTTACACGTGGTAGTCTGGAGATTTGGGTTGTTGTGGTGGTTGTGGGGGTTGTATTGGTGGAGGGATTCCCATCTCTCTTGATAACAGTGATACTAGTGGAAGTGTGTAGCTATAGACTGTAAGTATTAGTGGGTAAGGAACGCCTTTCTTAAACTCTTCTTCAAGAGCCTTAGCCTCGTCTTTGTTTAGTGGAGTTACTATAACCACTCCCTTTAGGTCTATTGAGGCTACGGGGGGTGCGCAATCAATTTTTATTACAAATCCAAGTAGATAACCGCTATCCTTTTTCTCAGGCTTTCCAAACATAATGTTCATGTTTATATTGAGCTGTGGAACAGGTTCTAAGCCATACCTCTCAGCTCTAACGCTATCAATTCTGAACACAATGTTTGGCACACTGATCACCTCTTTAAAGTAGCCTCTTTGTTGCGTTGGTTAACTGGTATAAGCGCTATTGCATGAACATCACTTCTAGGAGAAGAGACCTTGAATACAATACCGCTATTTAACTCAGCCTGCATTACAGCTTTGTCAATGGCTTCAGGGTCTGGAAACTCCACGTATCGTGGCTTGGAATCTCCACATATCTCATCAAATACTGGCTTCAGCTCAACATCACTTACGAGGTTATTGCAACTCTGCATAAAGTTGACAACTCTTTTGAGAATTTCCTTTAAGTTCTTGCTGTAGATTATGTATGCTTGGAACTTTGCAACAACGCTGTCCTCTAGCACCATAGTGCAGCACTGCTAGAAACTAGTTTATAGAAATATATAAAGCCTTCTGAATAACAAACCTCTGGGACTATGTCAGAGGATCTGGATAAAGCACTTATAAACATACCTAAGGAGCTAATTGATGAAATAGTGGAGTACGAAGAAAAGGAGCATGTGAGGAAGGCAGGCTTTAGAGAGAGAAAGAAGAGATTTCCAAGCAACGAAGACGTTGTAGAGGCTATTAAATACATATCGGGAGGCAGTATAACACGGTACAATATAGACGCTCTTTACGAAGCTGTGAAGCAGTATTTAGAGGAGAAGGGCTTTGACACTTCTGCACTGAATGAGTCAAGGTTCTGGAGGGTAGTAACAAACCTGACTAAGAAGGGCCATTTAAAAGCAGATTTAAGGTAGAAAACATTTTAGTAGTGGTGCTCTGGCACATTGACTCTAGAATTAGATGAGCTAGATAAGCAGATAATTGAAGTGCTTAGACAGGACTGCGGCAAGAGTATTAGAGAGGTGGCACAAGCTGTTGGCAAATCACCATCACTAGTACTAAAAAGAGTGAGAAAGCTTCATGAAGCAGGTCTTGTTAAGAAATGCGAAGCTGTTTTAAACTACTTAAAGCTGGGCTACGGTCTAATGGCACTCATACTTTTTAAAGTAGATGGCGCTCACATTGAGGAGATTGAGGGGGTCTTAGCTAAGGAGCCTAGGGTTAGGGGTGTTTATGACATAACAGGTGAGTACGACATAGCTGTAATAGCTTTGTTCAAAGATGTCGCAGATCTTAATTCATTTATAAAGAGGATTTTGAAAACCCCCCACATAAAAGAGAGTGTGACCAGTGTCATACTTAAAGCTGTAAAGGATGAAGTGAATATAGAGTACTTTAGAGAGTAGTGATGAGTGTGGTGGGCTCTGAGTGGTGATGTCATGAATCCTCTCTGATTTGGTGCAGCCAATGAATATTACTAGTAGTGAAGATGTTCTGAGCCTCCTGGGCTATGACTACATAAAGAAAGTCGAGCCCCCTATAGAGCCTAGCACTGTGAATACACGCTTTTGTCATCTTATTCCAGAGTTTGAGCAACAAGGTGTGCAAATTTCGCAAAAGTTTCTGTATGAGCATCAGCTTAAGGCACTAGAGGCTCTAATGAATGGTAATAATGCTATACTCATATCTGGAGCTGGCTCTGGAAAGACGGAGGCGTGGTTTCTCTACTTCTATAAGATGTTTAAGAGCAATAAGGGCTTTAGGGTTGTAGCTGTCTACCCAACACTGGCGCTAGCTAATGACCAAATAGCAAGGCTATCAGTATACTCTAACTCAATAGGTGCTAAGATACTTCCGCTGGACGCCCTCTCTAGAGATGAAATGGTTAAGAGGAATGGTTTTCAAGGTCTTAGAAAAGCTGTTGCAGAAGCAAACATAGTTGTCACAAATCCTGCTTTCCTTTTTCATGAAGCTAAGAAATTCCTATTAAAACCGCAAGCAACGGCCCTCTACCCTATCTTTAGAAAACCCGACATGTTGGTATTTGATGAACTAGACTTCTACACACCACGAGAAGTAGCACTAATACTCGCCATAATAGATATTCTCTCAGAAGTCTCAGAGAAAAAGCCCCAGATAGCCATACTCACTGCAACTCTTGCCAACCCTGAGGACATATGCAACTACCTGAAGAGTAAAACTGGGAGGGAATGTAGCATAATAGAGGGAAGGCCCTTTAGAGTAGAGAACAGAATATACATTGTGTTGGGAAAGAGCCTCAGAAACGTGTGGAGCAAGATCCAGGAGTACAGAGCTGTTGCTGTGAAAAACAATGCGCCACCTGACGTATTGAAGGCTTTTGAGGATTTTGAGCAGTTTAAGAGCAATGCCTACAAGGTTCTACAATTCCTTGAAGCCCTAGGCGTACAAGTGCCGTCAATATTTGTGGATGCAACTGAGATCTTGTCGAAGTACGCCGACGAAGATGGTGTTACGCTGGTGTTTACAAGGAGTATTGCAAGAGCAGATGAGCTTGCTAAGCTACTTAGGGGAAAGGTGGGTGAGAAGGTGTTTGCACATCATCACCTAGTTCCAAAAGATGTTAGAAAGAGGATTGAAGAGTGGGCTAGGCAAGGCAAAGTTAAGATTATAGTTAGCCCAAGAACCCTCATACAGGGTATTGACATAGGGACTGTAGTAAGAGTTGTGCACATAGGTCTTCCAGAGGATGTAAGGGAGTTCCTTCAGAGAGAGGGTAGAAAGGGGAGGCGTAGTGAAATCCCCTTTTCAGAGTCTCTAATAATACCAACCTCTAGATGGGATTGGGAATTGCTATCAAAGGGATTTTCAGCGCTAGAGAAGTGGCTTTCCCTACCGCTAGAGAAGGTTATTGTTAATCCAGAGAACAAGTACATAGCGTTGTTCAAGGGGCTTGCAAAAACGCTCTCCCCATGGTACAAAAGCGAGCTTTCAAGGAAGGAGTATGAGGTGTTGAAGAGTGTAGGAGTGATTACGAAGGACGGCTCAGTTAACGTTGAAAAAGCAAAGTGGGTTTGGGAGAGGATAAACTTTTACGAGTTTGGCCCACCATATGGCATTAAAAGGTATTTAGATGTTGAGGGATCGCTAAAACCATTAGAACCAATAGGGCACTGCGACTTGGTTGAAAGATTTCAAATGGGCTGCTTTGACATTGGTGAAGATGCTGTCGTAGTTAGAGTTGAAAGTGGAAAGAACTCTAGGATTGTAAGAGCTGTTATGGAAAAGCCCCTCAATAAGCTGAACATATTTAATTATGACGCCTTAGCAGAGGCTTACGAAGAGTACAAGTACATAAAGATGCTGTGGGGAGAAGAAGCGTCGTTTCTCAGGGACATTGCTAGAGGTAAGCTCTATAGCTACGTCTTAGCAGTGGTTTACCCACCTAGAAATGGCTTTGGAGAGCTTAAGAAAATACCGAATAGAGTCCTATGGCACTTGACCTCAAGTAAACCCAGAATTGTTAGAGCAGGTGACAACGCTTTTGTGACATATGATAGGAAAGTAATCTACGTGCCTGTGGAGACATTTGGGGAGTACAGGGATTTCACCTATGGTATGATAATTGCCGTGGATGATAGGGAAGATACCGAGCTCTTACGCCTAGGGTTAGCATACATAATGATTGTGTTGAGGAGGGTGTTTGGAATACCATTTGAAACCATAATGTATAGCATTGATAAAATTGGTGAAAAGAAGCTCATAGCTTTACACGAGCCTGAAGCAGCTGGTTTGCTAGAGGTATTGGATTGGATGAGTGTTAGGAGAGCTGTAGAAGCCTACATATTTGATGACCTGGATATAGTGTTGCTATCGCAGTTAGATGAAATAGCTTACAGCGATTTTATTAGCCTTGGTGTAGACCCCTCGATAATTAGAGAGGTCGCTACTAGGGTAATCAACTACATACTACTGAGGGACAGGATCTCTGCTGATTTTAGAGGTAAAAAGGTGGTAATTCCAAAGCCTAGTAAAGCACTACAGCTAGTAGCCTTAGATGTTACCTCTATGCAAATAGAGGAAGAGCCTATACCAAAGGTATTTACGAGCATAGCCTACTTTGATGGAGAGGAGGAAAAGGTTGTTGCCGACCTCTACATGAGGTACCCATTCACGCCACCCCCCAGGTCTTTGAGGGAGTTTGAGAGCTTTATAGAAGACCTTGCATACTATTCTGACTACAAGCTCGTGGTTTTTGATAGAGAAACTGCCATAAGGGAACTAAGCATTGTAAATCTAAAGAGATTAGCAGAGCTAGTAAGGGAAAGAGCTATTGAAGTTAGGCAAGAGCTTCTAGATGCAGGTATTAACCCACCCTCGCTAACAGCTATAATTGAAGGAGTGGACGTGGAGAACAGCTTATGGAGGAGTGCGTATGACGAGTTTTTCAAGGCATATAAACATGTACATGAGGTTAGCACATCGAGAAGATCTGAGGGGATAGCTATAAACACTGAGGACTTAAAGAAGATAACTCTCTCAAGGGCTAAAATAGTTTATTTGACTCACTTAGTTGCGCTATCCTTAAATACCTTAAATAGCTTTACAAATAAAGCAAACAAAGAGCAGAGTGGGTGAAAAAGCATTGAGTAAAGCCGCCAAAAAAGTTGGCGCAGATTCGCCTCACGGCATATACATCTACAGGCCTAAGGAAAAGGTGTGGGAGTTTTTAAGAGCTGATGGGGATCCCTTTGAACCTCTAGATAAAGGGGTATATGTGGTGTACTTTGACAATACGAAGTGCACTGCATGTAGAAGATATGACGAGATTTGGTTTCCATTTGTGGAGAGGTGGAGTAGTGAGAAAGGCAATAACACAAAATTTGTGATAATACTCTGTGACTGGTTTGCACGTGAATGCAAGTCACAAGCAGCAGCAGAGAGCTTTAGGAGGTTTGAAGTCCATGCATCGCCAACAACGATAGTGCTCTATGCTGATGATAGTAAGGCTATAAGATACCAGGAGAAGTATGAAGGGGTTATGTACGAATTTGAGCTCAAGTTAGTTTTAGATAAATTTGAGGAAAGAGCTCAAAAAGCTATGAAGGGTGAGAAAGTCTCTCCACCAATTTCAAAAGAAAGTGGGAAAGCTTTAGAAGAGCTCATAATGCAGATCCTCAAGGCGCTGACGTTAGGAGAGAAGAAGGAGTAGGCGCAACTCTTAGTCTATTCTGAACATCATTTCTATATCCTTTAAGGTTTTCAACACCATAGCTGGGCACACCCTCCTGACACCATCTATTTCTGAGAGCTCCTTATGTATCCTAGCCATATCCTCTTCATCTCTAGCCCAAATCACAGCCATTAGCTGGTGATCTCCTGTAGTGAGCCATAGACCTACGACGCAGTCTCTGCTCCTCACCTTTTCAATGACTTCAAAAAGTCTCTCAGGCACTGCATCAATGCCTGTAAGGGAGATAATTCCATATCCAAGTCTCCTAGGATCCACAGAAATAGTATACCTCTTTATAATGCCTCCCTCAAGCCTCTTAACCCTCTTGATTACTGCGACATCGCTTAAGCCGACCTCTTTAGCAAGCTCTGTAAATGTTATCCTAGCGTTTTCCGCCATTCTTCTCAATATCTTCAAATCCTTCTCATCTAATACATCTTCAGTCATTCGCTTTCACACTCCTAATTCTAAAAATAGCCACTCTCCTTGGCTCAGAAAAATCCTCTGGCTCTAAAACTCTATATAACTCTGCTTCAATACCTACATCCTCTAAAACATATTTAAAATCCTCAATCCAATCATTAACACCACAAGTAAAGCAAAAGTGGCCTTCGAATAACACCTTCATATCGCTGCCACTAATGCTAATGAGCGTGGCTCTCGCTTCAGCACCTCTGTACATATTGTAAACTTTTATAGCCTCCTCTGTAAGCTCACTTATGGTATTTTTGCCCAGCCTAAATTTGTTATTTTGAATCATTTTAAGCCACAAGATAAAAAGTCTAATTTCACTAAATAAGTGTTTTTATCGAGACGGTGATGGAAAGCGCTATTTTCACTGAATACTGATGTGCTGTAAATAGCTTAAAAAATACTTGATATGGTCTCAGTTGGGAGGAGTTTTGACTGAGGAAATAAGAGCTCTAGATAGAGAGCTTGCCAAATTACTGCTTAAAAGACTAGAGCTGTCTAGAGGTGTGGATAGAGAAGCTCTTAGAGTTGTCAATGTGGAGATTCGTGACC
>Ga0105158_1000089_pt1 | contig 40785 bp, 34 predicted proteins | sample LHCtaG_FD_81567 | JGI IMG/M metagenome (GOLD analysis project Ga0105158, IMG submission 81567) | Hot spring microbial communities from Little Hot Creek, USA to study Microbial Dark Matter (Phase II) - LHC4sed_matched | ecosystem: Environmental > Aquatic > Thermal springs > Hot (42-90C) >...
AGAGGGGCATGTCCAACTTATTCATAGATCCATCTCACTATGATTTTTAGGCAGCATATTGTGATTCTTAGTGGTATTCTTGTTTCGGTTGACTCCCTCTTCTTCGCTTTTATTCTGTCTCCGAACTCCATTGTTAATGCTCCCCTTTCCAACGCCTCCATAGGCATATAAGGGTTCATCGCGTGCTTCTATCCCCTATTCTCACCCCATATCCTCTCAGGCTTGTTTATCCCCTCTTTATGATAGGCATTTATCCTTTGGATGCTGTTGTGTTCAGCACAGCGTCGAATGCTTTTCCAATACGTTTATATTTGGCATTTTTTACTTTGTGGCTTAATTAATTTCTCTGTTTTACTCTCTTTTCCTCTTAGGATAGGAAAATATGAATAGCTATAAATGAAGCATCGTGTATTATTAATATCTTCACAGTCTAAATTAAAAGCCGCTCTCTCTTCCTAATATATCGGCCATACACGTTTATGCTAAAGCCGCATTTAGGACACTTTTTATCTTCTGTAACTCTATATTTAATTATTCTGAAGCCACGCCGCTTTATAAGGGCTTCATTGCAGTTCGGGCAATAAGTGTGCTCATACTTATGCCCAGGAACATTCCCCACGTATGGATACAATATACCCATACTCTTAGCCATTTTATAAGCATCCTCCAAAGTTTTTATGCTTGTCGCCGGTTTTTCAAACCTGTACGCTGGATAATACCTAGTGAAATGTAGAGGCGTATCTGGGCCAGCTTCCTTTAACGCCCTTTCAATTATTGCCCTTAAGCACTCTTCATCATCGTTTACGTCGGTAACCACTAGATTAACAAGCTCCACATGGAAGCCTAATTTCTTAGCTTCTCTAACATTCCTCCATATTTTTTCAACGTCTATGCCTCCGCAGAATTTTTCATAGACTTCTAAGTCCCCCTTAATATCGATCTTTAAACCATCCATGCCAGAACATCTAAGCATCTTCAGGGCTTCAAGGGTCATGTATCCATTTGAGACGTAGCACGCATATAAACCCATCTTGCACCCAATCTCAAATAAATCCATATTCCAGTCTGTTAGGAGAGTCGGCTCCTGGAAGCTTGCACATAATCCTTCATCTCCGCACTCAATAGCTAGGTTAGCGACATCTTCCGGGCGGTAGTAATGCATGCTGCCTGTGTCCGGCGTAGCCTTTGATAGAGTCCAATTCTGGCACCAAGGGCAACTAAAATTACATGACCAAGTTGAAAAAGTGAGGGATGTGGAGCCGGGCCAATAGTGGAAGAAGGGTTTGATCTCTATTGGCCTGCTTTCTATTGCGCTTAAAGCACCATATACAACAGTATAGAGTTTTCCCTCAATGTTTATTCGAGTTCTACAAAATCCATATTCTCCAGACGGAATTACACATTTACGTTCACATAATATGCATTCAACTTTATCGCTAGGAAGCCTATTGTAGAATATTGATTCGCGAACATTTGGCAGACCAAGTAAGCTTCTCAAGGTTCCCCCAAAAGAAAATGGATTAAGAACTAAAAATAGTTTTCATAACGGGTTGTTGATGCAAATATTACATAGATTCGGCGGGAAAGCCCCTTCAGGGGATAAAATCGCCGTCAGGCTTATATGCTTGTCGCCGCTAGCATAATTTGATGCGTTAACCTTTAATCTTTAAAATTCAATTTTTCGCTGTTAAAGAGCGCGGTGGATGAGGACCGATGAAGATAAAAATTAAAAACAAGGAGGGCCTCCTCAATAACGCTGTATCCGAAGTTGATCGCAAAGCTAGAAAAATCGCTTTAGACATTATTGAAGAAGTTTTAGGATCAGTTGACCCTAAAAGCCTTATACATTCAAGGGTTAAGATGCATGGTGAAAAGCTCGTAATCAGCGGTGAAGCCTTCGACATTAAATCCTTTAAGAGAATTTTTGTGGTTGGCGGAGGCAAGGCAGGTGGATGTATGGCGGAGGCAATAGAGGAAATTCTGGGCGAGAGAATAACTGATGGAATAATTGTTGTTCCACGTGGAACGGCTGGGAAATTTAAGACTAGAAGAGTTAGGTTTCACGAGGCAAGCCATCCTATTCCAGATGAGAGCAGCGTGGAGGGCGCAAAGAAAATTCTAGAGCTGGTTGAAGGCGCCGGAGAGTCGGATCTAATTTTATGTCTTATATCTGGCGGCGGATCAAGCTTGATGGCTTATCCACGGGAAGAAATATCCCTTGAAGATAAGAGAAAAGTCACTGAAATCTTACTCAAATGTGGCGCTAAAATAAACGAGGTAAATGCCGTCAGAAAACACCTGTCGAGATTTAAAGGAGGACAGCTGGCTAAAGCCGCTTACCCCGCAACACTAGTTAGCCTGCTGCTTTCAGATGTTATCGGCGATCCATTAGATGTTATAGCTTCTGGACCGACGGTTCCGGATTCAACAACATTTAGCGATGCAATCAGCGTCCTAAAGAAGTATAACGTTTGGGATAAAGTCCCCGAATCCGTCAGAAATCTTCTAGCTAATGGAGATAAAGGACTAATTCAGGAGACGCCGAAAATGGAGGAGCCATGCTTTAAGAAGACATATAACTTCATAGTTGGAAACAATAGGATTGCATGCCTTTCGGCAATAGATTGCCTTAAAAGCACTGGGCTAAACACGCTGCTATTAACCTCATATATGGAGGGTGAGGCAAGAGTTGTCGGCTTGTTTATCAGCGCAATAGCTAAGGAGATTTTATCCTCAGGTAACCCGGTGAGGCGCCCAGCTGGCGTAGTTGTCGGCGGAGAGACAACAGTAACCGTCACTGGAAGAGGGAAAGGTGGCAGAAACCAGGAAATAGCGTTGGCGTCAGCGCTAAACATATCTGGAATGAAGGGGGTTGCAGTAGCCTCGGTGAGTACTGATGGAATTGACGGACCAACAGATGCTGCAGGGGCAATTGTAGATGGATCGACATTTTCTCGATCAGCAATGTTGGGCCTCGATGCCGAGGAATATTTACGTGACAATAACTCTTACTCATTCTTCAAAGAGATGGGGGATTTAGTTTTCACTGGGCCAACGGGCACTAACGTTAATGACATAACAATATTAATCATGTTATGATCATTAAGATATGAAGCTTATTCTCTCCTCTTTAGGCTTCTCTTCCACTCGCCAATTAACTGTGTAAATTCCCATATATGAGCCGGCAATCGATATCATTAAAGGCGCTACAATAATTTTTAGCAGGTTAATCAAAGTTAAAGAGGATGGAGGAATACCATAACCAAGAAAATATTGCACGGCGAAGAATACTGTGAGGCCGAAAGGTGCTGGAAATAGTGCGGCTGCTTTTAAATGTTCCTTTACCTTATACCCTATGTATAATCCGCCGAAGAAACCCGCGGTTAAGTAGTCTGTTCCAAGCCTAATTATATAGTGGGCATTTTGCGCCTCAGCGTATGCCAGTACACCCCATATGCCTAGAGTTCTAAACGCTAAGTCTAACATTGCCTGAGCTATAAATCCAAACAGAATTATGGATGCGAAAAATATTATGCCGCCAATCGATATATGAATTATTTTCCAGCGATCTATGCTAAAATTCATTTAGATTCATTCTCCTTCACATATGTTATCTCAATTGAACTTAATATTTTTCTGAAATTTTCCCAATTCATGGTCCAAGATTTTTCCTCGCCATAGTATATAATCTCAATCAGATTCTGCTTGATTGCCAAAGAGATGAAAAGGCCCGAAACATTGTAGAAAAATTCGCCTTTTTTATAAGCGTTTCCAATCCTTATGGCTAAATAATACGCTTCGTCAGCATTTTTCTTCACCCAGTCCTCGAGGAAAGTTGATAATTCAGTCTCTCCCTCAATATACGATAGAGTTGCGTTCTCGCTATTCCGCAGTATCCATTCATATACTCTCTGGGCTTCAAAGAGAGGCACTGAAGAAAAATTTGAGAGATTGTTTTCCCTCATAAAATTTAATGTTGCCTTTCTGCTGAAGAACTTTACATGAGTTATTGTTTGGAAATCTTCGCTAAGAATGTTAATCACGTATACTGACCCATTTTCATTAACTTCACCTTTATCCATATACCAGCTTTTCGGAAACTTTATTTTGCAGTAATCCGTCGCTATATATAGCCAATTTCCGTCCTCCACTAGGTTACTCGTTAAAGTCAGGTGTATTATTACGGTGCCAGAGGTTATTAAAGACAACAGTGAGAAAATGAATATTGCCAAAGGTAAGCGTAATCCAAGTATCTTATATATCAATATCGCTTCAACACTCCGATTCGCCAAGATAATTCCTTATTAATCTCGCTATTAAATTTGCCGCCTCTAAACATTTATATTTTTTCACGTTAACATGCCTCAGTTAACTTTACGCGAGATTTCGACGGCGATTCTCGCCAATGTAGCTGCATCTTTCCCGAAGATAACTATCATCGGTTCTTTACCTAAATCTCCTCTATGATATATTACATCGGGTGCTCCGCCTACTTTGGCTATCGCTTGCCTAACGCCCCAAGGTATAGTCATCCCCTCAATCTGCTTTATCTCCTCCGGCTCCTCCCTCCTATCATAGGATGACGATTTCAGCCCCATCTCTCTAAGCGCGGCAAGCGCTTCCTCAGAGTATTTTATATTTATCGCAGCCCTCTTCTCTCGATCGTACTTCATTATCTCAAGTAGATAACGAGCTAAATGGCTTGAAGCCCCAAACTCTGGGCAAGATGCTGCCTTCACCTTATCAAAAGTCCTCATTAATCTACCCGGTATTGCAGCTACATCGTTAACGCCCTCCGCATATGGTAAGGCCATAGCCACATTTATGCCAACCTCAGGGGCTATCTTGGCGACGTGCTGCGCGGATTCAAGGATATCTTTTGCCTCCTTAACGCTTCTTAGAACAGCGTATTTTTCAGACTCCTTATATAGCCTAGCCATTGGATTAACTGGCCCGACGCCTTTACCAATATTTAAGCCAAACTTTATTGCCTCTGTAATAAATTCTTTCGCAAGCTTAACTGCTGAAGGAAGGTCTTCACCCCTTGCGAGGAAAGCTGTTATGGCGGCTGAAAAGCTGCAGCCTGTGCCATGAGTTGTTTTCACATCAAGTCTCGGAGCGCTGAACACGGTATGCTGACCTTTATAGTAGAGTACGTCAATAGATTTATCATTGATATTTAGATGCCCGCCTTTAATTACAACCGCCTGCGGGCCCATCGCATATATTTCTTCAGCAGCCTTTTTAGCGTCATCAACACTATTAATTCTTCTTCCAGTAAGTTTTTCGGCTTCAAATCTATTGGGGGTTACAGCAAAAGCCACTGGAAAAAGATTTTTCCTCAATGCCTCTTCAGCATCAGGCTTCAGGAGCAGCGCCCCGGATTTAGCAACCATAACTGGGTCGACTACTAAGGGAAAGCCATGTCTTGAAACCTCTTCCGCGACGGCCGCGATAACCTCTTTAGCGTATAGCATACCAGTTTTCCCAGCATCTATTCCCATGTCTTCCGCCACTTGCTTAATTTGCTCCCTCACGATCTCCGGTTTAAGGCACTCTACGGCGGTTACCGAGTAAGTGTTTTGGGCAGTGATGCATGTTAATGCTGTTGTTCCGTGAACCCTAAGTGCAGCAAACGTCTTTAAATCAGCCTGTATGCCAGCGCCGCCGCCGGAGTCGCTTCCAGCAATAGTAATAGCCACGGGAATTTTGTCATTAAATGATGCCAAATTTCCCACTCTTCGCTTATCTTTAACTGTTATATGCATGTAGCCTTCAAAGCCTCTTTTAATATTTTTATCGCACAGTACTCTGAGCACATAGAGCACGTCTCCGGGCTTCTAATCTTCACCCTACTGCGAACTTTTATCGCCTTCTCCGGGTCAATAGCGTTCTCTATCTGCCTCTTCCAATTCATATCTGCCCTAGCTTTAGCCATCTCTAAATCCCTAAGAGCTGCTTTTCGACCAAGCCTCACTATGTCTGCGGCGTGAGCCGCTATTCTGGCGGCAATAACACCTTCCTTAACATCATCCAGTGAGGGGAGCCCAAGATGTTCTGCCGGAGTAACATAGCAGAGAAAATCTGCTCCAGCTAACCCAGCTAATGCGCCGCCAATTGCACTTACTATGTGATCGTATCCCGGCGCTATCTCCGTCACAACTGGGCCGAGCACATAGAAGGGGGCGTCCTTACAAATTGCCTTAGCGAGCCTAACATTTGCTTCAACATGATCTAGTGGTAGATGCCCTGGGCCCTCAACCATCGCCTGAACCCCAGACTGCCTAGATTTCTCTACAAGCCTACCGATTGTCAGCAACTCTTGAATTTGGAAGTAATCTGTTGAGTCAAATATGCATCCCGGCCTTAATCCATCGCCGAGACTTAACGTGAAATCATAGTTGGCAGCTATCTCCAAGAGATAGTCAAAGTTCTTGTATAGGGGGTTCTCTTCATTGTTCTGGAGAATCCATGCCGCTAGAAAAACTCCGCCTCTACTCACTATTCCCATTAAACGTGGCTGCTTTGCAATCGCCTCCACGATTTCCTTGGTGACGCCACAGTGAATGGTCATGAAATCTACGCCATCCCTGGCATGCTTTTCTATTGTGTTAAATATGTCGTCTTCATCCATATGGACAATTGACCCCTTCTTTCTAGCTGCTTCAATGGCGGCTTGATATATTGGAACTGTTCCAACTGGAACATTTAGAGCCTTAAGTATCGCCCTCCTAACCTCGTCTAGATCCCCCCCTGTGCTCAGGTCCATCACTGTATCAGATCCATATTTAACGGCTACCCTAGCCTTCTCGACCTCCAGATTTAAATCACATAAGTCTGGACTTGTACCAACATTAGCATTAACCTTTATTCTCAAGCCCCTTCCAATACCTAGAGGATGAACATTTTCCCGCCGAACATTTCGAGCTATTATAATAGATCCCTCGGCAACCCGCATACGTATAGTTTGCGGCGACTCCCCCTCCTCCATCGCAACTATACGCATCTCCTCAGTCTCAGATCCACCCATAGCGGCCTTCATCTGCGTTGACATATAACTCCTCCTAGCTCCAGTAAACGGTTAATTCGCCATAAACTTCTTAAGATATCTCGGAGGAATAATATATTTGCTTTTCTAGCAGGCCAAAATACAAGTAAGTTGAATATGAACAAAATGGTCTCAGCGGCGTTTATATTGCTTCACACAAATAAGACAATATATATCCATAAGGGCCGATGAGCATCCCAATGATCACTTTCTTAATCATTTCTTGCTGAGGACTATGAATGTAATCTTAATCCCAGCATATGTGAAAAATAAGCTCGCATATGCGAGTTCTCAGTTTGCCCTCAGCATGTAGGCTGACACCAGTTTTTACTCAATTAAAAAAGTGCCCAAATGGAATAAAACATTCCAATTTCGGGATATGTGAACGCTGTGATTACTTGGAACATTATGACGGGCCCCTCATATCTTATTATGGCATAATAGATAGACAAATGCTAAATGTAGAAATGTAAGCAATCAGTTAAGTTATTTTTAGCGTAAAACTCTTATTCACCATTAACCCTTATAGTAAAAAAAGTTTGCGTGAGATGATGGGATTGCACGTCAAACTTATCAAGGTTGAGGATAGTTCTTCCCTCCTTGTTGAGAGGGCTATGTATACTAGGCGATACACGCTTTCTCTTGACAGAAATAAATGTGTTGGCTGCGAGCTCTGCGAAGCTGCCTGCCCAAAGGAGGCGATAAAAATCGTTAAGCCATCAGATCTTAAAGACCTTGAGGAGCCCCCGAAGAGAATCACAGTAGCCATCCTAGAGGATAAATGCAATTTTTGCGGGATATGCAGCGAGATATGCGTCTTTGGAGCTTTTAAGCAGAGCATAGATGGCAAAGAGTTTGTTCCCGTCCTTGAAAGCGAGAGCTTTCCAAAAATAATTCATGAAGTTAAAGTTGACGTAAGCAAGTGCCCTCCTAGCTGCAGAATATGTGAGGAAGCTTGCCCGCTGCATTTAATTAATGTCAAATCTGACGCTGATGGCAAAGTAGTTAATGTTGAAGTTGATAGAGAGCATTGTCCAGGATGCAGAATATGTGAGGTTAAATGCCCCTATAACGCAATACATGCAAGGAAAATTATTACTGGAGTGATGAGGGTTAATAGTGAAATGTGCCCAGAGGGTTGCCGTGAATGTGTTGGCGCATGTCCAATACCCGGGGTTTTATCTGTCTCTGAGGACGGGAAGATTAACGTTAACGAGGTGTTCTGCGTCTACTGTGGCGCTTGTAGAAAAGCTTGTCCAGTTAATGGAGCTATCGATTTAAGAAGGATATCTGTTTATCATATGCCAGTCAAATCTGGCGCATGGAATAAAGCCTTAGAAAGGTTAACTTCAACAATAGACATGACTAAAGAGTTACGTAGCAAATCCACGTTTAAGGCATGTGACTCGGTTAAAAGACTTCAGATTGGAGGTCATGCCAGGAAATGAGCGGTGAGCTTGAAGATATTAGGATTGGCGTCTTCGTCTGCCACTGTGGGCTAAATATAGCTGGCGTAGTAAACGTGAAGGAGGTAGTTGAGTATGCTCGTACGCTACCAAACGTTGTCTTCGCGATAGATAATAGGTATACTTGCTCAGATCCCGGCCAGGAGGAGATTAAGGAGGCTATAAAGAAGTATAATCTTAACCGAGTTGTTGTAGCTGCCTGCTCGCCTAGAATGCATGAATTCACATTTAGAAGATGCGTGGCGGAGGCTGGCTTAAACCCATATCTCTTTGAAATGGCTAATATTAGAGAGCATTGCTCATGGGCTCATCCAAGTCACCCCAAGGAGGCTACTGAGAAAGCTAAGGAAACAGTTAAGATGGCTGTCGCTAAAGCCAGGCTTTTAGCGCCACTTGAGCCAATAAAGGTGCCGGTTACGCCGACAGCGCTGGTTATAGGCGGTGGAATAGCGGGCATAAACGCGGCTTTGGATCTGGCGGAGATGGGCTTCAAAGTCTACTTGCTTGAGAAGAAGGAGAGCATAGGCGGACGCATGGCTCAGCTAGACAAAACGTTTCCAACATTAGACTGCTCTATATGTATGCCTGGAGACGAGGAGATAATATTGGAAGATGGAAGAATAGCCACACTCAAGGATCTATATGACAAGTTTACAAGTGAAAAAGGTTTTAATCCACATCCACCGTCAACGCTTTCATTCGAAGACTACTCCCTTAAAATAAGCGAGGTTACATCAGTTCAAAAGATTCCCTCTCCACAAAAAATTATAGAGGTTAAAACTAGTGCTGGCGCAAGGATCCGCTTTACGGGAGACCACCCCATTTTAGTGGATAGCCCTAATGGCCCCCTATGGGTTAAATGCGCTAGCCTAAGAGTAGGCGATAGGCTCTATTCTTTAAGAAAAATATGCGTCGAAGAGCGCCCAGCATGGATTATTGACCTTTTACCCGAGGGCTTCAAGATTGCCGACGTCGACCTAATTAAAATGATTCGTTCGCAGCTGAAAAATAAATTTGGAAGTCTTAGAAAAGCCGCGTCAGAACTTAATATCCCGTATCAACGCCTGCTAAAAGACAGATGGATTTCTATAGGGGAACTTAAAAATATTTGCAGCTGCTTGGGGTTAAGCTGGAATAATATCAAGGAGCAGATATGGACAATTAAATATCGCGGGGTGAAGGAAGCCGTCCGCTTGACTTCGCAAAAGATTGATGAAAAAATAATGTATCTGTTGGGGTTGTTGGCGTCAAATGGGTATATAAAATCCGATAAAATTAGGCTTCGTAATGCGAACATGGCTCTTATAGACTTATTCGCTCAATACTATAAGGAGGTTTTTCCATCATCGAAAATCAGCATTAACTATGTTAAATCCAAGAATGCGCCGCAAAAAGATGCAGCTATTCTTCAAGTGAAGAATAAAATCCTGTCTCATATAGCCGTCAATCTTGGAGTCAACGAGGGGATGGATGGAATTATTGGTCTCGATGAGTCTTTGATATCCGCTTTTCTAAGAGGCTACTTTGACGGTGATGGGTATGTAGATTTCAGGGAGCATCAAAGGTGGTTCTCTGGAAAAATTACATTTTCTTCCGGAGAATGCTATGAGCGGGCATATAGAATACACATTCTTCTGAAGCGTTTAGGTATTGTAAGCAAGGTACATAAGTATGGGAAAAGAGTTACCGTAGATATCTCGGAGAGAAGAGATTTACTATTATTCGCTAGAAAGGTTGGATCTAACCATCCGGAAAAAAGCCGACGTCTAGACCTTCTGATAAAAAGATGCTCCGAGAACAAATGTAGAGGGGAACTATTTGAGGAGATGCCGCTTGAATGTGGGAAACTTTTAGCGAGAATTAGAGATAGATATAAAATTCCTTTAAAGGCGTTTCCCATTACCCGCGTCAATGCCAGGAACATCTTAACTCAAAAACGCAGAATAACGCGGGAGAACCTATTGAAAGTGCTTAATTCAATAGAAAACTTTGTATGCCCCTTTGACGAAGATTTCTCTAAGCTTCAGAAAATCGCCGGCTCAAACATATTTTTAGATAGGGTGGATGAAATATTCATAGTTGATCCCCCAAGCGACGGCTACGTTTATGATATAACTGTTAAAGGCACTCACTGCTTTATGCCAAGAGGGTCTTTTGTTGTAAGCAACTGTATTGAGGGGCCGAAGATGGTTGATGTTGCACGACATCCAAACATCCAAATAATATCCTTCGCCGACTTAGTAAGCGTCGAGGGATATGTTGGAAACTTCGCTGTTAGAATCCGTAAGAATCCGCGCTATGTGCTTGAGGATAAGTGTACCGGATGCGGCGAATGCGTAGCTGTTTGCCCAATAGAGTATCCCAATGAGTGGGATATGAATCTAGGCGTCAGAAAAGCTATATCTGTTCCATTTCCGCAGGCAGTCCCACTAGTCTATAGGATAAACCGCGACTACTGCATAGAATGCTTCAAATGCGTCGATGCCTGCGGCCCACGTCAGGCAATAGACTTTGAGCAAAAGCCTGAGGAGATAGAGCTTAAAGTTGGCGCAATAATTGTTGCAACAGGATATGATATCTACATACCTGAGGAGGGCAACCTCTATGGATATGGAAAATATAGTAACGTGATAACGAGTTTAGAGTTTGAGAGGCTGATTTTAGCGGCCGGACCGACCAGCGGCCACGTTGTCAGATCCTCTGATGGCAAGAGACCTAAGGTTGTGGCATTTATACAGTGTGTTGGCTCAAGAGATGTCAACAAATATCCCTACTGCTCAAACTTCTGCTGCATGTACACGCTCAAGCACACAATCCAGTTGAAGGAGCATTACGGCGACGATGTAGACGTATACGTCTTTTACATGGACTTACGCAGCCACTTCAAAGGCTATGAAGAATTTTACCAGAGGGCCAGAGACATGGGTGTGAACTTCATTAGAGGCAGGGTTTCAAGGATAGAGGAGGACCAGGAAACAAAAAACCTCATAATATACGCTGAGGACACGCTGCTTGGAGAGCCAATAACGTTGGAGGCCGAGATGGTTGTCCTGGCGACGGCGGCTGTCCCAAGCAAGGGTTCAGAGGAACTCGCTAGGCTCCTAAACATACCGAGGGGTACAGATGGATTCTTGCTGGAAAGCCACCCAAAGCTCAAGCCGCTCGACACTCCAGTCGATGGAATATTTCTAGCGGGGGCTTGTCAAGGGCCAAAAGACATCCCCTACAGTGTCGCTCAGGGCTGCGGGGCAGCCGCCAGGGCAGCGACCATACTATCAAAGGAGCATGTTACAATCGAACCCATAGTGGCCTTCGTCGACCCCGATAAATGCAGGAATACTAAGGTTAAGTGCGGTATATGCGCAATGAAGTGCCCCTACGGAGCAATTACAGCCGAGCTTGGTATGCCAGCTCAGGTTATGCCGGCTAAATGCCATGGCTGTGGAACATGTGTAGCCGAGTGCCCAGCGGACGCTATAACGCAGATGCACTTCACAGACGCACAAATACTGGCGCAGATAGATGCTGCATTAGAAAATAACCCCGAAGATAAGATTTTAGGCATATGCTGTAACTGGTGTGCTTACGCTGGCGCCGATCTAGCTGGAACAAGCAGATTTGAGTATCCAACGAACATAAGGATTGTTAGGGTTATGTGCTCTGGGCGCGTTGATAGAGACTTCGTGCTTTACGCTTTCAAAAAAGGCGCTGGAATGGTTCTGATAGGAGCTTGCCACCCATATGACTGCCACTACATTGACGGAAACCTTAAGATGAGGGTTAGAATGGATGCGCTGGCTAAGGCTCTAGAGAAACTTGGGTTAACGCCTGATAGACTCAGAGTTGAGTACGTTTCTGCAGCCGAAGGCATTAAATTTGCCCAGATAGTTAGGGAGATGACCGCTAAGCTAAAGGAGATTGGGCGTGAGAGGATAATAGCTGAGAATGAGAAGATACGCCCACATTTAGAGCGTATGCTCAGCAGGAAGAGATAAAGCTACTAAAAGAACAATCGAGGATAAGCGGGCAGTCTGGGTTTATGGCAGGGCTATGACGTTTAAACTTGGATACAAAGACTATCCTTTCACTTCAGGCGCTCTCTCCAGGAAGAGGTTTAAGACTCTATTTCAGATAGTTTTTCTATCCAAGACGCTAAATTTGAACAATCAACACCAAACGTAAACCGAATCCAACGCCAAAAAAGCTGGGAGCCCTCATGAAAATTTTAGTTTCTAAAGTATGGATGAAATCTCTATCCATTTTGGCGAGGAAAACCCGACGCATAAAAAAGCGTCCAGCTACAGTTGTCGGGCTAAATCAGCATACGCGGATGTTTTTGCCAATCTCCAGGTAGAAACCCAAAATTTATCATTACTTATCTATTTTATGCCCCTGTACTTCTCTCTATATGGAAACGTGATGAGGTGAGGGGAAAGAGCATTTACCACAAAAAATGAGGTGTTCCCTTTATTGTTTGCCTATAGATTTCAGCAATCTCCCTCGGCGTCGGCTTTCTAGGATAATTATAGATTGGCCCCCTCGGGTCCTCATTGTAATATGGCCTATTACAGTCTGGGCATCCAGTCGTTAGGAATGGTTCCCCAGTTATAATTATCTCTTTCAGCAAGTCCTCCGTAACCCCAAATCTTATCAATCGCCCACCCTCGAATTCCATTTCTTCATATCGCCTCAATCCATGAGTTATCAGGTAATGGGCTACTTGAATTCTACGGTACGAGTCTATTGGAGGCCTCGAATAATTAGCCATCTTTGTACCCTGTATGGGCGTAAAGGCAAAGAGGGCTGGGTAGACCCCCATGTCAAAGCATTCTTGGATCATGGAGACAAATTCCTCCTCGCTTTCTCCAAGACCAACTATTAAATGCGTGGTAACTCTACCTTTACCAAAGACCTCTAAAGCCGCTTTTAGGGCCTCGAGGTGCTGGCTCCATTGATATGGGCCGCCCGCTAACTTGCCCTTAACCTTAGAGAATATTTCCTCCGTGACGGCGTCTAAAGCGATGCTTATCCTCTCGACTCCAGCCTCGGCTAGCATGCTAAGATCTCTACGATTCAGAGGTTGACATGAAACCGATATTGGGACAGCGCATTCCCCACGTATCTCCTTAACTAGATATATTACATCTTTTTGCACACCCTGATAGTTGAGCGCTTGTATGCATACTCTCCTTGTCTTACCAGCCTCAAAAGCCCTCCTTATGCCAGTCATAACACGCTTAACTTCAAAATCCGGCCATATTACCCTCGACAACATGTCTGTTCTAGTGGTGCTCTCCCTTGCCTGCGGGCAGAAGGCGCAATTTGCCGTGCAGCGGCCCTTGACATATGTTAATAAATATGCTGTTGTTGGCTCAACGTCAACGGCGCCTTTAATTAAGCCCAACACTACTGCTGAGCCCAGAGATACCCTGATTCTTCTAACATCTTCTTTCAAGGTTACTCACATTTCATTTTACACTGTTCCGCAGCGATCTACATAATATTCTTTATCCTTAAAGTATTCGCTCTTTTATAAGATTTTTATGGCCGGGTTTTTATTGTCCATTTATGGATATTCTTGATTTTATTTTGAGCGAGGATGCTTGCTCCAGGCTTTTCAGGATGGTTAGGTGGGGGAGGTGTTTTCTGCCCAAGGTGTGAAAAGCAAGCTTAAATAATTTTGAGGTGAGTTAAAAATTTACCCTTTTGAAGATTTATCCTGCATCAATTCAATTTCGGGTTATAGAGGGTAGACTTTGGTGAAAACGATGCGAAAGCGGAGACCTTACTTTAATCCGCGATCAAAAAGCCTGCCTCAGCATCTGCAACATATATGTAGTTTCACTTCAACAGTACCTTAATGAGGCGTAGAGACTGGCCGAAGTTAGACAGCTACCGTCACGGTCTCTCCAGCCCTTATCCTTAGACGCCTCGCTTCCCCCTCCTTCTTATATCCGAGTTGCAATGTCTCGCTGCCTTTATTTGTGAAGTGGACGAAGCCGCATGGTGTATGCTCCACCCTCAGGTTTTCGCCCTCCGTTTCTATGAACATCGCAGCCTTATAGAAGGCTCCACTTTTGGCTCTGAGAGACACGGTATAGGAGACTTCTCTTCCACCCACCGTTGTGACCCCTGGGAATATGGATATGACGTCTCTTCTCGGTATCTTGAGCGTTTGGCATCCATCCTTGTTGAAGTTGCCTACGCATAGGTACTCATCTACCAATAAGCCGTAGACCTCCCCCTCCGATACAGCCTCCGTAAACCTCATTCTCTCAGTCTCTTCATGGCGTTGCTCAGGGTGCAACACGAGTATGAGTTTGGCTATATCCTCTCCTGCACGGTATCTTCTCGGTTCATCTTGGACGCTTAAGATTAAGTCGTCCGCCAGCGCATGGTAGGGGGATGATGGGGGTCTAAAGTAATGTCTGTTTCGATAGACGGTTCGTCCAGAGCCCTTAAAGACCATGCCGACACGGTCGTCTAAGTTTAACCACTCTGGACTCTTAATGGTGAAGAGGATATCCTCGTCTGGCGCCGTACCTGCAAACCCCCTGAAGGTCTCAACCCCCTCTGGATGGTATAGCCTTCTGAAGCCTTTACAATTACCCTCAACATAGGGGAAGTTCTCGTTCGTTATCTCCAGATAACCCTGCTCAACCATCTCAACAGTACACTCCTTGAGGGCTGTGAACTTCTCCACGGAGACGACCCTCCCATCCGGTAATGAAACGAAGAAGACGTGTCTCCTCACACTCCCTTGATGAAGAACCTCGACCAATGCTGCAGCGAAGCCGTCCACCTCCTCTCTAACGTTTATCGATAATATCTCCTGACTCCTCTCATAGTCTTTCACTAAGATCCTCCCAAGCAAGGCCGGGGGACCATGTATAGGGTTGCTTGGTCCCAACGTTAGCAAACCTTCACTGGTCAGCGGTAGAGCCATAACGTGGTTCCGCCAGCTGAATGATGTCTGACCCCTCCGATGCTTATGGAAGATAAATCCAGAGTGTGGATAGACCTTCACGCCCATAAATTTTCTGTATATCTCCTCCCAGCCTGTCGGCTCAACCCTCTTCTCCCATGCGAAGAGCCTATGGGCAAGATAGGATGCTGCTACGTCACCTATATGCAACTCTCGCATTATAAGTGGGTCCTGCACGTCATGGCATCTACTCGCCGCCTCAGGGTTAACCATCCTACCGTTAAATCCCAACTGAATCTTCTCAAGCAGGTTTAGGGCAACCCCCTCATAGTAGCCAGCGTCTGAATCACCTAAGTATAGGTAGGCGCTAGTATGGAGAAAGCAGTTTGGCCATAGGTAGGGCCAGTCCATACCTTGGATCGGGTGGGGCGAACCCGTTGAGTCGCAGAGCCTCTTTAGGTTTTCGTACAGCTCCTGTCTATGCCAGTATAGGTGTCTCGGCTCCCTCCTGCCGTAGATTCGGTATACATTCCCGACGAGCCCTGTGTAAACTATGGATGAAGCTACGTAAGAGGGATGGATGAAGCCGTGGTTCTCCGCCATGAAGTCTGGTAGAGCCGTGAACACCCGCCTGCAGAGTCGGCTCACAGTTAAACCGTCCTCAAACTTCTTATGGTTGAACATATCCTGCGGGACAGTAGCTGTACAGAACATCCACCTCTTGGCGTTCTCCTCCAATTCTCTAGCTCTCTCATGGCGCTCCAAGAATAGGAGGGAAGAGGCCAAACCGAGCGATGTCCAACCGTTCTCCTCCATCTGGGTATCAGCATAAACTCCAGACATGGGAGGCATACTTCCAAACCTATTCAGGTAGTCTGCACAGATGTTAGCCACCATGCCCCAAGTCTCACCGTCAAGCCACCTCCTCAAGATTAAAGCTGATATAGTTATATTTGCAATAGTTTTTCCACACTGGCTCTCAGGAAAGAAGCCCTTGCCACGTTCACCCCACTTCGTCCCACAGAGTTCAGGCCTCCCCAAGCCTGTTTTGGGGCGTACGCAGTCTTCTGGACCTGTGTCATGTGTGAAGCAGAGGTAGCGGATAGCCTTAACAGCGGTCTCGATGAGCTCCTCTTTCGAGAAGCCCACAAGTTTCTCATCATACTCCGGAGATGAGATAGCCAAAGCCAAGACCTCAAGCGGCACAGCGGTCTCTAAGCCGTACCAGTATGCCCCTCCAAAGAAGTGCCCGCAGTTAGGTCTGTTGGGCCACTCTTGGAAGTACTCAATTCCGGTCGGTATCCATCTCTCCATGATTGCCAGGTATCTACGGCTCATCTCGGTCTCCACGTCTGGGATGCACGGCTTCTGCAGGTTGGTGGTTAAGTCCTTTATCGAATCTTGGGTTTCCATTTAACGGGCATCTCAATGTTTTAAAAAGATGCTCGCTCTTATAAGATTTTTATAGCTGTTTTTCTTCATGAATGCTCTCCGTCTCCTTTCCAGGGGAATGCTGCATAAACAACTGCGAGGGTAGAGCATCGATTCTTAGACAATGGCTATTCATCCATAGAGGAATATGCAAAGATAACTTGAAACTATATCTAAAGGCATGCAGAAGACCGAGAAACATAAACCCAATACAAGTAATAATAGAAATCATGAAAACAACTTGCATAATAGTAGCCACAACATTTTTAGTAAAGAGAGGAAGTATTTTGATGATTTTGGTAGGTGAAGGGTTGGATGAACATAGTTTTTTCGGAGAAGTGCCTCGAGTACTGGAGTCCGGGGCATCCGGAGTCCCCGGATAGAGTGTACCGAGCATATAAACTGCTTAAAGGGGAGGGTTTCCAATTTATTCAGCCTGAGCCATGTAGCGAAGAAGACCTTCTACTAGTTCATAGTAGGGATTTTGTTGAAAGCATAAAGGACGAGGTTTTTTATGACCCAGATACGCCAGCTCTTCCTGGAATATATGATTACGCTAGGCTCGCTGCTGGCGCAGCGATAAAGAGCATGGAGCTCTCATTAGGTGGAGAAATCTCCTTTTCATTAATGAGGCCGCCTGGGCATCACGCTGGCATAAATGGAAAAGCGCTTAATGCTCCAACGCTTGGTTTCTGCTACTTTAATAACATCGCCATTGCATGTAAGAAGGCTCTTCAGAGGGTTGATAAAATTGCCATAGTAGATATAGATTGCCACCACGGTAATGGAACACAGGAAATATTTCTTGGGGATCCACACGTCATCTTCGTGTCGCTGCATAGATATAGTGGGGTATATCCGGGAACAGGAGAGAAGTCGATTCAAAATTGCTTGAACTTTCCGTTTAATTATGCCGTTGGCGACAGAGAATACATTAGGGTTTTGAACGCCGCTTTAAAAGAGGTTGAGAAGTTTGACCCAGACTTAATAGCGGTCTCCGCTGGATTCGATACTTACAAGCATGACCCTGTCTGCACTTTAGGCTTAAGCATGGAGTCATATTTTAAAATAGGGAGCATGATTTCAGAACTTGGCATAAAGACTTTCGCCATCCTTGAAGGCGGATATGCGAGAGATCTGCCAAGATGCATTTTAAACTTCCTGAAAGGGCTTGAGCAGATGTAAACGATTAATTTTTAAGCCTGGAATGATTTTTTCTCTGGGGCATATATATGATTGATGAAGATAACGCTGTTAGAGATTACAAGCTTTATAGAGATATGAGTGTAAGCGACTTTATTGAGCAGATGAGGTTTGCCTGGGGTTTTACAGCTGGAAAAATAGTTACTGGAATAGATATATTGAGGAGGATGATCTCCGATAAGAAATGTTTGAAGTTCCTCTCCTTTCCAGCATGTATTGTCGCAACTGGAACGAGGGGTGCTTTAGTTGAGATGGTTAAGCGCCGCATGATAGATGTAATTGTAACCACATGTGGAACATTAGATCATGACCTAGCAAGGAGCTGGAAGAAATATTACCGCGGATCATTTGACCTCGATGATAGGGAACTCCGCAAGATGGGTATAAACAGGCTCGGAAACATATTGATACCTAATGAGAACTATGGCTTAATAATTGAGAAGAAGATGCAGGGGCTTCTAATAGATCTCTGGAATAGTGGTGTCAGGGAGATTTCAACACGTGAGCTCAGCTGGGCAATAGGTTCAAAGCTATGTTGCGAAGACTCGATACTTTACTGGGCTGCGAAAAATAACATACCGGTTTATGTACCCGGAATAACCGATGGGGCAGTTGGCTACCAAATATGGCTGTTCTCTCAAGATCACAAGATAAAAATAGATTTGCTTAAAGATGAGCGGGAAATCAATGACATGATATTCGACTCTGAACGAACTGGCGCGTTAGTGATTGGCGGCGGCATCTCTAAGCACCACGTAATATGGTGGAATCAGTTTAGGGGAGGCTTAGATTACGCGGTCTACATAACAACCGCTGTAGAGTGGGATGGCAGTCTCTCGGGAGCAAGGGTTCGCGAGGCAATCTCATGGGGGAAGGTTAAGGAGACGGCGAAGCATGTGACAATAGAGAGCGACGCAACACTGATACTTCCGCTTATGGTGGCGGCGCTAATCTCCGAAAAACAAATAGCGTCTATTCACCCTTAGATGAAAACAAAAACATTTTTGACTAATTATTTAAGCGTGATTTTATGATGAAAAAACTAGTTAAAGAGGAAGAACTCTGTGACAGCCTTTGGGATGAAATTAATAAAGCTCGGGAAATGAGTTGGCGTAGATTTGGGAAGAGAGTTTATTTTTATGCACCGGGCTTCACACCTTACAGCAACAGGTATTTCAAGTCTTCTCCAACAGTTTTTCCTTCAATATCAGTTACCGGCCCATTCTGCTCCCTAAAATGCGACCATTGCGGCGGCGTAATTTTGAAAACTATGATCCCAGCTGCAACTCCAAGTAGGCTGATAGATGTTTGCTTAGATCTGAAGAAGCGTGGAGCAATCGGCTGCCTAATAAGCGGCGGCTGCCTGCCAGATGGTTCAGTTCCAATAGGCAGGTTCATAGACGCTATATCTGAAATTAAGAGGAAAACTGGGTTAACAATCGTTGTGCACACCGGGTTAGTGAATTTTGAAACTGCTAAAAGACTTAAGGAGGCCGGCGTCGATGCAGTCTCAGTTGACATAATAGGTTCAGAGGATACTTCCAGAGAAATTTATCATCTCAATGTTAAATTAGATAAATATGCTGAAACGCTGGAGGCGTTAAAAAAAGCTGGAGTACCATTTACACCTCATGTTCTTATAGGTCTACATTACGGCAATGTTAGGGGTGAACTTGAGGCGCTTAACATAATCTCTAATTATGACCCGCCAGCACTTATATTCATAATATTTTTTCCAATCAAAGGCACGAAAATGGAACATGTTAAGCCCCCTCCTCCCGAAGATGCAATAAAAATTCTTGTTAGAGCCCGCTTTCTAATGCCTAATACACCGATCGTTTTAGGTTGCGCTAGACCTAAGGGGCCATATAGGGATAAAGTAGATACGCTGGCAATTGAAGCCGGCGTCAATGCAATAGCGTTCCCAAGTTTAGAGGCTATAGAAAAGGCTGTAGAGCTGGGATTAAAAATGACTTTTTCCCAAGTTTGTTGCTCGCAGATACATAGAGATATTTATGCGCCTAGAGACGAAATTTAAATCCAAAAATATTTATCATTTTTTAAACGCCTCATAAATAATTGCGGCTAAGTCATATTTGATAACTTAGGTTTTCCCCAATATTATCGGCGCTAAAGTCGTTACGATGTTATTCATTATGATTATGTTAGTTACGATCAGCGGATATAGGCTTGCAATGGCACTTCGTTGCATCAACTCATTATAGACCAATAGGCTAAGGGTTGCATTTGCCAAGCCTGTTCCACACATTAAAGTCATGAATTTTCCATATTTATCAAGTGGACTCCCGCGGAATAACGCTTTGATCGACGAGTATCGAAGTGAAATGTTGACTGCCACTATTATTCCTGCATAGATAATGCCATGTATCTGAGGCATGTAAATCAATCCCAGTGTTACTAGGAAGAGAGCTCGAACTAGAAAGGTTATCTCGCCCTGAAAATTCTTTATATTCTCTACAAGTTTCTCTATTGCCTCCGTATCTACTCTAATGCCTAAAACATGTATTGCTCCGTGATTTCCAAGAACCATTCCAAAAACTAACGCCGATAGGGGGCCGCTTCCACCTAAAGTTTCCGTCGTGGAATAGCATAAAATTATTGCTGCAACTGTTAGCATATATACGTATTCTTGCTTCTTAACGATGTCCAACACCTTTAACCAGAATAACCCTATGAGGGCGCCGATCATTATCCCAACTGAAAATCTTGAGGCTAGCATAGACGCAGCCCTCTGCACATCAATGAGACCCTCCAGGTACACTTGAAGGAAGATCATAACTAAAATTATGTTAAGTATGTCGGTAACTACGGATTCCAGGGAAAGGATTGATTTAACTTCTTCAGTCACTCCAATCTTAGATAGCAGAGGTATGATTATAACAGAGCTTGTCCCAGCCGTCATTGGCCCAAGTATTAATGCCTCAATCCAACTAAACTTCAAAAAGAAATGGCTGAAAAGAGAGACAAAAATAGTTGCGGAGATAACGTAGAGAAAAGCTAGAGCTGTTGCTCTAAAACTTTGCGATAGAGCTGAGCGGATTTTCATAGACAAGCCGCCATGAAAGAGAATTAGGGATAAAGTTAGAGCTGTAAAAACTGGTACCAACGGCAAAAGGTCGCTTGGCGAGAAGATGTTTAACAACGGCCCAAAAACTATTCCAGTAAATATGAGAAGCAATACATCTGGGATCCCCGCTTTTCTGAAGATAACATTGGCTGTGAAGCCGATCGTTATTATCGCGCCAGCAATAGCTAAAACTGAAGATACCTCAGACAAACATACCTTCCCCTTAAAAGCGAATCTGGTTAAATAATATTCTTCCTATCGTTTTTTAACTTTGTGGCTTAATTCTTTTGGCTTGGGTTTCCCCTCCTAGTTTTTAGCTGCTTTCCCTCATCTTAGGCTGAAAAGCGCCTCTCAGTGGATCTCGGTCTGCCCTGGCATTTCTCCTAGGCTTAATTACCGGCAGCGGACAACGGCGATGAACGCAACATACCCATCCGTAATCTTAAATGGTCGCCCAACCTCACCATCATTTAAGAGGCTGAGCTCAAGCTCATAATCATCAAGGAGGCTTGGGCTGAGGAGGAGCTCGCCGCACCTAATAAGCCTCTCATCAACACGCCTCCAATCCATAGGAGAAAAGAGAGCTAAACAGAGAGATTAATTAAGCCACAAAGCAAAAAAGCCAAAAAATTAGGATTAAACATTTCTAGGATGTGCAAAAACGAGAAATAGAGCAAGTATTATGGTCGAAACGAAGAAGCGAGAATTATTTGGCGGGCCCGCCGGGATTTGAACCCGGGATCTCCGGCTTTCTTCTAGCGCTCCTCCGAGTGCTTTAGAAGGCCGACGCGTTATCCGTGCTACGCTTCCCGAATCGGGTCTAGACCCGATTTCACGGGCCCTTTTTTCCTCTCCCGGCGGCCCATTCTACTTTTGTGTTCAGAGTAAGATTTAAACTTAATGACTTTTTAGGCGTCACCCCATATTTCTGCAATATATATTTGCGTAACGAGAAGGCTTTAAATTGTTGGGTTTTCCTATTTTGGTGGGGTCTGCGATGTGTATACTTGGGAGAAGTGAGCTGCTTAGGCTAATAGAGAGGTATAAGTGCATTTATCCATTTGACCTAAATCTCCTCGACGGAGACGGCTACGTCTTAACTGTTAAGGAGGAGACAACGCTGCAGTACCTTGAGCACAGAAACCTTGTGTCTAATGAAATCGTCTTTACACCGCCAAACATTGTCGCGCACTTAACTGCGAAGAGCAAGTATGGTAGAATGGGGCTGTCGTTTCTGAATGCAGCTAAGGTTCACAGCGGCTTCGTCGGCAGGCTAGCGCTAGAAGTAGTCAACTTAAATAATGATAGGACGCCGATAACGATTAAGCGCGGCGATCCATTTATGCATATAGAATTTATAACGAGGATCGGCGACCCCTCCCCATATGTGGGGGAGTATCAGTTTCAATATATGACTGGTGAAGAAATAAAAATGTATATTCCTATACTGAAGGAGGTATTCAAAAACTACAATGAACTGGCGAAAATCTGGTTTAAAAATAGGCTATTGGAGACGTGAAGGCTCTCAGATAGATGGGCGATCTCGGCAAAACCTATTTTTAAACATTCTAATTTATTCATTTCCCGGATTAGCCGGGCGGGGAGAAGCCGTTTATTTAAGTTAAAGTTTAAATATCTCTATTCAACTTAGTGTTTGGAAGGGAGTTGAAATGAAGGCGCGGAATTACCGGGAAGTTAAGGGTATGCCGTATACTAGGCCTGAGTATGTTCATGGCGCCCCGCAGCCGAAGATAACTAAGTATACGTTTGGGAAGCCGTCGGAAAGCTACACTTATCAAGTGTCGCTTGTATCGGAAGAACGCGTTCAGATTAGGCATAATGCCCTTGAAGCAGCTCGCATTGCAGCCAACAGGTATCTGCAGAAGATGTTGGGAGAGAAATTTTTCATGCGTGTTATGGTTCTTCCCCACATCATTTTAAGGGAGAATAAAATGATTTTTGGCGCCCATGCTGATAGGCTTCAGGAGGGTATGCGTAGGGCTTTTGGCAAGCCGGTTGGTAGGGCTGCCCGCGTTGAACCAAGCCAAGAAATAATTGTTGTTAAAGTAGATGAGAGCGGCTTAGAAATTGCGAAGGAGGCTCTTAGGAGGGCAGCTTCAAAAATTCCAGCTTCATGTAGAATAGTTGTCGAAAAAATGTTGAATCAAGGTCAAGGTTCATGATAAATGGTGGTGATGGAAAATGACGGAGGAGAAAAGAGGAAAGTACGTGCTCTGGTTTGAAGAAATAGGAATAGAGGATGTACCTCTCGTCGGCGGTAAAAGCGCCAGTCTAGGCGAGATGACTAGAAAAGTCGGTGTGCCGGTTCCATATGGCTTCGCGACTACGGCTGAAGCCTACAGATATTATATAAAAGCGAATAGACTTGACGAGAAAATAGCTGAGGTTCTTAAGGAACTCAAGGATCCAAATGATACGCCAACTCTGCAGAGAGTCGGCGCCACGGTAAGAAATATGATAGCCTCAGCTGAGATGCCAAAGGACTTGGAGGAGGAAATCGTCAAGGCGTATGAAAAGCTAAGCGAGATGATTGGAGAGAAGGATCCCTTCGTTGCAGTCCGCAGTTCAGCCACCGCTGAGGATCTGCCGGATGCCAGCTTCGCCGGGCAGCAGGAAACATATCTAAATGTGAGTGGATCCGAAGAGGTTGTTGAGAAGATAAAGCATTGCTATGCAAGCCTATTCACCGACAGGGCAATATTCTATAGAACCCAGAAGGGCTTCAATCATATGGCTGTCGCTCTAAGCGCAGTTGTTCAGCTCATGGTTTACAGCAAGGCTAGCGGGGTCATTTTTACTCTTGACGTTGCCACCGGTGATAGAAGCGTTGTATTGATAGAAGCTGGCTATGGGTTAGGCGAATATATTGTTCAGGGGGTGATAACGCCAGACGAATACTATGTTAGAAAATCCGACTTAGAGATAGTGAAGAAGAACGTCTCCAAGAAAACTGTTCAGCTGGTTAGGCTTCCAACGGGTGGAACTGAGCGCAGGCCTGTCCCACCAGACCTGCAGGACAAACAGGTTTTGACAGACGAGCAGATTAAGGAGCTTGCGAAATACGCTATAATGATTGAGCAGCATTATGGCAAGCCAATGGACATAGAATGGGCTCTAGACGAGAGGACAAATAAGCTCTTCATATTGCAAGCTAGGCCGGAGACGGTTTGGTCCCTTAAGAAAGCTGAGGAAGTGGAGAAGAAGCCTGCTGTGACAAAAGAGCGAAAGGTTCTAGTTCAAGGTCTTCCAGCGTCACCCGGCATAGCTGTTGGCAAAGTCCATGTTATTCCATCCGTGGAAAAAATCAACGAGTTCCAGAAGGGGGAGATACTCGTTACAGAGATGACCGCGCCGGACTGGGTTCCAGCAATGAGGAAGGCTGCGGCGATTATAACGAACTCCGGCGGCATGACATGTCACGCAGCGATAGTCTCTAGGGAGCTCGGTATACCATGCATTGTTGGAACAGCTTCCCGGGGGGCTCCAGCCACAGAGGTTCTTAAAGATGATATGATTGTAACTGTTGATGCAAAGCTCGGCGTTGTATATGAAGGTGCAATTGAAGAATATGTGGAAAAGCCTGAGGAGAGAGCTGCGCCTACAGCAGTCGCCGTTGCCGAACCATACGTTATCACCGGAACAAAGGTCTACGTGAATCTGGGCGAACCCGAGCTCGCTGAGAAGGTTGCGGCCCTGCCGGCTGATGGCGTAGGCCTCTTAAGGCAGGAATTCGTCTGGTCAAGCGAGATAGGTGAGCACCCGCTTTACATGATTGAATCCGGCAGAGCTGAGGAATTCGTTAACAAGCTTGCCGAGGCATTTCGCAGAATCTGCGCGGCCTTTTACCCAAGACCAGTTGTTATGCGCTTCAGCGACTTCAAGTCCTCAGAGTATAGGCAGCTTAAGGGCGGAGAAAAATATGAGCCTGTTGAGCCCTCAGCGCTTCTAGGATGGAGGGGTGCTTCAAGATACTACGATCCTAAGTATGTTGAGGCCTTCAGGCTGGAGGTTAAAGCCGTCAAGAAGGTTAGAGAAGAGTACGGTCTCAAGAACCTCTGGGTTATGATACCATTCTGCAGACGAGTCGACGAGCTGGAGAAGATAGTTAAGATAATGGAGGAGGAGGGGTTAAAGAGGGGCCCTGACTTCAAGGTTTGGCTGATGGCCGAGATACCGAGCAACTGCCTAATAGCCGACAAGTTTAACAAGTACATTGATGGATATAGCATCGGCAGCAACGATCTAACAATGACTATATTAGGCTGCGATAGGGATAATGAAACCGTTGCGCACCTCTTTGATGAAAGGGACCTGGCAGTTAAGCGGGCAATTAGAATACTGATCAAGCTGGCTCATAAGGATGGAAAAACAGTGAGTATATGCGGGCAGGCTCCAAGCGTCTACCCAGAGTTCACAGAGTTCCTGGTTAGAAGCGGAATAGACAGCGTATCCGTTAACCCAGATGTCGTCGTTCAGACGAGGAAACTTGTAGCGTCAATAGAGCAGCGGCTGCTAATTGAGAAGGCAACTGGCAGAGGAATTAGGGAAGACCCGGACTTAGATATACCGCTTGACGACGATGAAGAAGAATAAGCATGTTATTTTAGGCCGCGTATATTTAGCACCAAACAGCTAATATCTTCGTTTCTCCCTTTTTATCTTCATGATTAAATTGCCGGAGATTTTCCTCTTAGAGGAAGGTAGAATTAGAAATGAGGTTGCTAGATGTAAGGCTAGTAGGGTTCTAATACAGCTACCTGAGGGCCTTAGACCGGCGGTTCACCGGATAGCTTCAATTGTGGAAGAAGCCGGCGCGCTGGCAATAGTCTCAGCCGACCCCTGCTATGGTGCATGTGATCTAGCCTTAAATGAGGCTCAGATCCTTTCAGCCGACCTCCTGATTCATTTTGGGCATTCTGAATCAAATCTCTTCGACCACCCATCTAACCTGCCAGTTATATTCGTTGAGGCTAAGGCGCAAGTTGATGTTAGGGGGGCTGTTGAAGACGCGTTACGCTACCTCGACGATTGGGAGAAGATTGGCTTGGCGACGGTAGTTCAGCATGCAGATTCCCTCAGCGAAGCCAAGGAGATTCTTGAGAGAGCTGGCAAAAAAGTCTACATCGGTCGCGAAGCCGGCTTAAAGCATCCAGGTCAAGTTTTAGGCTGCAACTATAAAAATGCTAAGTCGATTAGAGATTCGGTTGACGCCTTCCTAATCATCGGTTCAGGTCTGTTTCACGCCGTAGGGCTGTTTTTGGCCACTCTAAAGCCTACTGTTGCCGCCGACCCATTTGAAGGCAGGGCTATTAGAGTAGACGACAAGGCTAAGACGGTGATAAATAAGCGGTGGATGGATATACGTGAAGCCTCAGATGCCAGAAGATGGGGAGTTATAATCGGACTTAAGAGTGGTCAATTGAACTTTGAGGTGGCGTTGAAGGTTAAGGGGGATCTTGAAGCCCATGGAAGAAGAGCGATGCTGCTGGCTATAAGAGAGATTACACCTGAAATTCTAGGGGGTTTTCCGCAGATAGAGGCCTATGTGAACACGGCGTGCCCAAGAATATCCCTCTGCGAAACCCGGAAATTCAGTAGGCCTGTTTTGACGCCTAGAGAGATGCATGTTGCTCTTGGAGACCTCGAGTGGGAGGAGTATCTGCGTGCCGGTATCCTCTAGCCCCTGAGGTGTTAGCTCAGTGTTGAGGAGGAAGCATGTTGCTATTCTTCTGTCACGTTTGGAGCCGATACTGAACCCGAAGCTTAAGTGGGAGAGCTATACGCTTGACTCTGAAAGCGCAGCTAGTATTGTCTACACTGCGGCGTGCATATATAACGATATATGCGGCAAGAGCGTAATTGATTTGGGCTGCGGCTCAGGGATCCTAGCGATTGCAGCCTCCCTCTTCGGCGCTAAATGGGTTGTGGGCGTCGACATAGATAAAGAAGCCGTCAAAGTTGCGGTTAAGAATGCCGGTAGCGTCGGCGCTCAGGTAGATTTCATTGTAGGAGACATAAACTGCATAGCTGGGCATTTCAATACAACCTTAATGAATCCGCCATTTGGAAGCTGGCATAAAGGCGCAGACGTAAATTTTCTGAGAAAAGCCCTGGAGATATCGGACGTCGTCTACTCTCTCCATAAGCGAAGTCCATCTGTGAGGGTTTTTCTGGGAAAGCTCATCCCCGAGGTGGGCGGCGTTATAGATGAAGTTTACGAGTTGGATATAGTTATAGGTCGAACATACAGATTCCATAGGAAGAAGCATTACAGGGTTAAAGCCGATTTATACCGCATCATCAGCGTGAAGCATGAGTTTAAGAGTAAAACTAATATTGCCCCTATATAAGTAATCTTTAAGGACTAGTTAAAGGCAGCTGGATTGCTGAGTTATGTCTGAGGAAAGAAGAAGCGGGCGCTTCGTTACACCTGGAGAAAGGATAGGCGTAATAGAAGAGTTTATACCTAGCCATGGAACTTACGTTAAGGACGGCGTCATATATTCAAGCAGCGCTGGCTATCTGTTGATAGATGCGATCACAAGAAAAGTCTCTATTTATCCGGCAACACATGGCTTATACGTTCCAAAAGTTGGTAGCATCGTTGTAGGTTATGTTATGAGCACCCAGAGCGCAATGGCCTTTATGCGAATAATTAGGGTTGGAAAGAAGAACATTTCCGGCTTCTTCTCCGGGGTCCTGCATATTTCAGATGTAGATGTAAAGTTCACTAAAGACATTTCAGATGCGCTTAAAGTCAGCGATTTGGTGCGCGCAAAAGTTATAAGCGAAATCAATAAAATCTTTCACTTATCAACTAAAGGTGAAAACCTAGGCGTAATATTTGCATTATGCTCAAAATGTGGTGGAACATTGAGATTGAAATCTAAAAGAGGTATGAGGCTGCAGTGCGAGAAATGCGGAAATGTCGAGACGAGGAAAATAGCCTCTGATTATGGTTCTGGAAATCTATAATGGTGGTTGATTAAAATGCAGCTAAGAGTGTTGGAAAGGAAACCTAATGAAGTTGTAATCGAGGTTGACGGTGAAGGGCATACCCTATGTAACCTGCTGGAAGCCGTCCTGCTTGAGGATGAAGATGTTGAATTCGCCGGATACAGTATTTCGCATCCTTTAATTGCGAAGCCGGTGATAAGAGTGCGGACGAGGGGTAAAAAAACGCCGGAGGAAGCGCTGAAAGAGGCTGTTGCAAAAATATTGGATAGAGGTAGGAAATTAAGAGAAGAGTTTGAGAAGGCCTTTAAGGGCTAAAGCTTGATTCTCTCCAAAATAGTCTTCAGCAGCGTACTTATGTTATCTGAGATCTCTCCCTCACACGTCAATATATTAATGGTTTCCTTAATGGATATTATGCCTGAAAGCCAACCGTAAGCTATCAGCGCCTCAGCGGCGTCTGCCTGCCCATGCCTGTCCACCCTATGTGGTAGGAAAGCTCTTGCACCGGACTTCTTCAAGGCTGAAGAGAGAATATTCCCGCTTACTCTGCGCCCAACCGGTTTACCAGCAGCCTTAGATAGTGCAAGCGAGTAAACAAAGTTTATGTAGGCGTCTCCGAGCGAAGCTAAATCCCTGTCGCTTAACACCTCGTTTACTCTTGAATATCTATGTATGAATGGGAAGTATTCAGCTAAGCTTAATTCAGCCAATTAAGCCACCGCACCCTCAATGGTTGGATTCCACGTAACGTTAAAGAGCATAAAATACACTATTTAAAATAAGTGGAAAGCGGGCAAATGAAGGAGACAATTCTTTTAAGGGTTAATGCGGAAGACCCCGAACTGGAAAAGATTAAGATAGCGGCTGGCGTAATACGCAGAGGTGGGCTAGTGGCGTTTCCAACAGAAACAGTTTATGGTCTTGGAGCCGACGCCTTGAATCCGGAGGCTGTTAAGGGCATATTTGCTGCCAAAATGAGGCCTCTAGACAATCCAATAATAGTTCACGTAGCCGATAAGGAGGATGCTTATAAACTTGCTCTCGACGTCCCGGAGAGCGCTAGGAAACTTATGGATGCTTTTTGGCCTGGTCCGCTTACATTGGTGCTTAAAGCCTCAGATATTGTCCCCAAGGTTACGACCGGCGGATTAGATACGGTGGCCATAAGAATGCCTAGACATAAAGTTGCTTTGGCGTTGATAATGGAGTCGAGGAGGCCTATTGCCGCTCCAAGTGCAAACTTGGCCGGTAGGCCAAGCCCAACCCTGGCCGAGCATGTTATCCGGGACCTCTACGGTCGAATAGATGTTATATTGGATGCTGGCCCAACAAATATAGGTGTTGAATCAACAGTCTTGGATTTAACATCTAGCCCACCGCAGATATTAAGGCCAGGCGGAGTGACGCTTGAGGACCTCAAGAAGATTCTTGTTGAAGTGGTTGTTCATCCAGCCGCGGCAGCTAAGAGCGAGGTTCACGTTGAACACGCCCGTTCTCCCGGAATGAAGCATAAACATTACGCGCCGAAAGCCGAGATGATTATCGTTGAGGGCGAATTGAATTCCGTTATTAAGAAAGTCAAGGAGTTGGCTGAACATTACGTCAGGGCTGGAAGGAAAGTCGGCATACTTGCAACCGAGGAGAGTATGTGTAAATATGATTTGGGAATAGTGAAGTCTATGGGAAGCAGGAGGGACCTTGCCTCGGTGGCTAGAAACCTGTTTAAATTAATCAGGGAGCTTGATGACGAGCGCGTTGACATAATTATTGCCGAGGGGGTTCCACCCAAGGGTTTAGGCTTGGCGATAATGAATAGGCTTAGGAGGGCTGCGGGCTACAATATTGTTGAGGGCAGATGAGGGAAAAGCGTTTATTCTTCTTCAGCGTCAACTATGCCCTTCTCTGTTATCGTGAAATACGCTTCTCTCTCAGGCAGGTATGGGCTATCAATTATCCTCGCAACTCTAACTCCCTTACTACCTCTCCTCAAATAGACCCTGTGTGTGCATGCATGGGCCATTATATGGCCGCCGGCAGGTCTAGTTGGGTCGCCGAAGAAAACAGCTGGGTTAGCTTGAACCTGGTTTGTTATAACCACGGCTAGATTGTATGCTTCAGCCAATCTAAGCAGCTTATGCAGATACTGGTTTAGCTTCTGCTGTCTCTCTGAAAGCGTTTCACGTCCAATATATTCTCCTCTGAAGTGGCTTATCATGCTGTCAACTACGACAAGCTTTATGTTGTTCTCCGGACACAGAGTGAAGAGCTTATCTATGAGCAAGCATTGGTGGCTACTATTATATGCCCTTGCAACAAATATGTTGTCGGCGGCTTCACCTGGATTAAGCCCTAAGCTGGATGCTATTTGATATACGCGCTCCGGCATAAATGTCCCCTCGGTATCTATAAACGCAACCTTGCCTTCAAGGCCGCCTCTTTCATATGGCAGCTGGGCTGTAACGGACAGCATCATGCATAACTGTGTTTTACCGGAGCCATACTCCCCTATAAGCTCCGTTATTGCCTGGGTCTCCACTCCGCCGCCTAATATCTCATCCAATTTCTTCGATCCCGTCGTGCAGCGCCTCATACTTTTTCTCCATTCATAATATTCTTGAGCTGTTTTGAAGTCTGCTGCAAGCATTTTACGGGCTGATTCCTGGATCTTGAGCACCGTGGTTAAACCTATATTTGTCTTTTCAGCTATCTCCATTGGCGGCGTGACGGCCAACGCCTCTATCGTTGTGAAACCCGCAGCCCTAAGCTTAGACGCTGTTGATGGCCCAACACCATCTAAACTCTCCAAATCCTCCATTTCAATACGCCTCCCGCATTCCCCCTCTTGAAATCTTCTTCCAGCAGACGGGAACCCTCTCCCCTCTATACATTATGTAAAGAGATATATCAGCGTTCTTGCAGCCACCATTCCATGGGTTTATGCACTACTCTACTAAGATCTCTTCTTTTTGTATGCCAGGTTCTGCTTGAAGCCCGTTCTAAACTTAGCCATTTTCCCACGCCAAGATCATACAGTTGGATATTTAAGCAACCCGTGAAGGATTTGGTGGTCCATAGGTTGCTGAGGTTCTCCGCAGTTCTAACTCTCTTCCCCTCATATTCTTCGCTCAGCATGCTCTAGCTGTCTCAGCAGGTTATTGAGGAACCTTTCTAAATCTATGAGGGCTGCGCCGGATATTCCTACTTCCAGCAGCGATTTCATGTCGATTATTCCGCGATATATAAGGTCTTGAATCCGCTCCTCAAAATCCTCAACTGGCTTAGCGCCGTACTCCTCGCAGACAATACTGTAGATTTTTCTCAGCTCTCTTAGGCTTATATATGCCGACCCACTGGCCTTCAACCCTCTGACCAGAGCTAAAAGAATTAGTCTGCCGTCTCTGTCTAAGCTCAGTATATCCTCAGTAGTTATGGTTGGATTTATTCCACTGTAGACTTTGCGGACATGTTCAGGCGTAACTCTGCTTGAACCGGTATTTTCAGCAAGTGTCCCGGCATAATAAAGTAATTCAAGTCCAACTCTAGCATCCCCATTAATCGGAGGATTAGCAGTTATATCGCTTATTAAATCAAGTGTTTCGTCGAGAACAATATTTGGCTGAAACGCCTCCCTAACCCTATCGGCAAGTATATCTCTGATCTGCTTACTACTGTATCTCGAGAATTCTATTAGTCCTAAGCCGAGTGTCGATCTCTCGCCTGACTCGAGAAGCTTATGCCAATCAAGCGATCTAGCAATAAATATTTCGCCAACTATGGGTATAGGCGTACCTGGGTGCATTTCGGGTATCCGCGTCAAATCATATATTATGTGCTCTCTTGGATTCATGGAGACGAAGTAGTCTATTTCATCAAATGTTATTATCAGAAAGATCTCTTCAAATCTCAGGTACTCGATTAGCTGCCTCATCATCTCCTCCGGGCCTAGGCTCTTAGTCGATATCTTCGGTGTAACCTTCCTAACCAAATTGCTGTAGAGAGTATACCTTGTCATTCCATCAACTTTACAATTAACGTAAACATGCTGCAGGTTAATATCTTCTCTACGTGCTTCCTCAACAATCATCTCACCAAACCTGATCGCCGTACACGTCTTCCCAGTTCCAGTGGGGCCAACGATCTCAGTGAAGCGCGGGTAGACGTTCCATACGTCCTTTAACAGGCTGCCGTAAATTGAGAACAACATATTTATCTGCTGTTCCCTGTGGGGGAGGCGCCTGGGAATATAGTAGGGTGAGAGCTTATTTCTATCCTTAAATATAATTGATTTAGGCAACTTCTAACCCAAAAAATATTTTGCTTAAGACAATAAATTAAGGTTTTTAAGAGGAGACTTTACAGCGGCTCAAGAGGCTTCACGTTACCCATTATAGGTCTAGGTCTCTTTACTGGAGCACACCATTTAACAGCGTTGCTGATAACCTTCAACACGTTAGGGTCGTGATATGTCGGATGCGTTTCATGTCCAGGCCTAAAATAGAATATTTTTCCCATGCCGCGGTAAAAGCAGCATCCGCTTCGAAATACCTCGCCACCCTTAAACCAGCTTATGAATACAAGTTCATCCGGTGGCGGTATATCGAATGGTTCCCCATACATCTCCTCATGCTCTATCTCAAAATAGTCTCCGAGGCCGTCGGCTATTGGATGACCGGGGGCAACAACCCATATCCGCTCCTTCTCGCCGGCCTCCCTCCACTTAAGATTACATGATGTCCCAAGCAAACGCTTAAAGATCTTTGAGAAGTGTCCAGAGTGTAGGACTATTAAGCCCATTCCATCATTCGTGATTCTTCTATAGACCCTATCAACAACTGAGTCGCTGACTTTATCATGTGCGGCGTGACCCCACCAAATTAGCACGTCAGTGTTGTTAAGGGCTTCCTCTGTTAATCCGTGTTCAGGTTCATCGAAGGTTGCGGTTCTAACATTGAAGCCTTGGGAATCTAGGTGTCTGGCTATAGCCATGTGGATTCCATCCGGGTAAATCTTGGCGACTCTCGGATCCCTCTTTTCATGGATAAACTCATTCCAAACAGTAACATTTACCTTGCCGCTCATATCGCATCACGCTAAAATATAAGTTGATTCTCAAAATAAGTTTTCCGCAGATTACAAATGAAAGCCTTTTTCATTCAAGGCCTAACTATGATTTTAACGGCATCTTTAAGGGTTTTCTTCAGCGCCTTCTCAACTTCATCCAAAGATATCACATGCGATATCAAGCCTTTAACGTCTACTCTCCTCGATGCTATCAAAGATATTGCCGCATCCATCGAGTATGGATTTATGAAGCTGCCTAGAATCGTTATTTCCCTCCTATATACATCATAGGGTTTTATTGCAGCCAGATCCTCCTCGGAGGCTACGCCGAAAATCAATATTTTGCCTCCTGAGCCAACTATCTTTAAGGCTTCTTCAACGTGTCTTGCTCCGCCAACAGCCTCTACAACTACATCTACGCCTAAGCCTGAAGTAGCATCTTTGGTAACCTTCACTAGATCATCTTTAATTGGATCTATGACCACATCAGCCCCAAGTTTCTCAGCAACTTTTCTCCTAAGCTCCATTGGCTCAGACACTATTATCAGTGATGCGCCGTAAATCTTGGCTAACTGAAGGTGCAGCAAGCCTATTGGGCCGGCGCCGAGGATGGCTACTTTAAAGCCCAATGCGGGGGAGGCCAGTTTCCACCCATGTAGGCAGCAGCTCAGGGGTTCAGCCAATGCAGCCTCCTCAAAGGAAATTCTTCCCGGCATCTTATATGCTAGCTGCGCTGGAGCCCTAACATATTCAGCGAACCCTCCGTCTGCTTTAACGCCTATGGGAAATAAATCTGGGCATAGATGTTTTCTCCCAGCTCTGCAGAAGATACAGTGGCCGCAGCTTAGATTCGGGTCTATTACCACTTGGTCCCCGATTGAAAAGTACTTTGATGCCTCGGAGCCAGCATCAACGATTACTCCGGAAAACTCATGCCCCGGTATAATGGGGAACTTAGCCATTTTAACCTTTCCCTCATAGATATGTATGTCGGTTCCGCAGACTCCGCATGCCTTCACCTTAACCAGAATATCGCTTGAACCTGTAGGCGGCTCATCTACGTCAACAACCTTTACACTGTGAGGTTTATCTATGCGTGCAGCCCTCATATCCTATCCCTCAAACTAAATATTGTTCCCGACAACGATATCTTGGAATTATGATAAAAGGTGTTTGATATTATCCTAGTAAATCTCATCAGCGCAGATTCATTTAAATGATGAGAAAAATAAAATGAATGGATTCGGCTCGCAGTCTAGTAAAAAATATATTAAAGTTATTACTTTACTATTTTTCATGAAAGTTAAACTCATAGGAATAATCGCAGTTTTTACAGCTCTAACAGCTACCATGACCTGCATAATGTTTCCGATGCCTAGGCCCCTAGGTTATGTAAATTTAGGTGAAATAGCAATTTTTCTATCTTCTATACTCTTCGGCCCCGTAGTTGGAGCCTTCTCAGGAGGAGTTGGCTCAATGGTTGCGGACATCGCCTTGGGCTACTACGTGTATGCGCCTGCCACCCTTCTAATCAAGGGCTTTGAGGGTTTCATAGTAGGGTACCTTCGAAAACTTAATGAAATCGCGGCGATGCTCATGGGCAGCTTATCCATGGTCTTTGGCTACTTCCTCTTCGACTACATTCTTTATGGTCCAGTAGCGTGGCTGGACCTCCTCTTTTTTGCAGCCTCTTTGATACGCATATCCATTTCTTATCTGATTTTAAGGCTTTTGAAAAAATCACCTATAATGAAAAACCTTCAATGTTAAGAGATGAGAATATGGAGAAAACTAGGGGTCCTCATTTCATATACTCGTTGCCATTAATTTATGGTCCAGCTAGCTCGAGGAGGCTTGGCCTATCACTGGGCATTAACCCGTCTCCCCTTACATGTTCTTTTAGCTGCGTGTATTGCGAGTGTGGAGAAAAGGCTTTTTATGCACCTGCGCCTGAAAAGGTTGCGCTGGATATTGGATGGGATGTTATTCTTAAGCCCCTAAGCAATGCTCTGAATACATATCGCAAGTTAGATGCGATAACGTTTTCAGGTACAGGGGAACCGACATTAAATAGTCAACTTCCTGTAATGATTAAAAATGTAAAAGATATAGCTGGCGCCCCTGTGGTTATATTCACTAACGCATCTCTAATTTATAGAGATGACGTTAAGGAAACGTTATCTCTTGCAGATAAAGTGGTGGCTAAACTCAACGCATCAACGCAGGAGATTTTCTTAAATATAAATAGACCTGTTAACAAGGGTTTAAGTATAAATGAAATTATTGAGGGCTTAACGGAATTCCGACGGAATTTTTCCAGCGGCCTCTCAATAGAGGTCTTGCTAGTTGATTTAGCGGGAGCTAAGGGAAATTCCGACGAAAAAGAAATATGTGGAATTGCCGAAGCATTGAGGCAAATAGAGCCTGAGAGCGTTCAAATACATACAATTGCCAGGTTTCCTTTTGAAAACTTTGTTTACCCAGTTTCAAAAGAGAAGCTCGAAGAAGCGCGCATGATATTTGAGGGGATTCTGGGCGCTGGAAGGATACACGTTTATTACAGCGGCGGCCTCAAATACTCGATATTCAGGTCAACTCTGCTAAATCTTCTCATGGAGAAAAATCCCGAAGACTATGAAAGAATTTTAACCGGCTCATGTAGATGCCCATTCACAGATCGGCAGCTTAATCCAATGAATTTCTGCTACTGTTCCATCTGCGGCTCAATTTTCCACATGAGAGCTGCCACTATAAGGATGCTGGAGGATAGATATGTGCTTCTTTGCCCCAGATGCATGAAGGAAGGTTGAACGTTGATGGGAAAACTTCCAAAGGAAATGCTTGAAAAGTATGTCTTTCCCCGCGTTGGGTTAAGGAGGCCGGAGGTTCTTATTGGCCCAAGATATGGAGAAGACGCGGCAATAATAAGCATTAATGATGAGAAGGTCCTTGTAGTTCACTCTGATCCCATAACGGCGGCCTGTGAACATTTGGGGTGGCTTGCAGTTAACATTGCATGTAACGACATAGCTGTCAGAGGAGCTGAGCCGCGATGGGTTCTCCCCGTTATTCTTTTACCTGAGAGCCGACAAGATCTTCTAGATGAGATAATGGGTGAAGTGGATTCAGCGGCGAAAGCGCTGGGAGTAATGGTGGTTGGGGGTCATACTGAATACATATCCATGTTGAAGAGGCCGGTGATCTCCATGACTGCTATGGGCGTAACCTATAAAAAAAGGTATATAACAACTGGAGGCGGAAAACCCGGAGACAGCATACTTATGACTAAGACGGCTGGAATTGAAGCAACAGCAATACTGGCAAGAGACTTCGAAGAATTATTATTTAAGAAAGGCGCATCTATGAGCCTTATTAAAAAGGCACAGAGCTTCATATCAAAAGTCAGTGTTGTGAGGGAAGCCCTTATTCTCGCGGATTTAGGCGTTCATGTAATGCATGATCCAACATCCGGTGGAATACTGGGCGGCCTCTACGAAATCGCCTGCGCCTCCAATGTTGAGCTGAGAGTAATGGAGGAAAAGATACCGATAGCAGATGAAACCAAAATATTTTGCAATCTTCTAGGTTTAAATCCCTTAAAAGTTTTGAGTTCAGGTTCTCTACTGGCTCTTATCCCGGAAGATAAAGTTGAAGAATCTATGGAGCAGCTTAGAAAAGCACATATAGATTCTGCTGTCATAGGCTACGCATGCAACGGCTGCGGCTGCATCCTAACTAAAAGGGATGGTGCCGCTGAAAGAATTGACAAGCCAATAGAGGATGAGCTCGTGAACCTGTGGAGAGAAATATAGGTGTTTTCCGCAGCTTAAATCAGCTCATGTGAACTGCAATACTTTTCGTGAACAAAGGATCTCTTGAAGAAACGGTTTCAGAGATCATTAAAATTAGAAACGGTCAGCCAATATGTTGGCTGGATTTGACGGCCTTAGAAGGTGCAACGATACTGACGCCATATTTCCAGCGGCAATATTATCTTCTTTCATACCACTTAATTTTTATAGCGAAGTTTCTTTCTATAAATGCAACAAAGTATATATGAAGAGATGTTTTAAGGTTGAAACTATAATTGACAGTTTCTTATTGGTGTAGCGTTTATGCTGGTGGTTGCAGAGAAACCCTCTGTCGCAAAGAACATTCGTCTAGCAATTAAACCATCTCCATCAGTTATTGCTTTAAAGGGGCATATACTTGAACTAGATTTTCCAAAGCAATATTCTAGTTGGAGAAGTATTGATCCACGCGAACTCTTCAGGGCTCCCATAGAATGGGAGATTAGAGACGTTGAGGTATATAAAAGTCTGGTGGACGCCGTTAAGGGGGCAGGCATGCTTGTCTTAGCGACAGATAATGATCCGGAAGGCGAATTAATAGCCTATGAAACTCTTCTAATAGCGGAGAAAGTTCTTGGAGGCATCCCTCGATATGGCCGGATGAGGTTTAACACTGTTACGTCAAGCGAGCTCAGGCATGCGTGGGGGAAGCTTGAACCAGATCTAAAGTGGAACTGGGTTTGGAAGGCTCTCCTCCGCCACAAATTTGATTTAATAACTGGAGCCGCCTATACGAGGCTTCTAACGCTTTCAAAGAAGCTGAGTAATAATGGTTTAATCTCTTGGGGCTCATGTCAAATGCCAACCCTCTGGTTTGTTTATCAGAGGGAGATGGAGATCAGAAACTTTAAACCTGAAAAATATTATATTCTGTCAGCAGTCCTAGATGTTCACGGTGTTAAGCTTAAAGTTTCCTCTGAACCCCTCAAGGACGTTAGCAAAGCTAGGGAAGCATATTATTTAGCTCGAAGCGCAAAGCATGCTACAGTCACCGGTTTTCAGCTCAAAGACGAGTTTGAGCGTAAACCACTCCCAACAGACACAGACTCAATGCTGCAGGATCTCTCCAAAATTATAGGGTTGAGCGCCGCTAAAATCATGGCGCTGGCGGAGTCTCTTTATGGCGACGGCTATATAAGCTATCCTAGAACAGAGACTAACATGTGGCTGACAGTAGACCATAAGCCCATACTCTCAGTTCTCTCAACTACACCCCTCGGCAAATATATAAATATGTTAAACTTCAGTCCGAGAGATGGCAATAAAAATGACGGAGCGCATCCACCAATATACCCAACTGCATATTATCCACGGTCTGATGAAAGAGGAAAAATCTGGGAGTATATTTCTAGGCGTTATCTTGCAAATGTTATTGGTAAAGATGCCCTCTTGAAGAGGTGGAGGCTAAGTGTTAACGTCAATGAAATCAAGATGGACGCGACAGGCAGATACTTCGTTGATGAGGGCTTCTACTCTATGTTCCCATACTTTAAACCTAAAGACACAATTTGGATTCCGGAGTTACATGTGGGTGAGAAGCTGCCAGTTATTAAGGTCGAGCTTAGGGAGAAGGAGACTAAGCCGCCGCCGCGTCTAACGGAGTCTGAGCTACTTAGGCTTCTAGAGAAAAACTCTATTGGAACCGACGCTACGAGAGCGGATTATCCGCAGATCATTGTTGAAAGAGGATACGCTGAGAAGAGACGTAGATCTTTCTATTTGAGCAGTTTAGGTGAAAATCTAATAAATCTCTTGAGGGAAGTCGACGAAAGGCTTGTTACACCAGATACGAGACGATACGTTGAACAATTAATGGCTGAAGTTGAGGATGGAAAGATAAACATGGACAAAGCTCTCGGAGAAGCCTTAAAAATATACGAGAACCTATTTGACAGGGTTTCGACAAGATTAAAGATGTGGGGAGGAGGGAAGTTTTCCGCCGCTAAATGAGTTTAGGCGCCGTTTTTCCCCTGATGAAGAAGGTTAAAATTGAACGCGGCAACTTAGCGGATTATTTTTCGGCCGGTTAGGTTGCAAAGAGGTGCCTGAACCTTAAACGATGGAGGCTGCGATAGGCGCGACATTTAAGCTGAGTTCTTAACTTAACTAGTCGACAGCCAAGCTCAAGCTGCCGCATCTATTAAATTTTTATAGAAAACTTTTTAATGATATAATTCTAAAAACTCTATTCGGCAGGAGGATTGATTTGTTCAGCGGAGAGGTTAAAGTTATCGAGTATAAAGACTTCCCAGAGGGCTTAAAGATCATCTGCGGTCTTCCAGATGTTGGCTTAGTGGGATCCATCGCCGCCGCGCACATAATTTCCAAACTGAACCTTAAGGAAGTCGCTTATATAGAAACCGACCTTCTTCCGCCAATAATTATGCTTGAGAATGGGCTTCCAAGGACGCCTATAAGAATATTTATGGGCGACGGCATTGCAGTCCTGAACTCTGAAATAGCTATTCCGTCAGACGCAATATATCCAGTTATTAGAGGCATAATTAATTGGGTCTGGAAAAAGAAGATTGACAAAATATTCACTTTAAGCGGGCTGCCCGTTCCAAACCGCCATGAACTTGAGAAAATAAGAATTTTTGGAGCGGCCTCAAACGATGCCATGATTAAAGTTCTCAAGGAGAACGAAGTCGAGATTATAGAAAGAGGTTTCCTCGTTGGTCCACAAGCCCTGATCCTGAAATATTGCGTGGAGAGAAATATTCCGGCGATAACGCTTTTAGCAGAGACATTCTATAATTATCCTGATCCAGAAGCCTCCTCGGTAGTTATACGGGCGCTTAATAGAATAGCAAATATGAATGTGGATGTCTCTGAGCTAGTGGAGAAGGGCGAGGAGGTGCGCTTAACTATGAGAGACATGATGAGGAGGACACAAGCAGAGCTTGCTAAGATGAGAAAGTCCCATGAATATGATGTCCCAGGCTTCTACATTAGGTAGAGTAGGCTTATGGAGGAGAATGAAATGAGTGTGAGAAGGAGAAGGTCAATCTTCGATCTTCTACGTGAATATGTTGAGGAGATTGAGACTTTAACGGATGAAATGGTTGAGAGACTTATGGAAAAGCCAAGCTGGGATGTTAGATCGCAGTCCCTTGAGCCGCTATGTGACGTCTATGTTAGCCGCGATAAGGTTATTGTGACCGCTGACCTACCGAAAGCAGATCCAAAAAGCATTAGGATAAGCCCCATAAGAGATGACCTAATAGAGATAACGGCAGACATAAGGGTTAAGATAAATTTCGAGGATTTAGGCGTCAGTCACAGGAGGGGAGAGTTTACATGCTTCTGCTGTAGAGTTCCCCTCCCGGTTCCAGTGGAGGTAAGCGGGGCGAAAGCTAGGTTCGTGAGGGGGATACTGGAGATAACCTTCCCGAGAAAGAAGGGATATGAGATTAAAGTAGAATAGTCTTCCCGATTTTCCCAAAATTTTCCATCCGCTGCTTATAAAGATGGGCGCCCGGAAAACCCGGAGCTTTATCCCCTGAACCGGCAGATGCGTAGAGCCCCGGGCGAACGCTGGAGGCCTCGTGGCGTAAGCCACGCTTCCAGCGGAACGGGCTGGAGGGGCGACCAATAAAGCCTAACCCGAAGGAAAAGCTGGAAGCCCTTTCGGCGATAGAAACCTAATAGAATCCGTATACTCGTCATTCAAGCAGAGGATAAAGGTATTCTTCAACACAATCAAACCCGCTTAACAGAAGCGAAAGATATAG
>Ga0105158_1000090_pt1 | contig 39885 bp, 59 predicted proteins | sample LHCtaG_FD_81567 | JGI IMG/M metagenome (GOLD analysis project Ga0105158, IMG submission 81567) | Hot spring microbial communities from Little Hot Creek, USA to study Microbial Dark Matter (Phase II) - LHC4sed_matched | ecosystem: Environmental > Aquatic > Thermal springs > Hot (42-90C) >...
GGGTGATAATGTGAATTTGGAGGTTGAGCTTTTGGAGCCTGTGGCTTTGGAGCCTGGTTTGAGGTTTGCTATTCGAGAGGGCGGAAAGACCGTAGGAGCTGGGGTTGTAACAGAAGTGATGGAATAATCAAGAGGAGTTTCAGCAATGGCAGGGGAGAGGATTCGGGTCTGTTTAAAAGCTTATGATCATCGGCTGCTGGATCGTTCGGTAAGGGAGATTGTGGATACTGCCAAAAGAACTGGAGCGAAGGTGGTGGGTCCAGTGCCCCTGCCTACGCGTATTTATAAATTCACCCTTTTACGATCACCTCACAAACATAAAAGAGGTATGGAGCAATTCGAGATAAGAACCCATAAAAGGCTCGTGGATATCGTGGAACCTACGCAACAAACGGTCGATGCACTCATGAAGTTGGAATTGCCAGCAGGCGTTGAGGTAGAAATAAAGTTACCCAAGGGGTAATGACCATGTTTAAGGGGATAATAGGTAGAAAGTTGGGCATGACTCAAGTTTTCGATCAGAAAGGGAATGTGATTCCGGTGACGGTGATAGAGGCTGGGCCTTGTTCGATTGTGCAGATAAAGACCGAGGAGAAAGAGGGGTATAATGCCATTCAGCTTGGTTTTTTGCCCAAAAAGGCTTCCAGGGTCAATAAACCGCTTTTGGGACATTTCCAAAAGGCAGGGGTAGGCCCATTTTACATCCTTAAGGAGTTTAAGGTCGAAAACCCGGAGGGGTGTACGTTGGGGCAGGAGATCCGTGTTGACCTTTTTAAACCGGGCGATTATGTGGACGTTATCGGTTGGACAAAAGGAAGAGGGTTTACGGGGGTTATGAAACGACACAACTATTCCGGTGCTCCTTCAAGTCATGGCACAAGTGATTATCATAGGCATGGGGGGTCGGTTGGTTCCAACACGGATCCCGGTCGTACCTGGAAAGGGAAAGGGATGCCCGGTCGTTATGGTAACGAAAGGGTGACCGTTCAGAATCTTTTAGTAGTTGATGTTAAACCGGAAAAGAACCTTCTTTTAGTAAAGGGAGCTGTGCCAGGAGGAGTTAACTCTATAGTCCTCATCCGGGAAGCCAAAAAGAAGAGGGGTTAAGATGGCTAAAGCTGATTTATATGATCTAAAAAGCGGAAAAATTGGCGAAGTCGAATTAAAGGATGAAATCTTCCTATACCCAACAAAGCCTCATTTGTTTTATGAGGTGGTTAAGTGGCAACTGGCAAAAAGGCGGAGGGGGACTCATTGCACGAAGACAAGGGCCGAGGTCTCTGGAGGTAGTCGTAAGCCTTGGCCTCAAAAACACACTGGAAGAGCCCGTCACGGTAGTATCCGTTCTCCCATATGGAGACATGGAGGAATAGTCTTCGGTCCTAAACCCAGAGATTACGAATATACTTTGCCTAAAAAGGTAAGAAAAGCTGCTTTGAAATCTGCTATAAGTCTACGGTTTAAGGAAGGGAAGGTCTTCGTAGTGGAGGATTTTGAGCTTGAGCAGATGAAGACCAAAAAGTTCGTAGAAGCTATGGAAAAGCTTGGGCTAAAGGAGCAGAAGACCCTTATTGTCATCGACAAAAAAGACGAGGTATTAGAAAAAGCTGCTCGTAATGTTCCCTGGGCCAAAGTTTTGAGATGGGAAGGGTTGAACGTCTTTGACCTTCTTTATTACCAAAACCTGGTGATTTTAAAAGAGGCTTTACCCAAAATCGAAGAGAGGTTATTGAGATGAGGGATCCTCATCAGATAATAATAAGGCCGATCATTACCGAAAAGGCCATGGAGCAGAAGGAGAAGTTTAACAAGGTGACCTTTGAAGTGATAAAGGACGCTAACAAATTGGAGGTCAAAGAGGCGGTTGAGAGGCTCTTTGGAGTTAAGGTGGAAAAGGTTAATATTGTCAATGTCCATGGAAAACGGAGATATCGATTCGGCAGGATTTTAGGGAGGGAACCCAACTGGAAAAAGGCCATAGTGACGCTTAAAGAAGGATATAAAATTGAGTTCTTCGAGGGAGCGTAAAAGATGGGCATAAGGTCCTTTAAACCTACAACGCCAGGAAGAAGGTTTATGACGGTTTCCACCTTTGAGGAGATCACCCGGGATGAACCGGAATGGAGTTTGGTGGAGCCGTTGAAGAAGAACGCCGGCAGGAACTGTTACGGCAGGATTACGGCCAGGCACCGAGGAGGTGGGCATAAAAGGCTCTATCGGATCATAGACTTCGTGAGGAGGGACAAAGCGGGTATTCCGGCGAAGGTGGTTTCAATAGAGTACGATCCCAATCGTTCTGCGAGGATAGCCCTTCTTCAATATGCGGATGGGGAAAAAAGGTATATCCTTTGGCCGGTAGGGCTTAAGGTAGGCGATACGGTAATGGCCGGTGAGAATGCGGAGATAAAGCCTGGTAATGCGTTGCCGTTACGGAACATTCCCGTTGGAACTATAGTACATAATGTGGAACTTAAAATAGGAAAAGGTGGTCAACTTGCTCGTTCGGCAGGGGCTTATTGCCAGATTATGGCGAAAGAAGGCGATTATGCCCATTTGAGGCTCCCTTCAGGCGAGATAAGGCTTGTTCATTTGGATTGTTACGCAACAGTGGGTCAGGTGGGCAATTTGGATCACGAGAATATCACTATAGGGAAAGCCGGTCGTTCAAGATGGATGGGATGGAGGCCCTTTGTGAGGGGAGTGGCGATGAACCCCATAGATCACCCCCTTGGAGGAGGTGAGGGAAAGGCTCATGGGGGAAGGCATCCTTGTAGCCCGTGGGGACAGCTGGCTAAAGGTTATAAGACCAGAAGAAGGAAGGACACCGATAAGTACATAATTAAACGGAGAAAGTAGAATGGGGCGTTCGAGGAAAAAAGGTCCATATGTGGATCCAAAATTGTTGGAGAAAGTGCGAAAGCTAAAAGAGGAAGGAAAAACCGATAAGGTCATTAAGACATGGTCGCGGCGTTCTACTATAATCCCTGAATTTGTAGGTTTGACCTTTGCCGTTCATAACGGTATGAAATTCATACCGGTCTATGTGACCGAACAGATGGTCGGTCATAAGTTAGGCGAGTTTGCTCCTACTAGGACCTTTAGAGGACATGCTGGTGATAAAAAAACCAGGGTGGTGAAGAAGTGATGGAGGTTATAGCCAGGGCCAAATACTTAAGGATATCGCCCTTTAAGGCGAGGCGTGTGGCCAAGTTAGTGAAGGGCAAAAGGGTTGATGAAGCATTGGCCATTTTGTCCTTCACCAAGAAGAAGTTTGCCCCTATGTTGAGTAAGGTTATAAAGTCGGCAGTGGCCAATGCCGAAAACAACACGGGTCTTGACGTGGATCGACTGTGGGTGAAGAACGTTTTAGTCGATGAAGGACCTATGTGGAAACGTTGGAGGCCAAGAGCGATGGGTAGGGCTACTCCCATACTCAAAAGGACTAGTCACGTAACGGTAATTCTCGAAGAGAGGAGTAAGTGATGGGGCAGAAGGTTCATCCGATAGGATTTCGTCTTGGTATCACCAAAGGATGGAAGGCCAAGTGGTATGCTGAAAAGGGATACGGGGATCTATTAGAAGAGGATTTAAAGATAAGGCGATATATTAAGGAAAAGCTTTACCATGCGGGTATCTCCACCATTTTGATAGAAAGGGTTGCCGCGAGTAAAGCGGGACGAGTGAAAATAGACATATGGACCGCCAGGCCGGGTTTGGTAATAGGTAAGAAGGGAGCGGAAGTGGAGAATCTCAAAAAGGAATTAGAAGGTATGACCCAGAAGGAGGTGATACTCAACATAAAGGAGATAAGGAGGCCCGAACTCGATGCTCAGCTTGTGGCTGAGAATATCGCCTTCCAGATTGAAAGAAGGGTTAGCCACAGGAGGGCTATGAAGAGGGCCATTTCTATGGCGATGAAGCTTGGAGCCCAAGGGGTGAAGGTTAGTTGTAAAGGGAGGCTCGGAGGGGCGGAGTTGGCCAGAACGGAATGGTATAGAGAGGGCAAGTTGCCCCTTCAAACCCTAAGGTCAGACATAGATTACGGTTTTGCGGTTGCTAAGACAAAATACGGGACTATCGGCGTTAAGGTGTGGATTTATAAAGGGGAGTTTTTGGAGAAGGAGGATTTGAGCGATGCTTCAGCCTAAAAGGACAAAGTATCGAAAACAACAACGAAGGAATGTAAGAACAAGGGCTACATCCGGAACCTTCTTACATCTGGGTGAATATGGGCTTCAGGCCCTCAAGGGGTGTTGGCTTACAGCGAGGCAAATAGAAGCGGCAAGGGTTGCCATTACTAGGTACATGCGGAGAACCGGAAAATTATGGCTGAGGGTCTTCCCCGACAAACCAGTTACCAAAAAGCCGGCTGAAACGAGAATGGGTAAGGGGAAAGGCGACGTAAAAGAATGGGTAGCGGTGGTAAGGGCTGGAAAGATCCTTTTCGAATTAGAAGGTGTCCCAGAAGAAGAAGCAAGGGAAGCCTTCAGAATTGCGGCTCATAAGCTTCCAATACCAGTAAGGTTTGTCAAGCGGGAAGAAGGGCTATGAAGGCAAGGGAATTGAGAAAAATGAGTGCTGAAGAGCTTAAACAGAAAGAGAGGGAATTGAGGGAGGAGTTGTTTAATTTGCGGTTTCAACATTCACTAGGGCAGTTGACCAATCCTGCTCGGATCTCCCAAGTAAAAAAGGAGATCGCCAGGATAAAGACCATACTTCGCGAAAGGGAACTTGGAAAGGAGAGTAAGTGATGACGCAAAGAGGGCAGAAGAAGACAGAAGTGGGAATTGTGGTCAGTGATAAGATGGAAAAGACCGTGGTGGTAAGAGTGGAGAGGTTGGTTAAGCACCCTAAATATGGTAAGGTGATGAGGCGGTACAAGAAGTTTTATGCTCATGATGAAAAAAACGAATGCAGAGTAGGGGATAAGGTATTAATAATAGAGACAAGGCCCTTAAGCAAGCTTAAAAGATGGAGAGTTTTAAAAATTTTAGAAAGAGCAGAACGGCCTTTGGTAGGTGCAGGGGAGGTGATAGGCAATGATCAGGCCAACGACCAAATTGGAAGTAGCCGATAACAGTGGAGCGAAGAAGATAATGTGTATAGGGATTTTGGGTGGGAAGAAGAAGTTTGCCACTGTAGGTGATATTATTATCGCCTCAGTGAAAGATGCTTTGCCTAATTCAAAGATAGAAAAGGGAGATGTAGTGAGGGCTGTGGTGGTGAGGACTAAAAAGGAGATAAGAAGGCCTGATGGTTCCTATATAAAGTTCGATGATAACGCAGCGGTTGTAGTCAATCAACAAAATGAGCCCATCGGGACCCGTATATTTGGGCCTGTGGCCAGGGAATTAAGGGCCAAACATTTCATGAAAATCGTTTCGTTGGCCCCGGAGGTACTTTAAATGAGGAAGTTTCACGTAAAAAAAGGCGACCTGGTAATGGTTATCGCTGGTAAGGATAAAGGGAAATCGGGTAAGGTGCTCAGGGTGATTTCCAAAGAGGAAAGGGTGGTTGTTGAAAGGATAAACCTCATAAAAAAGCACCTAAGGCCCAATCCCACAACGGGTCAAGGGGGTATTGTAGAGACTGAGGCTCCTATACATATTTCTAATGTTATGCCCATTTGTCCCAGTTGTAATCGCCCAACTCGGGTGGGTCGGAAAATTTTGGAAAGCGGCATTAAGGTTAGAGTTTGTAAACGATGTGGAGAATCCTTGGATAAGAAATGAGGTGATCGAAGATGAAGTCTCCGATGAAGGAATATTATATGAAAGAAGTGGTGCCCAAACTGATGGAAAAATTCGGTTATAAGAACATAATGGAGGTCCCTCGAGTAGTTAAGATTGTAGTAAATATGGGACTTGGAGAGGCCATTCATGACATAAAGGTCCTGGAATCCTGTATGGAAGATTTAAAGGCTATCACCGGTCAACAACCCGTAGTGACCAAGGCTAAACGTTCCATAGCTCAATTTAAACTCCGTAAAGGCATGTCCATTGGATGTATGGTGACTCTAAGAAGGGAAAGGATGTACGAATTTTTCAACCGTCTGGTTAATATAGCGCTTCCCAGGGTAAGAGATTTCAGGGGAGTTTCTCCCTATTCCTTTGACGGAAGGGGGAATTACACCTTGGGGTTGAAAGAACAGATCATCTTTCCCGAGGTGAACTACGATAAGGTTTATAAGATTAAAGGGATGAACGTGACGATCGTAACTTCGGCCAAAACCGACGAGGAAGCGAGGGAATTATTGAGGCTTATGGGAATGCCTTTTAGAGAAGAAAGGAGGGCTAAGGAGGATGCCGAGGAAGGCTCAGATAGAAAAGGCAAAAAGGCCGCCCAAGTTTAAGGTGAGGCATCGTAATCGTTGTAGCGTTTGTGGTCGGGCAAGAGGGTATTTTAGGAAATTTAAGCTCTGTAGGATGTGCCTCAGGAAATATGCCCTTGAGGGCTTAATACCCGGGGTAAGAAAGTCCAGTTGGTAGGTGGTACCATGATGACAGATCCAATTGCTGATATGTTAACTCGAATAAAAAATGCGCTTCAGGCCAAAAAGGAAGAGGTGGATATACCCTCTTCCAACCTCAAATTGAGAATAGCTGAAATTTTGAAGGAGGAAGGGTATATAAGAGACTTTAAGCTGATACAAGATGCAAAACAGGGAATAATAAGGGTTTTTCTAAAATATGACGAATGCGGTGAACCGGTGATAAGTGGCCTCAAAAGGGTCAGTAAACCTGGAAGGCGGATTTACGTTTCTAAAGACAAAATACCTCGCGTCATGAGGGGGTTAGGGGTAGCGATCCTTACTACTTCGAAAGGAGTTATGACCGATAGAGAGGCTCGTAAAATGGGCGTGGGTGGTGAAGTAATCTGTTATGTGTGGTGAGGTGAGTGAGATGTCAAGGATCGGAAGAAAACCAATAGAGATTCCTCAAACGGTGAAGGTAAAGGTCGAGGGCGATATAATTGAGGTCCAAGGCCCGAAGGGCGTTTTGACCCACCGAATTCCGGAGGAGCTTCAGGTTCAATTAGAAGATGGGAAGGTCCTGGTTCAAAGGAAAGTTGAGAATAGAAGAGCGCGGGCCCTGCATGGGTTAACGAGGACTCTGATAGCTAATATGGTGAAAGGAGTAACCGAAGGTTTTGAGAAACGGTTGGATATAGTGGGAGTTGGTTATAGGGCGCAACTGGAGGGGAATGTCCTTAAGCTTAGTTTGGGTTACTCACATCCGGTAATATATCCGATACCAGAGGGTATAAAGATTGAGGTTCCTCAGCCTACAAAGATAGTGGTTAAAGGCATAGATAAGCAGAAGGTGGGTCAAGTGGCTGCGGAGATAAGGAGTTTTAGGGAGCCCGACTCCTATAAGGGGAAAGGCATTCGTTATGAAGGAGAGATTGTGAGATTAAAAGCTGGAAAAGGGAGGGGTAAGAGGTAAAATGTCAAAGAAACGGCTTAAAGGGAGGATAAGGAGAAAACTTCGAATAAGGAAGAAGATTTCGGGGACGTCTGAGAGGCCTAGGCTTTGTGTTTACAGAAGTTTAAAACACATGTACGCTCAAATAATCGATGATACCATAGGACATGCTTTAGTTGCGGCTTCTACTTTAGATAAGGAATTAAGGGATAAGTTAAAGAGTACTGGCAACATTGAAGCCGCAAAAGAAGTGGGAAGGTTGATAGCTAAAAGAGCTCTAGAAAAAGGGATTAAAAAGGTGGTCTTTGACCGTAATGGTTTTCTTTATCATGGCAGGGTCAAAGCCGTTGCAGAAGGAGCTAGAGAAATGGGACTGGAGTTTTAGGGATGAGGAAGGTGAGGGAAAGGATCAATCTGGAAGGGATTATGTTAATCGAAAGGGTAGTTTACATAAACCGTGTTTCTCGAGTCACATCAGGTGGGAAGAGGTTTAAGTTCACCGCCTTAGTAGTAGTGGGGGATGGGAGGGGAATTGTGGGTTATGGTCTTGGCAAGGCCCAAGAGGTGATGGAAGCTATAAGAAAGGGAGTGGAAAGGGCTAAGAAGAATTTGATAAGGATACCTCTCCTTAATAATACTATCCCCCATGAGGTAATAGGTGAGTTCGGAGCCTCTCGAGTGTTACTTAAGCCAGCATCTGAAGGGACCGGAGTTATCGCTGGATCTGTAGTAAGGGCGGTGATGGAATGCGCGGGAGTCCAAAATGTGTTGACCAAATCTTTGGGCTCCAATAACCCTCATAATCTTCTTAAAGCTACCTTTCAAGGGCTTATGAGCCTTAAATCTCCTGAGGAAGTGAGTCGGAGAAGGGGGAAACCACTTAAGGAACTTATGGGGTGATGGAAGATGGCTTATTTGAGGGTTAAGCTCGTAAAGAGTCCTATAGGTTATCCGAAAAGACAAAGAGAGACGCTCAAGGGAATGGGGCTTACGCGTTTGAATAAGGAGGTAATCCTTAAGGATACTCCTCCGGTAAGAGGTATGATAAAAAAGGTGGCCCATTTAGTGGAGGTGAGGTACGAAGATGTTGTCCAATCTTAAACCGCCAAAAGGTGCTATTCATTCTCCAAAGAGGGTTGGTCGAGGTCCGGGTTCCGGGCATGGTAAGACCTCTTGTAGAGGACACAAAGGGCAAAAGTCCCGTACCAGTCCCGATATGCCCACGGGTTTTGAGGGGGGCCAACTGCCTTTACATAAAAGGCTTCCCAAAAGGGGATTCCATAACCCTTTGAAGAAGGAATTTGCAATAGTAAATGTGAAGGATCTTAACCGATTTCCTGCTGGTTCGGTAGTGGATGAGGAAGCTCTGAGAAAAGCCGGGTTAGTAAAGGGGAAATGGGATGGTATTAAGATCTTAGGAGATGGGGAGCTCAAGGTTCCTCTTACCGTTAAAGCTCATAAATTTAGCGCCAGTGCGATTGAAAAGATCAAAGCCGCCAACGGGACTGTGGAGATCCTTCCCCTATGAATGGTGTAGCTAACATCTTTAGAGTCCCTGAGCTAAGACGAAGGATCTTTATGACTTTGGTTTTGTTGGCTGTTTATCGAATAGGTTGTTATATCCCCGTGCCAGGGATTGATCGAGAGGCTTTGGCTTATTTTTTCCAACAAGCTGGGGGCATAATAGGCCTTTTTAACCTTTTTGCTGGCGGAGCCCTTAAAAGGTTAAGCATTTTTGCACTTGGAATTATGCCTTACATCAGTACGGCCATCATTATGGAACTTCTAACTGTGGTGATTCCAGAGCTTGGTCAGCTAAAAAAAGAAGGCGAATACGGCAGGCGAAAGATAAACCAATACGTTCGTTACGGGACCGTCTTGCTCTCTTTCTTCCAAGGATTGGGTCTCGCCTTAGGGCTTGAGGCCATGCATGGGGTAGGGGGAACCCCAGTAGTGCTTAATCCGGGATGGAGCTTTCGGTTTATCACTGCTTTAACCCTTGCGACAGGTACCACCTTTCTCATGTGGCTCGGAGAACAGATTACCGAAAGGGGTATAGGAAACGGGATTTCACTGATAATTTTCGCTGGAATTGTGGCGGGTATTCCTCAGGCTTTCTCCAATACCTTTAGGCTGATCCGTGTTGGTGAAATGAATATTTTCTTAGGGATCCTGATAGCAATATTGGCCTTGGCAGTTGTTGCTTTCGTGATATTTATGGAGACTTCTTACAGACGAATCCCAATACAATATGCAAAAAGGATCGTCGGAAGAAGAATTTACGGGGGGCAGAGTGCTTTTTTACCCTTGAAGTTAAACACTTCAGGTGTTATACCGCCAATATTCGCATCTTCTTTATTGATGTTTCCTATGACAGTAACTAATTTTATTCATCATCCTTGGATGGATGCTGTTAAAAATATTTTTAGCCCTACAGGTTTTCTTTATAACTTGTTGTATGTTATCTTGATTATATTTTTTTGTTATTTTTACACGGCTATTATTTTTAATCCGGTAGATGTGGCTGAGAATATGAAAAAATACGGTGGATTTATACCTGGTATAAGACCAGGAAAGCCTACGGCGGATTATATCGATAAAGTGTTAAGTAGGATTACCTTGATTGGTGGACTTTATGTATCGCTTGTATGCGTTCTTCCCTCAATACTTATTGGTAAATTCCATGTTCCATTTTATTTAGGTGGAACAGCATTATTGATTGTAGTGGGGGTTGCTCTTGACACACTTCAACAGATTGAGGCGCATCTTTTAACGAGGCAATATGAGACATTGGTAAAAGGAATTCGCATAAGAGGGAGGAGGTAAGAATGAATTTGATTTTTCTGGGGCCTCCTGGTTCAGGGAAAGGCACTCAGGCCAAACTACTTTCGGAAAGGCTTGGGATGTTACATCTTTCGACAGGGGATATTTTAAGGGAAGCGGTGAGGGAAGGCACACCCTTAGGTAGAGAGGCCAAGAGATATATGGATGAGGGGAAGCTCGTTCCCGATGAGGTGGTCATAGGAATTGTTAAAGAGTGGCTGCTTTCCAAGGGGGTTGAACGTGGTGTTATTTTCGATGGTTTTCCCCGAACTGTAGCTCAAGCCGAGGCCCTTGACCGGATGATGAAGGAATTAGGACAGAAAATAGATTGGGTTATTGACATTGATGTTTCGGAAGCGGAGGTGCTTAAGCGCCTTTCGGGCAGAAGGACTTGTAAAAATTGTGGAGCCATGTACCATTTAGTATTTAATCCTCCCAGAGTGGAGGGAATATGTGATAAATGCGGAGGGGAATTGTATCAAAGGGATGATGATAAGGAAGAAACGATAAAATCAAGGCTTAAAGTTTATAAGGAGCAGACTGAGCCTTTAAAGGATTATTATAAAAAATTGGGGATTATGAAGAGCATAGTAGGGGAAGGAGGAATAGAAGAGATTCAGAAGGAGATCCTTAAGGTTATAGGAGTTAAAGTTACGAATGCCTAAGGGGTTGGAGGTAGAAGGGACTGTGGTAGAGGTGTTACCAAACGCCATGTTCCGAGTCGAACTTCCCAATGGACATAGGGTTTTGGCACATGTATCTGGGAAGATGCGGATGTATTATATTAAAATAGTACCGGGTGATAAGGTGAAGGTTGAGCTTTCACCCTATGACCCAACGAGGGGGAGGATAATTTATCGAAGTAAGTAGGAGGGTTCGAGATGAAGGTAAGGGCTTCGGTTAAGAAGATATGCGATAAATGTAAGATCATAAAGCGTAAGGGAATCGTTCGGGTTATTTGTGAGAACCCGAAACATAAACAAAGACAGGGGTAAACCATGCCACGGATAGCAGGTGTAGACATTCCTCCTAATAAGCGTATTGAAATAGCTTTGACTTACATTTATGGCATAGGGCGAACTACCGCACAAAAAATATTGAAGGAAGCCGGTATAGATTTCGGGAAGAAGGCAGGGGAACTCAGTGAGGAAGAGGTGGCGAAGATCCGTGAGATAATCGATCGGAATTACAAAGTGGAAGGGGAACTGCGGAAAGAAGTGGCCATGAACATAAAGAGGTTGATGGAAATAGGCTGTTACCGGGGGCTTAGGCATAAGATGGGTTTACCCGTTAGAGGGCAGAGGACTCGCAGTAACGCCAGGACCAGGAAAGGTCCGCGTGGAGCCCTTATAAAGAAGAAAAAATGAAGAATAGGGGTAAAAGATGGCCAGAAGACGTGCTCAAACTCAGAAAAAAGTGAGGAAAAATGTTCCGGAAGGAATTGCTCATATTCAGGCTACCTTTAATAACACCATAATCACCATTACGGATCCAGAGGGTAATACGATAGCCTGGGCGTCTGGTGGAACTCAAGGATTCAAAGGTGCGAGGAAAGGGACTCCCTTTGCTGCCCAGTTGGCGGCTGAAGCAGCTGCGAAAAAGGCAATCGATATAGCGGGCATGAGAGCAGTTAACGTTTTGGTAAAAGGGCCAGGAGCTGGGAGGGAAGCGGCCATACGGGCACTTCAAGCGGCTGGTTTGAAGATCAAATCGGTGAAGGACGTTACTCCTATTCCCCATGATGGATGTAGACCCCCAAAGAGGAGGAGAGTATAAATGGGAAGATATACGGGACCCGTTTGTAAACTATGCAGGCGTGAAGGAGTAAAACTTTATTTAAAAGGAGAACGATGCTATACGGATAAATGTGCTTTTGAAAGGCGTCCTTATCCGCCGGGACAGCATGGGCCTACGGGAAGGGTTAAGTTTTCCGATTACGGATTGCGTCTAAGAGAAAAGCAGAAAGTAAAGAGGATATATGGGGTAAGTGAGTCTCAATTTAGACGCTATTTCGAGATGGCCGAAAGACGAAAGGGGAACACGGGAGTAAATCTCCTCATCCTTCTTGAAAGAAGGCTTGACAATGTGGTTTATAGGCTTGGTTTTGCTTCAAGTCGACGTGAGGCCAGACAACTGGTCGCTCACGGCCATATCATGGTGAACGGGAAAGTTGTGGATATTCCTTCCTACTTGGTAGACGTGGGTGATGTGATAGAAGTTAAACCTTCCAGCAGGGACATGGAGAGAATAAAAAACGCTTTAGAAGGGGTAGCGCGAAGAGGTGCGGCTTCATGGTTAGAGTTAAAGAAGGATGAGCTGAAGGGCATAGTTAAAGATATGCCGAGAAGGGAAGAACTTACTACGCCACCTATTCAGGAGCAACTGATAGTTGAACTTTATTCTAAGTAAATTTCGCGTCAAAAAGGAGTGAAGGATGGATTTGAGTAAGTACGAGGATCAATGGAAAAAGCTCATTCGTCCTAAAGGAATAGAAGTCGATAAGGAAGCGGAAGATGGGACATATGGGCGTTTTATCATAGAGCCTTTGGAGAGGGGATATGGAGTGACCTTAGGAAATTCGCTTAGACGAGTCCTTTTATCTTCCTTAGAAGGGGCTGCTATTACTTCGGTGAGAATCGAAGGTTGTTTGCATGAATATTCGAGCCTCCCAGGTGTTCGCGAAGATGTGACGGAAATAATCCTTAACTTAAAAGGTGTCAGGTTCAAGATGTATGCTGATGAGCCCAAGACGGTTAGGATCGAGGCTAAAGGCGAAAAGGAAGTTCGAGCTGCGGACATTAAATGTCCCCTCGGGGTGGAGGTGGTAAATCCTGATCATTACATAGCTACTCTAGAAAAGGATGGCGTATTGAAGATGGAGATGACTGTAAAAAGAGGAAGGGGGTATGTTCCTGCGGAGAGAAATAAGGATGAGACTATGCCGATTGGCACAATTGCCATCGACTCCATATTTACCCCCATAAAAAAGGTCAATTATACTGTTACTCCTACCCGAGTAGGACATATTACTGATTACGATCGTTTGATCCTTGAGGTTTGGACCGATGGTACCGTTAAGCCCATAGAGGCAGTGGGGATAGCTGCCCGTATTCTCCAAGAGCAATTGAAGGTCTTCACCGAGTTTGAAGAGGAAAAATTGGAAACGGCGAAAAGGGTGACTTTTTATGAAGCTGAAAAAGAAGACTTGGAAGAGATCCTTCAAAAATCCGTTGAGGAGTTGGAGATTTCGGCTCGTTCAATTAATGCTTTGAAGAGCATAGGTATAAAATACATTGGTGATCTGGTTAATAAGAGCGAACAGGAGCTTCTACAAGCTCGGAATTTGGGTAAGAAATCATTAGAAGAGATAAGGATCGCTTTGCAAAAATTTGGACTTTCTTTGGAAATGGGTGTAGAATTCAAACGGAAAGAGGAGGAAAGGAATGAGACATAGAAAAGCCCATCGAAAACTCGGTAGACCCACAAGCCATCGTTTGATGATGTTAAGGAATATGGTGACCTCACTTTTCCGTCACGAAAGGATTGAGACGACTTTGGCCAAAGCCAAAGAATTACGATCCGTGGCGGAAAAAATCATAACCTTAGGTAAAAAGGGAGATTTAAAAGCAAAAAGGGAAACATTGAGATATATTTTGGACAAAAACATCATGAGAAAAGTCTTCAACGAAATAGCGCCTCGCTATAAGGATGTAAAAGGAGGTTACGTTCGCATTTATCGTACCAGATTCCGTAAAGGAGATGGTGCACTTCTCGCAATAGTCGAATTAGTTAAGCCAGAAGAAGCTAAAAAGCCTCATAACTTATAACCTATTTTTCTGAGGAATTCCTTTCTCTCTTTGCGATCCTCTTCTCCTTCTATTGCTAAAGGAGGATATCCGTCAATTACCCCTATTATGCCTCTTCCCTGTTCAGTTTCCGCCACGATCACTTCGACAGGATTCGCAGTTGCACAAAAAACCCTACAAACTTCTTGACAATTTTTTACTGCATTAATGACGTTAATAGGATACGCATTTTTCATAACAATCAGGAAAGTGTGCCCTGCAGCAATACGTTCAAGATTTTTACAAGCTACCTCGATTAATTTTTGATCATTGCCTTCGAATCTTATGAGCCTTTTTCCAGACGCTTCGCAAAAGGCAATACCGAATTTAGCTTGTGGTAAATGAGTTGTCATTATTTCGTAAAGATCTTCCACGGTCTTTATGAAATGGCTCTGTCCCAAAATAATGTTACAACCTTCCGGGAACTCCATTCGGATGGTTTTCAATTCCATTTTGGCCTCCTCATCTTTAGGTATTTCCGTTTGTTCCTATAAATGGTAGTCCTTTTTCTAAAGAAGAACCGAGCTCTTTTACAAAGCGTTTTATTAATTTTTGTCTTATTTCCAGGCCGTTTTGGGATGGGGTTAAGCCGATTTTACCTCCAGCCATAGAGGGATGTCCTCCAGCTCCACCGCCGTTTATTCCGCGGACTAAGCATTTGGCAATTTTGTCAGCACTTTGCCTACGGCCGTCGCTGGTACGGATGCTGAAGAATATATTTCCTTTCCATTCGCCGATTGAAAGTACCCATCTTACGCCTTCGGCCCTGAGAAGAAGATCTGCCACTACCGATAGCATATCCACATATGATAAAGAACCAAGATCGCTCACCAAAATTCCAGGAGGGAAATATATGGCATTTTGTATTCCTTCTTTAAGGACTTTGAAATATTCTCGAGGAAGTTTGGGATTTTCGATTTCGGAGAGCACCCTGAGGGAAACCTTTGGATAAAGAACACCAGCTATTCTCACATCTTCTTGACTTGCACTTGGTCCAAGGTCGCGGGTATCCGATTTGATGCCGTAATAAAGGGCGGTAGCCACCATTGGGATCAACTCTACTCCTGCTTCCAGAAGGTAAGAGGCCACAATGGTAGAAGTGCTTCCGTAATGAGGTCTTATATCTACAAAGGGTATGCGGTTTATCAATGATTTTTTAGCGATAGGATGGTGATCTATGACTATAGTGGGCATAATTTGTGGAGAAAGAGGGATATTAGTGGAAGGAGGTTGAGTGTCAACTACTGCGATTATGCTGAAATTGCGGGGTTCAATCGCCTTTACCGAACAAAGAGGAATCCGCAAGCGCCTCATCATAGCTCGATTTTCGGGCCTCCCCAAAACCCCTTCATAAGCTATTATCGAGTTAATTCCCCATTTTTTAAAAAGATACCTCAAACCATAAGCGCTGGCCAAAGCATCAGGGTCGGGATTAAGATGGGTCAAAATGAGGATTTTGCGTTTACCCGTAACCAGTTCCTTTAGCTTAGAAAGTTTACTACTTACATCTGAGCTTTCCATAGTTCGTAAATCCTTTTAAGCACCTCTTCTTTCTTTTTCAACATCTCAAGTTTGGAACGAGCCTTGACAAATCCTCCTGCTGCTCCCTTATGGCCATCGCCAATGTTGAGTTGTCGCATGATCTCGCCGATGTCTTTTGAGACAAAATTCTTTGCCTTAACGGTAAGTGACATGGAGATCCCGAAATTGGTGGTCTTTATCTCCCTTTCGAAAACGGGGAAGATCTCGATTACCGCTAATGCTTCAGGATAAATTAAAGAAACCAGTTGTTTAATGACCCATGGTCTACGATTATGTTTGCTTAGATCAATAACCACCAATTCTTTTTCCGTATCAAAAGGCAAAAAATGAGCGTCTTGTTCTATAAGACGGAGCATCTTCTCTTCTTCCAATTTGTACTTCTCTATTCGCTTTTTGACCCTTTCGTCTTTCACCACTTCTTCTAAGGGATGATCCCTTAACAGAGGGACCAAATATCTTAAGTAGGCCTGTTTTTCTTTTAAGTCCGAATCTGAGGCCTTAATGGAGTTATCCAAGAGCTTACCGGGTGTTTCTTTCCTCCAATCTTCAATGCTTGAATACAAAAAACCGTCGACCACATCGGTTTCCTTGACGGTTTCTTCTAAATAAAAAGGGAAACTCACCCCATCTTCTTGAAAAAACTCAAACACCACCCTACTACAGCTCGGTTTGAGGTCAAACCTTCCTTTTATCTCCTCTAAGGATATCCCTCTTAATTTTAACTCCTCCAAGTTCCCTTCGTGATGATCAAACCAAAGTCCGCATACCAAAGGATAAGGCAGATCACATACCACATCCCTTTCATTTATACTGATAATCCCCCGACTCACCGCTGAAGGTGAGGTAAAGTAGACCCTTTTTATCTTCAAAGCGTAAGAGCAAAGCGCTGCGCTAACTACGCCGTCCATATCATTATGGGTTATGATCCGATAAAACCTTTCTTCCATTTTTAATTTATTTTACCACAAAAAAGTTTTCAAAACTTCTCTCGGGCTTTTCCCCTCGAATAACAACCGATAAAGGGACTCCACGATGGGTAGCTTTAGCCCCTTTTCTTCCCCTATTCGTTTCGCTACCTTGGTGGCATTTATTCCCTCTACGGCTTGTCCTATTTCTCTTTCGGCTTCTTCGGGTGTTTTGCCTTTTCCGATTTTTTCTCCAAACCTCCTATTTCGGCTATGGGGGCTAAAGCTGGTGACCAAAAGATCACCCAAACCTGCAAGTCCATAAAGGGTTTCCTTCTTGGCGCCTAAGGATTCGCCTAAGAGGACCAATTCGCCCATGCTTTTGGTGACAATTGCTGCCTTAGTATTTGTCCCAAATCCGAGTCCGTCACATAATCCTGCCGCGATGGCAAATACGTTCTTAAAAGCTCCTCCCACTTCAACTCCTATGACGTCATTCGTGGGGTAGAGGAAGAAAGAAGGGCCTTCTAAAATTTCTTTGACCTTTAAGCTCCACTCTAATTTCTCCGAGGCCACATTAACGAAAGTGGGGATTCCTTCAAGGATTTCTTTTGCTATAGAAGGGCCCGAGATGACCACAATGGGCAAATCCTTCTCTCCCAATTCCTCCCTTATTACCTGGCTTAACCTCTTTCCACTTAGGGGTTCGAGCCCTTTGGAAAAATTGACTATCAAGACCTCATTTTTTAAAAAGGGGATAAAAAGCCTCATTACCGATCTTATCGCATGAGAAGGTACCGCCAGGATCAGCATTTCGATTCCTTCGACCACATCTTCCACTTGGGAACTTACAAACAATCCATCGGGAAGCTCCACATCTGGTAGATATCGGGGATTTGTCCGGCGAAGGCGAATGCTCTCGATGACGTCTTCTTCTTTAGTCCAGAGCTTAACCTCTTTTACTTTCTTCCAGAGATAAATGGCGAGTGTCGTTCCCAAATTGCCAGCACCTAAGATGCAAGTCTTCATCTTGAGGACCTCTTTGGTTTTTGTAAGATTATTAATGTATCATCAACTCAAAAAAAACTCATCCTTCTGTGGGAGACTCTCAAAATGTTTTCGAAGGTAGTTTTTTTTTCTATAATGTGGAAGTGATGTGAAAAGGGAAGATCTGTTTCCGACAGAGGATAAGGGATTTGAGGGGTTAAGGCCCCTTACGTTCGACGATTTCATAGGCCAAGAGCATGTAAAGGCCAATTTAAGAGTTTGTGTGGAAGCTGCCAAAAAAAGGGGCGAACCCCTGGATCATGTTCTCCTTTATGGTCCCGCAGGGATGGGAAAAACCACATTAGCCTTTGTAGTAGCTCAGGAGCTGGGGGTGGGTATAAAAGTAACCTCTGGACCAGCCATCGAGAGGATAGGGGATCTTGCGGCAATACTTACCAGTTTAAGGGATGGCGATGTGCTGTTTGTCGATGAGATCCATCGATTGGGTAAAGTGATTGAGGAAGCCCTTTATCCGGCTATGGAGGAGTTTAAGTTCGACATAATAATAGGGCAAGGCCCTGGAGCCAAGGCCATACGGCTTAAGTTACCGAGGTTTACCCTCATCGGTGCTACGACCCGCATAGGTCTTCTTTCCGGACCTTTAAGGGCTCGTTTTGGGATGATTCTGCGTCTTGATTATTATACTCTGGAAGAACTTGAGAGAATAATAATGAGGGCTTCCGAGTTTTTATCCATACCCCTTGATCCAAAAGGAGCCCAGGAGATAGCCAAAAGGTCGCGAGGAACTCCGCGAATTGCCTTGAGACTGTTGAAAAGGGTAAGGGATTATGCTCAGGTAAAGGGGGATGGGATAATAAGTTCCGAGGTGGCCAAAGAGGCCTTAGATTTTATGCAGATAGATCAAGAGGGACTCGATAAGATGGATCGGATTATCCTTAGGACCATCATTGAGAAATTCGGAGGGGGACCAGTGGGTATTGAGACCATATGTGCGGCATTGAACGAAGAGCGGGATACCATTGAGGAGCACCATGAGCCCTTTTTGATCCAGATGGGTTTTCTAAAACGAACAGCCCGTGGGAGAGTAGCCACCCGAAAAGCTTTTGCCTATTTAGGATTGACCCCACCTTCAGCTCAAAAGGAGCTGTTTTAATGGGTTGCGGGGTATTTGGCGTTTATGGGCATCCGGAAGCGGCTAACCTTACCTATTTAGGCCTATATGCCCTTCAGCATAGGGGACAAGAAGGCGCGGGGATTGTTAGTTCCGATGGGAAAGGCCTTTATTATCATCGGGACATGGGACTTGTGGCAGACGTGTTTAATGTAGAAAAGCTAAAAAAACTTCCAGGTTTTTTAGCTATAGGCCATGTTAGGTATTCTACCACTGGGCAAAGCCATCCCAAAAACCTTCAGCCTTTGATCTTCGATTATTCCCGCGGAGGCATAGCCATAGCTCATAACGGTAATTTGACTAATGCAGGAATGATAAGAAGGGAATTGGAAAAAGAGGGGGCTATTTTCCAATCCACCTCGGATACGGAGGTCATAATCCACCTTTTTGCTCGTGCGAAGGGAGAAACAGTTGAGCGACTCATAAGTGCCCTAAAACATGTAGAAGGGGCCTATTCGCTTCTTTTTATGAGCGAAAAAGAATTAATCGCGGTGAGAGATCCTCATGGCTTTAGGCCTTTAGTGTTGGGCAAACTCAAAAAGGGATGGGTGGTGGGATCGGAGACCTGCGCCTTTGATCTAATCGGAGCTGAATTCGTGAGGGAGATTGAACCGGGTGAGGTGGTTTGGTTTGAAGGCGAAAAGTGCTTTTCACTTTTCCCTTTTCCCAAAACAAAGCCCAAGCAGTGTATCTTTGAGTTCATTTATTTTGCAAGACCCGATAGCTTTTTATTCGGACAGAGTGTATATAAAGTTCGAAAACAATTGGGGATAGAACTTGCTGAGGAAGCTCCTACAGAGGCTGAGGTCGTGATCCCCGTTCCTGATTCGGGTGTGCCCTCAGCGATAGGTTTTTCCCACCATTCAGGAATACCCTTAGAGCTTGGGATTATAAGGAATCACTATGTGGGGAGGACCTTCATTGAGCCTCAGGATTCTATAAGACATTTTGGAGTGAAGGTCAAACTTAACGCAGTGAGGGAAGTCCTTCAAGGAAAACGTATAGTGGTGGTCGACGATTCAATAGTTAGGGGTACTACCGTTAAAAAGAACATGTTCATGCTGAGACAAGCTGGAGCTCAAGAGATTCACGTGAGGATCAGCTCACCCCCTATAATAAGTCCGTGTTTTTACGGCATTGATACCCCCACTAAGGAAGAGTTAATCGCTGCAAATCTATCCGTTGAGGATATAAGACGATTTTTAGACGTGGAGAGTTTGGCTTACTTGAGCCTTGAGGGATTGAAAAGGTGTGTTAAAGGGCACAAGGACGAGTTTTGCTACGCTTGCTTTACCGGTTGCTATCCGGTAAGTCCTCCGCGGGAAAGGATGCAACTTGAATTCTTCGCCAAAGAGGTGTGAGATGGATTTGAGAGAAAGGCTCAGGCGAATATTAAAAGAGAGGTCCTATGAAGAGGGTGATTTTTTGCTCTCATCGGGTAAGAGATCAAACTTTTACATTGATGCAAAACAGACGACTTTAACTCCTGAAGGGGCTTATTTATGCGGGAAGTTGTTTTACCAAATGATCAAAAACGCAAACGAAAAGATCGAAGCCATAGGAGGACCAACCCTTGGTGCCGATCCTATAGTGATAGCAGTTTCCCTGATAAGTTACCTCGAAGGGGATCCCATCTATGCCTTTATAATCCGCAAAGAGCCCAAAAAACACGGCAAAGGGCTTTGGATAGAAGGTGATAAGGCCTTAAGAGAAGGCATGAGGGTTGCAATAGTCGAGGATGTGGTGACTACGGGGGCTACTTTGCTTAAAGCTATCGAGCTTTGTGAGAGCTTCGGCCTTCAAGTGAGCATGGCAATGGCCCTTATCGATCGAGAAGAGGGGGCAAGGGAGTTACTTAAAGAGAAGGGTTATGAGCTTCAATCCCTTTTCAAGAGGAGCGAACTTGTGGGATAAAGAAGGTTTTTTTGAAAACGACCACTTGAAACTTAGGTATTTCGAAAAAGGAGAAGGTGAGCCTGTAATTTTGCTTCATGGGTTTGGCGATTCGGCTGAAGTATGGGAATTTGTCCTGCCTTATTTGGAAGGGCCTTTTCGATTCATAGCCTTTGACCAAAGAGGTCATGGTAAAAGCGATAGAGCTCCTCTTGAAAGATACACCACTTTTGATTTTGTTTCGGACATTGAAGCGTTAAGAAAAACGCTAAACCTCGGGAAACTAACCCTGATAGGGCATTCCATGGGGGGAAGAAATGCCATAGTTTATTCGTCAACTTACCAGGAGGTGGTGAAAAAGCTCATAGTCATCGATTACGCTCCAGAACTTTCAGAAAAGGGCAGAAAAAGGATACTTTCCGCTTTAAGAACTCGTCCAGATAAGTTTCACCTAGATGAAATGGCGAAGGCCTTAATGGAAGAAAACCCTCGTTTAAGTTACGAAAAGGCATTGAGTTATCTGAAAAAAGTCACAGTACCTCGACATGATGGGCTTTTAGAGTGGCTTTGCGACGTAAGGCTTATACATAGGATGAGAGAGGGAAGGAGGGTTTTAAGAGATGTGAACTTGTGGGATTTTATGTCCAACTTAAAAATGCCAACTCTTTTTGTCCGCGGAGAGGAAAGTGACTTGGTTGAACGGGAGGTGCTTGAGAAAGTCATGTCGCTTATTCCTAAAGCTCAGGTTGTTGAAGTTCAAAGAGCTGGACATGCGGTTCCTTTGGATAACCCAGAGGAAACAGCCCAGGCGATTAACAGGTTTCTCCTATGCGAATGTTTTTGATGATCATCGGTTTGTTATTGGCTATAAACATTGCAAAAGCGCAGGAGTATAAGCTTTACCCTCCTGTCTTAAAAGGAAAGTTAAGTTTCGAAGAAGTTTTGGCCAAAAGAAGGTCCGTTAGGGAGTTTAAAAAGAGTCCCTTGACCTTAGAGGAGGTTTCGCAACTTTTGTGGGCCGTTCAAGGCATTACCGATCCCACCAGAAATTTAAGAACCGCTCCTTCAGCAGGTGCCCTCTATCCCCTTGAAGTTTATATTGTAATAGGTGAGGTAAAGGACTTTCCTCAAGGTGTTTACTGGTATATTCCCCAAGAACATAAAATTCAAAAAGTTAAAAGTGGAGATGTTAGAGAAAAGTTAGCTCAAGTAGCTTTGGGACAAGTTTGGGTAAAGGAAGCGCCAGTTGTAATCTGTATAAGCGCTGAATTTGAAAGAACGAAAAGGAAATACGGCCAAAGGGCCTTGAGATACGTTTATCTTGAAGCCGGTCATGCAGCCCAAAACGTTTTGTTACAGGCTGTAGCATTAGGGCTTGGAGGAGTACCGGTAGGAGCTTTCTATGACGAGGAAGTTCGCCGAACCTTAGGCCTTGCAGAAAACCACTTTCCTATTTATCTAATTCCAATAGGAAGGAGGTGAGGCTGGATGTTTTGCGAAGAATTTTTTAAATTTGGTTTTGGTCCATTAAGGATAGAATTTGGGATACATAAACCATTTAAGATCGATTATTTTCGAAAAACAAATAGTCATTGTTTGAGAATAAAGTTTCTTAAACCTATTAAAAAGGAGGATATAAAAGTCAGGTTTTCTAAGGAAGGCGTTTTGGAAATAGAGTGGCCTTCTCTGGAGGAATGGGAGGAGATAAGTGTGGAATAAGAGATGGCTTCTGTTCATTTTGCTTTTATTAGTTTTTTCCCCTTTATGGAAAGGGGGTGTTGCAAGAAGCGAAACTGAGATCGATGAAGGAGTAATCTTCTTCATAGAAAACTTTAAGGGAAAAATAAAGAATGACCTTAAGGAGCAAGTTCCTGAAAGTTATATAGAAAAGCTTTTTTCTTCCAAACTTATAAAGTTTTCTCCTGAAGTGATGATCAGAAGCTTAACTTGGAATGAAAGGAGTTTGCCTTATCATAATTTTTTAAAAGACGAAAGGATTGAAAGGGCCAAAAAGTTTATTTTGGAAAACAGGGAGCTTTTGGAGAAAATAGAAGGCGTTTTTCAAGTGGAGAAGGAGCTAATTGTTGCAATTTTACTTGTAGAAAGCGATTTAGGAAATAGTCCAGGAAAATACGAGGTTTTTGATCAACTTTTCAACCTTGCCCTTTGTGGCGAGGAAGAGCTTTTCAAGAAATATTTACCGGAAGATATAAATTTAGAAGATGAGACCATAAAAACACGCTATAAAAGGCGCTCGCAATGGGCTTATAAGGAACTTTTGACGCTTATTACTATAGGTTATCAAAAGAGCCTTGATATATTGAATTTAAAAGGTTCCATATTTGGAGCATTTGGCTACTCTCAATTTGTGCCTTCAAGTTATGTGATTTATGGGTATGACTTTGATGGAGATGGAAAGGTTAACTTATTCGGCCTTCCGGATGCTTTAGCAAGTATTGCCAATTACCTAAAAGGAGAAGGTTATCGAGTTGATTCTCCTTCGGAATTCAAAAAGCGTATTGTCATGAGATACAACTTTAGTGAACCTTATGCGGAGACTGTCCTTTCTTTAAGTGAAGCTTTGAAAGAAAGGTTGAATCTTGTTCAGAAGCTTGACGAAGTAGATCGGGTTCCTTAAATTATGCCAGTATGAGAATTCTTTTGACCAACGACGATGGTGTTCATGCTCCTGGTCTAAAAGTTTTGAGGGATTTTTTAAAGGAGAAATTTAAGGTTATAGTTGTAGCCCCTCAAGGAGAGAGGACGGGTATATCACATGCCATCTCTCTAAAAGACCCGGTTAGGCTTTGGGAGGTTGAAGAGGGTGTATGGGCTAGCGACGGGACGCCCGTTGATTGTATCCATTTGGCTTTGAAAGTGCTTTTAAGCGAACCGCCCGATTTGGTGATTTCGGGGCCTAATAATGGACCCAATATGGGGGAGGAGATATTTTACTCAGGCACAGTGGCAGCAGCCCTTGAGTCAAGTATATTGGGGATACAGGCCATCGCCGTTTCCGTAGCGGCAAGAAAGGACCATTTTTACGGAACTGCGGCTCAGGTGATTTTTAAGTTGATCGAAAAGCTTTCTTCAAACCCTTTGCCCCCGAGGGTAATCCTTAATGTGAATGTTCCTAATCTTCCTTGGGAGTTGTTAGCGGGTTTTAAACTCACCAGGCCTTCAAGACGGGTTTTCAATAATTATGTGGTCGAAGCTTTAGATCCGCGGGGATCCAAGTTTTATTGGATTGGAGGGAAGGAGCCCGCGTTTGTTTTGGAAGAGGGGACCGATGCTCATGCTGTGGCGAACGGTTTTGTTTCAATAACTCCCCTTCGAGCCGATTTGACCGCTTATGAGGAATTGGAAAAAATAAATTATGGGGTTTAAATTATAGAGGAGGTGAAGGATGAGGATAACTTTAAGCGTGATCAAGGCGGACATAGGGTCAATAGGAGGGCATATTAAGCCTTCCCAAGCGCTGATTGCACGAGTAAAGGAATTCGTGGAAGAGGAGGGTAAGAAAAAGGGGTTGATTGAGGACTTTTACGTATCTCACACCGGTGATGACATAGCGATCCTCATGTCCCACAAAAGGGGAGAGGGTAATGCGGATGTTCATAAGTTGGCCTGGGATGCTTTTCGTGCGGGAACCGAAGTAGCAAAGGCCCAAGGGCTTTATGGGGCGGGACAAGACCTTTTGAAGGATGCCTTCAGTGGTAACGTAAAAGGTATGGGGCCTGCAGTAGCTGAGATGGAATTTGAGGAAAGGCCGAACGAACCATTTCTGTTCTTTGCCGCTGATAAGACCGAACCGGGGGCCTTTAATTTGCCATTATATCTGGCCTTTGCGGATCCAATGTATTGTGCAGGTTTGATTCTTAGTCCTTCCATGGCCCAAGGTTTCAAGTTCACCATAATGGACGTGAATTATACCGAAGGCGATAGGATCATTGAGCTCAATGCCCCTGAGGAACTTTATGATATTGCAGCCCTTTTAAGGGATAACGAACGCTTTGTGGTGGAAAAGATTCATTCCCGTCGCACGGGTGAGATAGCGGTCTCAGCCAGTACCACCAGGCTTCACAATATAGCTGGTAAATACGTGGGGAAAGACGATCCGGTGATGCTAGTCAGAGTTCAGGGTGATTTTCCAGCCACAGGCGAAGTGCTTTCGGCTTTCAGCATAGGTCATTACGTGGCGGGGTTTATGAGAGGAAGTCATAATGGCCCCCTTATGCCAGTTAAGCTCAATTCCACCACCTCTTTCTTCGACGGTCCTCCTGTCATTTCTTGTGCGGCCTTTTGTGTGCATAATGGGAAATTAACGGAAGCGGTGGATTGTTTTGATCATCCCTTCTGGGATTACATTAGGATGAGGGTAGCGGAAAAGGCGCTCGAGATTCGAAGACAAGGTTTCTCTGGACCTGCTATGCTTCATTATTCCGAGCTTGAGTACGGCGGAATAGTGGAAAAGATGAAAAAACTTGAAGAGCGATTTAGGGTGAGGAGTTGAAGAGGGTTTTTCTACAGACTTTCGGTTGCCAGATGAACGAAAGGGATTCGGAAAGGGTACTTGCGCTTTTAATGGAGCAAGGGTACAGGGAGGTTTCTCTTCCCGAAGAGGCGGATTTGATCGTAATTAATACCTGTACCGTTCGCAAAAAACCGGAACATAAGGTTTATAGCCTCCTCGGTCGTTTTAAACGGCTGAAGGAAAGAAAGCCTCAACTTAAGATTGTAGTGATGGGGTGTTTGGCCCAACAGGAAGGCGAAGGGCTTTTGGAGCGTTTTCCTCAAGTGGACATGGTAATTGGACCTGATAGAGTAGATGAATTCAACGAAGGTTTAGAGAAGGTCATCGATGGGGATAGGGTTTGTATGATAGGCTTTAAGGAGGACCATTCACAAAGGGTCCTCCTTCCGCCTTTTCGGTCTGTTAGGGCTTATGTGAATATAATGCAGGGATGTGACAATTTTTGTTCTTATTGCATAGTCCCTTATGTAAGGGGGCCTGAAAAAAGTCGACCCAGCCAGGAAATCTTAGAGGAAATAAGGTTATTGGCAAAAGAGGGTGTTAAGGAAGTCATATTGCTTGGGCAAAACGTTAATGCTTATGGGAAAAAATCGGTGGGAGAACTTTCTTTTGTGGAGCTTTTACGGAAGATAGCGGAAATTCCTGGTATTGAGCGGATTAGATTTACCACTTCCCATCCTAAGGATCTTTCTGAGGAGCTTATATTGGCTTTTAGAGAAATACCGCAACTCTGTGAACATATACACCTCCCCTTTCAAGCCGGTTCGAATAAGATTTTAAAGATGATGAGAAGGGGATATACTCGGGAGGAATATCTTCAAAAAGTAGAGCGATTGAGGGAAGTGGTGCCTGAGATTGCCATTACCGCTGACGTTATTGTGGGATTTCCCGGAGAGGAAGAAGAGGATTTTGAACAGACCCTTGATCTCATTAAACGTGTGAAATTTGATGGTTTATTTTCTTTCAAGTACAGTCCTAGAAAAGGCACTTTGGCTTCAAGATGGCCGGATGACGTTCCAGAAGCAATTAAGGCAAGGCGTCTTGAAAAACTTCAAAGCCTCCAGAGGAAGATTACCCTGGAGAAGAATAAAGCCTTAGAGGGAAAGGTCCTCGAGGTGTTGGTAGACGGATGTGGCGAACGCGAAGGCCAACTGAGGGGAAGGGGTAGGTGTAATCGGGTGGTTAATTTTATGGGTCCTTTGGATCTTATCGGTAAAATCGTATGGGTTAAGGTAAAAGAAGGGCTTCCCAATTGTTTGAGGGGAGAACTTCTTCTGGAGGAAAAGGAGGTATTGTACGCGTGAAGGAGAAAAAGTTTCGAGAGATGATAGTGGGAGGTTTAACGGTTGATCCTTATACCAATACTCCCATTGTAATCCTAAAAGACCCGGAAACCGAAGACGTTCTTCCTATTTGGATAGGATTTTTTGAGGCTTCAGCTATAGCTACGCAACTGGAAAAGGTGAAGTTAGCCCGCCCGATGACCCATGACTTGATGAGAAACATCCTTGAGACCCTTGGGGCCAAGGTTCTGAGGATTGAGGTAACGGAGTTGAAAGAAAACACCTATTATGCGCTTATTCATATAGAATTGGATGGAAAGGTTTACGAAATTGATTCAAGACCCTCAGACGCAATAGCCTTAGCTTTGAGGACGGGAGCTTCCATCTTTGTGAATGAGGAAGTCCTGGAAAAATCCAAACAATCTCAAGTACAAAGTGAAGAAGAAAAGACTCTCGACGAACTTCTCCAGCAGGTTGACGAAGGAACCTATAAGATGTAAATCTCTTTTTTCATGATAGACCTCCACACGCATTCTCTTTTAAGTGATGGCGAGCTTTTGCCTGAGGAACTGGTAAGGCGATACGAAGCTCAAGGTTACAAAGCCTTAGCCATAACAGACCACGTGGGGCCTTCAAACCTTGAATGGGTTATAGAATCTCTTCTTAAATTATGTGAGCAAATAGGGCCTTATACTCAAATAGAGGTAATTCCAGGAGTGGAAATAACCCATTGTCCACCGGTTCTTATTCCCAGTTTGATAGAAAGATCCAGAAACCTGGGTGCATCTATTGTTCTGGTTCACGGAGAGACAATTGTAGAACCAGTTCCAGTCGGGACCAACCTTGCTGCTATCGAGGGGAAAGCGGATATTTTGGCTCATCCCGGTTTGATTTCTCTGAAAGAAGTGGAACTTGCCAAAAAATTTGGGGTTTTTCTTGAAATAAGTGGCCGCCGAGGCCATTGCTTAACCAATGGTCATTTAGTTAAATTGGCAAAAACAATCGGAGCAAAACTCGTATTCGGAAGCGATGTCCATGCGCCTGAAGATATTCCTTCTGTGGAGATGGTAAAAAAAATCGTCTTAGGAACAGGGCTTTCTGAAGGTGAATTTAAAGTATTACTTGAAAATATGGAGACCATTGTAAAGAGATGCCGAAGCTTTTAGTTCCCTCTTATATATTGGATCTTCCTCCTTATCCTTTGGGCAAGGATTACCGAGAGGATGAGATAAGACTTTCGGCAAATGAAAACCCCTTGGGACCTTCGCTTCTGGCTTTGGAGAGGATAAAAGAGGCTTTAACAAGAGTTCACCGCTATCCGGATGGCTTGAGAAATAAACTCATAAAAGCCCTGGCCGAATGGCTGAAAGTAGAGGAGGGCCATCTAGTTTTGGGCAATGGTTCAAATGAGATCGTTGATATGGTGGTTAAGGCCTTTTTGCGAGAGGGCGATGAAGTGTTAGTCCCCTCTCCTGGCTATGCTTATTATCGAATCTCGGCCAAAGCGAGAGGAGGGAAAATTAAGGAAGTTCCCCTTGATTTTCCCAAAATAGATTTGTCTCGAGTGGTAAGTTCTATAAATGAGAAAACGAAGATCGTGTTTTTGGACAATCCCAATAATCCCACTGGTACGATCTTCACTCACAAGGAATTCCTGGAGTTTCTCCAGAAAGTAAGAGAAGATGTGGTGATCGTTTTGGATTGTGCCTATGCGGAGTTTGTCGAGGAGAAGGATTATTTAAATCCTGGAGCACTTTTGGAGATCGATCGCCCTATACTTATTTTAAGGACTTTTTCTAAGTTTTTCGGTCTTGCTGGTTTAAGAATCGGTTACGGAATAGCACGTAAGGAGTTGGTTGGGATTTTGGAGAGGGTGAGACAACCTTTTAACGTAAGCATTCTGAGCCTGGCAGGAGCCATTGGGGCGTTGGAGGACCTTGAGTTCCAAAAACGGACAAGGGAACTTATTTTGGAAGGCAGAAGGTTTCTTGAGGAAGGTTTAAAAGAACTTGGCATTGAGTACATTCCTTCTCAAGCGAATTTCATTTTGGTAAGAGTTGGAGAAAAGAAGGGGGATCTGTTGAAAATACTGGAAGGGGAAAGGATTGTAGTTAGGGATATGTCTGGATATAGCCTTCCGGAATATATCAGAGTAACGGTAGGCAAACCCGAGGAAAATTGGCGCTTATTGGAAACATTTAAGAAATGGGTAAAAAGTTAATAATAACCATCGACGGCCCTGCAGGTGCTGGTAAAAGTACCGTGGCTAAAGCCTTAGCCCAGTATTTGGGATATAAGTACTTGGATACCGGTGCTACTTATAGGGCTTTAGCGTTGAAGGCTATAAAAGAAGGGATAAGGCCGGATGACCGTGAAGGTCTAAAGCGGATTTCCTCTCGGGTTTCGCTTCAACTTGGTCCGGATGGAAGGATCTTTCTTGACGGTGAGGATGTAAGCGAAAGAATACGCGAACAAGATGTGGGGATGATGGCTTCTCTTATTTCTCAGATACTTGAAGTGAGGGAAGCACTCTGGGCACTTCAGAGGAAGGTGGGGCAAGAAGGAGGAATTATTGCCGAAGGGAGAGACACAGGAAGCGTGGTCTTTCCGGAGGCGGACGTTAAATTTTATCTTGATGCTTCTTTAGAAGAAAGGGCAAGAAGAAGACATCGCGAACTCTTATTAAGAGGCAAAAACGTTAATTTCGAAGAAGTTTTGGAGGAGGTGAAGAAAAGGGATCTTCAAGATCAAACTCGTGAGATAGCACCTCTTAAGATTCCAGAAGATGCGATCTTCCTGGACTCCACTAATCTTACGCCAGAAGAAGTAGTTAGGTTTATGCTGGAAAAGATAAAGGAAAAGTTATAGGGATGGAAGTTATTATAGCCCAAGAGGCTGGTTTTTGTTTTGGGGTTAAAAGGGCGTTGAGATTGGCTGAGAAGGCCTTAAAGGAATATGGAGAAGTTTTTTCGATTGGTCCTTTGATCCACAATCAAAGGGTTATCGATGAGTTAAAGGAAAAGGGGCTGAAGGTATTGGATTCGGTTTCAGAGGTTGTTGAAGGACCGGTGATAATAAGATCACACGGCATTACGAAAGGGGCTTTTGAGGAGTTGAAAAAAAAAGGCATAAAGATTATCGATGGGACTTGTCCAACCGTAAAAAAGGTCCAAAGGCTCGCCCAAAGCCTAAGTCGCAAGGGTTTTTTCGTGGTCTTAATAGGCGAAAGAGATCATGCAGAGGTAAAAGGTATATTGAGTTATGCTGAAGGTAATGCCATTGTGGTAGAATCCTTTCTGGAGATACCAGAAGGCTTGCCAAAAAGAAAAATAGCAGCCCTCGTACAGACTACCCAAGGACCGGAAAGGGTCAAAGAGATTTTAGGGGTTCTTTTTGAGCGGGTAAAAGAGATTAAGGTTTACAATACCCTATGTGAAGCGGCTCAAAGAAGGCAGAAAGAAGCCCTGGAGCTAGCGAAAAAAGTTGACCTTATGTTTGTGATAGGGGGAAAAGAAAGCGCTAACACCAGGAGGATGGTAGAAGTGTGCAAAAGGGTACAGGCTCGGACTTACCATATTGAAGGGCCTGAAGAAATAAGCCCAGAACTTTTAAAAACAGCAAAAAAGGTAGGACTTACCGGAGGTGCCTCTACTCCTCCCCACTTGATAAAGGAAGTCTATGAAAGGCTAACTGCTTTGTGATACCATATGTTCAAAATAGGGCTTAGGGGGAAGAGATGGAATTAGACCACAAGACCCTGGAAGAGCTTTACGAACATTCCTTCCAAGGGATAAGCGAAGGGAAAGTGGTAACAGGAACCGTGTTGGAGGTAAAAAACGATTACGTCACAGTGGATGTAGGGCTTAAAAGCGAAGGGATGATTCCCATTTCGGAATTTGCGGATTTGGAAGGGAGAATAAGGGTTAACCCCGGTGATAAAGTGGAGGTGTTTTTAGAGAGATGTGAGGATGAGCTTGGAAAAGTCATCATTTCAAAAATAAAAGCGGATCGTATAAGGATATGGGAAAATATAACGGAAGCTCAAAAGAACAAAGACAAGTCGGTAGAGGGCGTAATAATTGAAAGGATCAAAGGAGGCTTCACGGTTGATCTTGGGGCCGGAATAAAGGCCTTTTTGCCTCTGAGTCAAGTTGATCTTAAGCCTCCCAAGGATTACTCCATTTACCTGGGCAAAAGGTCTCTTTTTAAGGTCATCAAAGCCAACAGACACCAAGGGAATGTGGTCCTTTCTCGAAGGGCCTATCTCGAGAAAGAAAAAGAGAGACGCAAACAGGAGACCATCAATAAATTACAGGAAGGGGCAGTTTTGGAAGGAGTGGTAAAGACCATTACCGATTATGGAGCCTTCATAGATGTGGGAGAGATCGACGGCTTTTTACATATAAGCGATATGACATGGGGAAGGATAAAACATCCTTCCGAGTTGTTAAAAGTGGGTCAGAAGATAAAGGTAAAAGTGTTAAAATTCGATCCCCAAAGGGAGAAGTTATCCTTAGGTTTAAAACAACTTGAGCCTGATCCTTGGAAAGATGCGTCTGAAAAATACCCTGAAGGCACGAGGGTAAGAGGGAAGGTGGTAGGGATCGCCGATTACGGAGTTTTTGTAGAGATTGAGAAGGGCATAGAAGGGCTTATACACGTGAATGATATGGCGTGGTGCAAAAAAATAAAACATCCCTCGAAGTATGTCAATATCGGTGATTGGGTTGAAGCAGTGGTATTAAAAGTTGAACCAGAGAAACGGAAAATGGCATTAGGCTTAAAGCAACTTGAACCAAATCCGTGGGATACCATTGAGGAACGTTATCCAGTAGGAACCAGGATCATTGGTCAAGTCAAAACCGTGACCGATTTCGGTGTGTTTGTGGGTATAGAAGAGGGGATAGACGGACTGATTCACGTTTCTAATATCTCCTGGAGTCGGAGGCCCAAAAATCCTCATGAGATGTTCAAAAAGGGCCAAGAAGTTGAAGCGGTAGTTCTCAAAATCGATCGAGAAAACGAGCGGATTTCCTTAGGTATCAAGCAACTTAAACCTGATCCGTGGCTTAGCGCTCATGAAAGGTATAGAGTAGGTCAGGTAGTAAAAGGGGTTGTTACCAACCTGACCCAATTTGGGGCCTTTGTGGAAGTGGAAGAGGGCATAGAAGGATTACTTCATGTTTCCGAAATCGATCAGGAAGAGGGAAGTTTTAAAAAACCCGAAGAGCTTTATAAAGTCGGTCAGGAAATAACGGCCATGATCGTACATTTTGATCCAAAGGCCCGTAAATTGGGTTTGAGTACGAAAGCTTTAGCCCATAAAGGTGAGTATCGGGAAGAAGCTAAGCCTATTACTTTGGGGGATATAATAAAACGTTAAAAAATTTCCTCAATCCTCCATCCGACTTTCCACACAAGCTTTAAAAGGGGTAAAAAGCGTGTTCTTTTTTTTAGTTCGGTTTCGTAAAGTCGATTTCCTTGAGCATAACCTTTCCAAAAGGAAACGATTTCCTTAGGTGAAATACGCACACCTTTATTTTTAGCCTTCTCCAACGAACGTAAAAACCTGAAAAGGTTTTTAAAACGCAAGCGTAATGGTAGGGGTATTCTTTGATAAGCCTTATCAAAATCAAGGATAAACACATCTTCGTCTTTAATAAGAAAATTCTTAAGTTGAAGGTCAGGATGATATACCCCTAAGTCATGTATTTTCCTGGTTAAAGCGCCTGCTTTAAAAAAGATTTCTCTTCTCTTCAAAGAAGGGTTAGTTCTTCTTAATACTTCCAGAAAATCCTCGGTCCCTTCGATATAAGAAGTTATGAGATAACCTCTCTTAAAGGGTCCGAAATTTATGCTAAAAGAAGCAATAGGCTCTGCAGTTTTGACTCCCACTTCTCTTAAACGCCACATAATAAAAAGTTCTCTGTGGGGTCTTGATCCGTCGAGGAATAAATCTTTAAAGACCTTTCCGAATATTCCACCATGGAAGTTGCGCCTTATTACGAAGACAAAATTGTTTTCCACAAATAACATGAGTTTGGTTCTTCCTACCAAGTGAGAAGGAGAAAGGTCGTGAAATAAAGTTTTTGGCTCAAAAAAGCCTCGATTCCAAAAAAAGTCAAGGTACTGCTCCTTGACTATGGCTTTAATTCCTTTTTCTTCAACTAAGGAATATCCAGGTGGTGCTTTTAACATTTTAACATCACGTAAAGTTTTACTGCACCACTTTTGTGAATTTGTTTGAAGGTTGCCCCTTGAAGGATGTATTTATAAACTTTCTCTTTATCTATCACCACCGCTCCTGATAGAGCATCAACGCCAAGTTCAAACAAAAAGGGATCCAAAGGAGTAGAAGGGCCTATTAGCATCTTGAAACTTTTGGGAGGGCAAAAACGTAGTATCTCTTCAAAGGTCCGATTTATAAGGGTAGTGCTAGTTATGCCGATGACCTCTGCCTGGGGTAAGATCTGAGAAACGTACTTGGCATCAACATCACCTTCCCTGGGTTTTAATTCTAACACCCAAAGCTCCTTTGCCGTTTTTTTTAGTTCCTCCACGAAAGGGAAATGGCCCACAATGGCTATCCTTTTTCCCTCAGCTTTGGCAAGGAGGATGTCAAAGGCGTTTCCTTCTATAAGCTTTCTCTCATCAAGGGGAAGACTAGCATTTAAGGCAGCTAAGCCTATGGAGGCCTCAAGGAGCGATCCTTCAAATAAAAGTTGAGCAAGTTCTCGTAATGGCTTTCCTTCAAGTTTACCTGCTTCCCTTACCGGGGAGTCCACATGGGGATGCCCTTCGGCCATTGTCGAGGCTAGCCCTATTCTTAAACCTTCTACAGCAGTCCAAAACGTCCCTACGGATACCCTTTTGGCTACTATTTCTTCAGGGATCTGATAAAGAAGATCACGTAAGGCCTTCATTTTACCCCTCTTGGTAATTTTCCACTAGATTTGCTATAAATTCAACGTGTTTCGCAATTGGTTTTTGCTCTTACTTTTCAAAGCGCTTCTTATACCTACTTTCCCTTTAAGGGCCGATATCTTCTTTTACGTCGATGAGGAAGGGATTATTCATTTTAGTAACGTTCCTTCTGGAAATTACCCTTGGAAATTGTATTTAAAAGAAAGAGAAAAAAAGAAAGTCTTCCTTCGATCCTTCGAACATTTAGATAAAATCGTGGAAGAAGTGGCCTCTCGTCACGGAATCGATCCGCTTTTAGTAAAGGCCATCATAAAAGCAGAATCTATGTACGATCCGCGAGCCGTTTCTCCTAAAGGGGCAATGGGATTAATGCAACTTATGCCCGAGACCACAAGGATTTTAGGAATACAGGATCCTTTCGATCCTCATCAAAATGTGGAGGGAGGAGTAAGATACTTAAAATACCTAATCGAAAAATTCGGGGACCTCTCTTTAGCCTTGGCAGCTTATAACGCTGGGCCCCAAATAGTAGAACAAACAAGGTCAATACCTCCTTATCCGGAAACCCAAACTTATGTGAGAAAGGTTTTAAATCATTATATGCTTTTAAAGGGAGACAAATTTTGAGCTTACCAACAAAATTAACTATATTGAGGCTTTTGTTGATACCAATTATCGTTTCATTTTTGTGTATTCCCGGAAGAACTACAAACCTGATAGCGGCAATACTCTTTTTTATAGCAGCTTTAACTGACCTTTTTGATGGCCTTTTGGCAAGAAGATATAATTGTGTTACTACAATGGGAAAGTTATTGGATCCGATGACGGATAAGCTTTTGGTAGCTATCGTTTTAATATTCCTTGTTGAACTAAAAAGAGTGGAGGGATGGATGGCAGCTGTTATTTTGGCAAGAGAGATAATAATAACCACTTTAAGGGCAATTGCAGCAGAAAAAGGTGAGATCATAGCTGCCAGATGGTCTGGAAAAATTAAGACTTTGTTTCAACTTTCTTCTTTGAACCTTTTGATCCTTCATTACTCCTATTTTTCAGTGAACGTGCAGAAAATTGGTACTTATCTTCTTTGGGGAGCCCTCCTTTTGAGCATTATTTCAGGGGTGGAGTATTTTAAGCGCTTCTATCGCTTAACCTTGGGTTCAAAGCGTCCTTAAGCCCTTCCCCCAATAAGTTAAATCCGAGAACTGTTAGAAGGATGGCCAACCCTGGGAATAAGGAGAGCCACCAAGCCACTTCCAAGTAATCCTTTCCTGAAGTTAGCATATTTCCCCAGCTTGCCGAGGGGGGTTGTATTCCGATTCCGAGGAAACTCAAGGCTGATTCCACCAAGATAGCATTTCCTATTCCCAAAATAGCTGAAACAAAGACCGGTCCCAGGGCATTCGGGAAGATATGGTGGAATATGATTCGAAAGTTTGAAGCTCCTATGGATCTTGCGGCTAAAACGAATTCCCTTTCTTTTAATGATAAAAACTCGGCTCTTACAAGCCTTGCAACCCCCATCCAACTGGTGAGGCCTATTATGGCCATTATGTTCCATATATTTGCTTCGATAAAAGCGATTACCGCAAGTATTAGAAAGAAGGTGGGAAAGCATAACATTATATCCACAAACCTCATGATGAGGCTATCCACCCACTTTCCATAATAACCGGCTAAAGCCCCGAATAAAATTCCTACCAATGTGGAGATGCCCACCGCCACAAATCCTACAAGCATTGAAACTCTTCCTCCCCACAATATCCGCGCAAGCACATCTCGACCAAGTTCATCGGTACCCAAAGGATGTGCCCCTGAAGGGGAAGACAAAACCTCTTGGAGATTTACTTCATCGGGCTTATAGGGAGAGAGCAAAGGGGCCAAGATGGAACTACCAAAAAGGATCAAAATGATTACTCCTCCCGTTAAAGCTAAGCGATTTTGAAAAAACCTTCCCCAGAAGCTCATTCGACCCTTATCCGTGGGTCTGCTATAGCGTAAGCTATATCGGCCAAAAGATTACCCAAGAGGGTGAGTACAGCACCTATCACCACTATTCCCATGATCACCGGATAGTCTCGGGCCATCACACTATAATAAAAGAGTTGCCCCATTCCAGGTATAGAAAAAATGCTTTCGAATATGACGCTTCCTCCTATAAGACCCGGTACCGAAAGGCCAAGTATGGTTATAACGGGTAGCAAAGCGTTCCTTAAAGCATGTTTGTAAATTACCTTTTTCTCAGGTAGACCCTTAGCCCTTGCTGCGAGAATGTATTCCTGGTTTAAAACTTCGAGGAGACTCGAACGCATATATCGAGCCAGCCCTGCAAGTCCCCCGAAAGCCGATACCAGAATCGGAAGCAATAGGTGTTTAGAAATGTCAATAAACTTCTCAAATGTTCCCATTGATTCGTATCCCACAACCGATTTAATTCCCGAAACAGGGAGCCAACCCAATTTAACTCCGAAAAGACCTATTAACATTAAAGCAAGCCAAAAGCTTGGAATGGCATAACCGATAAAGACAAATACAGTAAAAAACTTATCGCCGAAACTGCCCTGATGTGTTGCACAATAAATGCCTATAGGGATAGCAGCAAAAAAGATAAGAGCAAGAGAAAACAGATTGATTGTCAAGGTTATGGGAATTCTTTCCATTATTTTGTCGATAACCGGCCTTTGATCAGGAGCAAAAGAGCGGCCGAAGTCCAAGGTCAAGACTTTTTTGGCCCAGATAAAGTATTGTATGTGCAAAGGTTTGTCCAGTCCGTAATAGGCCCGCAATCTTTCTCTTGCTTCTTTTGTGATTTTTGGGTTAAAGTCTGCCATAAGACCCGTGGGTTCTCCTGGAGCAAGGTGTATGACCAAGAAGGAGATGAGAGTGATTCCCCATAATACAGGTATCATTACTAAAAGCCTTTTCAGAAGGTATTTCAACATGTTGGAAATTCTATCTCTCAGAAAAGTAGTGTCAAGCGTTGACGGGATTATGATTAAAGGCTAAACTCGGCCATAAAGAGGACGGCTTATGCCTTCTGAGCTTCATAGCTGGGTTGAGATAAACCTTAAAGCTCTTGACCATAACCTGAGATTAATAAGAGATCAATTATCCCCCCAAGTGACGATTATGGCTGTTGTTAAAGCAGATGCTTATGGCCACGGAGCTCAAGTGATATCGGCCCGTCTTGAAGAGTTGGGAATTAAGGCTTTTGGTGTGGCAAACGTTAATGAGGCAGTAACGTTAAGAGAAGCTGGCATTAAAGGGGAGATTTTCCTTCTGGGAGGTTTTTTTAAAGGAGAGGAAGAATACATCATTACCCACGAACTTGTTCCATTAGTATATGATTTGGAAAGCTTAATTAGGTTATCGGAGGAAGCCCAAAAATGGAACAAAAAGGTAAAAGTTCATCTAAAGGTCGATACTGGAATGGGTAGATTCGGGATTTTGCCGGATAAAGTAAAAGAAGTTATAGAAGAGATAGAAAAACTTCCTTTGATAAAGATCGAAGGATTAGCTTCTCACTTTAGCACCGCTGATGAGGGTGATGATTTTTTCTATGAACAGCTTCGGATCTTTGAGGATATAAGAGTTTTTTTAAAAAGAATGCGTTTAAACCTAAAGTGCCATATGGCTAACAGTTCGGCCATCTTCTCCTCTCCACAAAGTCATTTCGACATGGTTCGTCCCGGGATAACCCTTTACGGAGTCCATCCTTCCCTTAATTTTAAAAAGCGTTTTTCTCTTCTTTTAAAGCCACTTATGTGTTGGAAAACAAGGATTGTGAGCATAAAAGAAATTCCCAAGGGATGGCCTGTGAGTTATGGAAAGACCTGGTGTGCTTCTCGAAGGAGTTGTATAGGGATCATTCCAGTGGGGTATGCGGATGGGTACATTCGAGCACTATCGAACAGGGGTTGGGTTTTGGTTAAGGGTAAAAAGGTTCCGGTAATTGGGAGGGTCACTATGGATTGTACCATTATCGACTTAACGGAACTTCCTGAGGCCAGGGTGGGTGATGAGGTGATTTTATTGGGTGAGGACATACCAGCCGAAGAGGTAGCGTCTTGGGCTTGTACGATACCTTATGAGGTGCTTTGTTTAGCCGGAAAAAATCAAAGAATTATCAAGGATGAAAACGTTTAAATGGTTTATATCCCAGGTTGAGGAATTAGGAGGGATCAGCCTATTAGGCTATAAATGCTTACGCTACGGGACCCCGTTCAGGGGTAAACTTTGGCTTAAACAGATTGAAAGGGTAGGTATCGACTCACTTCCAGTTATAGTTTTAAGTAGCGCTTTTATAGGGATGGTTTTCATCCTGCAAACCTTTTATGCCTTAAGAAAATTCGGAGCCGAAAGTATGGTGGGTGTTTCGTTGGCCTTGGCGATGGTTAGGGAATTAGGACCGGTCTTTACGGGAGTGATGCTTGCCGCAAGAGCCGGAGCAGCGATGGCTGCGGAGCTCGGTTCAATGAGGGTCACAGAACAAATAGACGCGATGGAAGCAATGGCCATTAATCCAATAAGCTACTTAATAGTGCCTCGGATTTTAGCCTTAACCTTGGTGAGCCCCATTTTAACCAGTATCTCCGATTTTATTGGAGTTGTAGCTGGTTACGCTATAGGTGTGTGGGTTTTAGAGGTGAACCCCGGTGCTTTTGTTGGTAATATAGAAAAATACGTGGACTTCTCAGATATTTACTACGGATTAATAAAATCCTGTGTTTTTGGAGCCCTCGTAGGATTAATATGTTGTTATAAAGGATATTCGGTAAAAGGAGGAGCCGAGGGAGTTGGGAGAGCCACAACTGAGAGTGTGGTTTTTTCTTTAGTGATGATACTTATTACCGATTACATTCTTACAGCGTTGATGTTTTGAAATGATAGAAATAAGAGAATTACACAAAACTTTAGGGGGAAAAGAGGTATTAAAAGGTGTAAACTTAAGCATTTATCGAGGATGCACTACCGTAATCTTAGGAAGAAGTGGTGCCGGCAAAAGTGTACTTTTGAAACATATAATAGGTCTCATCCTCCCCGATGAAGGGAGTATAATAATTGATGGTAAAGATATTACAAAGATGTCCCGTAAAGAGCTTTTGGGAATAAGAAAAAAGTTTGGTATGCTTTTTCAAGAAAGTGCTTTGTTTGATTCGCTTAGTGTGTTTGAAAATGTTGCATTTCCACTTTGGGAGCATACGAAACTTCTGGAAGAGGAGATCGAGAAGGTCGTGAGAGATAAACTTTATCAAGTTGGGCTTGAGGAGAGCGATTGGAATAAATATCCTTCGGAACTCAGTGGAGGAATGAAGAAAAGAGTGGCTTTAGCTCGGGCTTTAGTTTTGGATCCCGAAATAGTCTTATGTGATGAGCCTACAAGCGGGCTTGATCCGATTACTGCTTTTACCATCGAAGAGTTAATTTTGGAGCTTCAAAGAAATCTTTCTAAAACATTTGTGGTGATAACCCATGATTTAAAGACCGCCCTTGCAATAGGTGATAGAATAGCTTTATTGGAAGAAGGAAAGATAGAGATGGAGGGCAGGGTGGAGGAGGTTTTAAAATCGGGGCATCCTCTCATCGAGGCTTATCTTAAAAGGGAGGTTTTGAGATGAGGAGGAAAGAAAGGGCTTTAGAATTAAAGGTGGGAATTTTTCTCCTCATAGGGTTTTTGATCCTCATATATATGAGTTTGAGGGTCACCAAGCTTGAAAGAATTCAAGGCGAGCATTATTTTGCCCTTTTTTCTACTGTTTCCGGCCTCACTAAAGGTGCTCCAGTTGAAGTAGCCGGGATTGTGGTTGGAAGGGTTGAGAAGATCGAGCTAGAAGGCAAAATGGCAAAGGTCAAATTTGTACTTTCCAAGGAAGTTGTCCTTTTTGAGGATGCTAAGGCTACCTTAAGAACACACGGGGCGTTAGGGGATAAGTTCATAGAGATAGATCCTGGGACTTCGGAAAAAGAACCCCTTAAACCCGGAGGGGTTATCCTCTCTACTTATGTGACCCCTGATCTTGATCAACTATTTTTGTCGCTTCAAAAAACCGCCCAGGGATTTGCCGATATGGGAGAGGCTTTGAGAGAGCTGATGGGAGAGAAGGAGACAAGAGACGCGGTAAAGGAATTGGTGGTGAACCTTAGGGATTCTAGTAGGGAATTTAAAGGACTTTTGGCGGATAATAGAGCCCGTTTGGACAATACAATTTCGAATATGGAGAGTTTTTCCAAAGGGTTGAATCCGTTGTTGGAGAAGGCTTCTTCCGGACTGGATAAAATGCACTCTACCCTGAGTTCCCTTGAGGAGGTGAGCCAGAATATAAAGGAAGGTAAAGGAACTTTAGGAAAGCTAATAAGTGACGAAAGTCTTTATAAAGACCTCAAAGATACTACAGAAGAATTTAAACTTTTTGCCGAACGCATAAATAGAGGAGAAGGCACCTTAGGCAAACTCTTGACGGATGATAAACTTTACACCGAAGCCGAGAAAACTTTAAAAAAGGTCGAAAGGGCTATGGAAGGAATAGAAGAACAAA